>MCHG01000316.1_pt1 | contig 17577 bp, 18 predicted proteins | sample 787351 | NCBI WGS metagenome assembly MCHG01 (sample SAMN05430296, study PRJNA330682) | permafrost metagenome | biome: Cold desert; feature: permafrost; material: soil; isolation source: enrichment culture inoculated with soil incubated with H2/CO2 at 20 degrees... ... | reverse complement strand
AGCTAAAAGCTAAAAGCTAAAAGCTAAAAGCTAAAAGCTAAAAGCTAAAAGCTAAAAGCTAAAAGCTAAAAGCTAAAGGCTAAAAGCTAACAGCTAATCGTCGTGCCAAATAAACTGGTGCGATATATGAATAAAATAATTATTCATAGGAAGTTTAGGGTAGAATATTCATATTGAAATAATAGGGAATAAATGAAAGAGGTGTTGTATATGTTTTCAAAATCACATGATGAAGTTCTGAAAGAACTAGAGGTAAATCCTGTTACAGGTCTCACAAGTGAAGAAGTCAAAGTAAGACTTGAAAAACATGGTGAGAACAAACTTAAGGCTAAACCAAAGAAGAGTCTAATTTCACTTTTCTTATCACAACTTAAAGATATGTTGATTTATGTTCTTTTAGCTGCAGCTGTAATAACGGTAGTAATTGGAGAATATGTTGATGCAATTATTATTATTTTGGTTGTGGTATTAAACGCTGTAATTGGTGTTGCACAAGAGTTCAAAGCTGAAAAGGCAATTGAAGCACTCCAGCAAATGACTACACCAACGTCACTTGTTAGACGTAATGGTGAGATCGTAGAAATTAATTCGGAGGAAATTGTTCCTGGTGATATTGTTATTTTAGATGCTGGAAGGTTTATACCAGCTGATCTAAGACTCATACAGAGTGCAAACCTTCAAATAGAAGAATCTGCATTAACTGGTGAATCTGTACCATCTGATAAAAATGCAAATGACATACATGAAGATCCAAAGACTTCCATAGGAGATAAGTCAAATATGGTATTTATGTCTACTCTTGCTACTTATGGTAGAGGTGAGGGTGTTGTAGTTGCTACAGCAATGGATACTGAAATTGGGAAAATAGCTAAGATTCTAGATGAAGATATTGATCAACTGACGCCACTTCAAAAAAGGTTAGAAGAGTTAGGTAAAGTACTTGGGTTTATAGCTATTGGCATCTGTGCATTAATTTTTATTATTGCTATGTTTCAAAAAAGAGACCTATTTGAAATGTTCTTAACAGCGATTAGTTTGGCAGTTGCAGCTATTCCAGAAGGACTTGCTGCCATAGTTGCTATTGTACTGGCTATAGGTGTAACAAAAATGTCTAAAATTAATGCAATCGTAAAAAAACTTCCAGCAGTTGAAACTTTAGGTTCAGTAAATATTATCTGTTCTGACAAAACAGGAACCCTTACCCAAAATAAGATGACTGTTGTAAAGCATTATGTTTCAGGCGTATTGAAGGATGTCCCATCAGGAGCAACAGGTCTTGAGGCATCTAAAGATGAAAAAGAACTAATAAAGTCCTTTGTTTTATGTTCTGACGCAACGTTTGAAAACGGTCAAGGAACAGGAGATCCCACTGAAATTGCACTAATTGTTTTAGGGGATAAATATAACTTAACAAAGAAAACTTTGAACACTAAATACAAGAGAGTGGGAGAAAAACCATTTGATTCAGATAGAAAACTTATGTCTACGTTAAATAAAGAAGAAAATGGATATAGAGTTCATACCAAGGGAGCTTTAGACCAGATACTGAAGATTGCAACAAATGCATTGATTGATGGGAAGGTTGTCCCTGTAACAGAAAAATTAAAGAGCCAAATGATTAAAACTGTAGAAGAAATGTCTAACAGTGCCCTGAGAGTTCTTGGCGTTGCATACAAAGATACAAGTAGCATAATTGAACCTGAGGATATGGAAAGTGATTTAACTGTTCTTGGAGTAGTTGGAATGATTGACCCACCAAGACTTGAAGTAAAAGATTCAATTATATCAGCTAAAATTGCAGGAATCACGCCTATTATGATTACAGGTGATCATAAGAATACAGCAGTAGCTATAGCGAAAGAATTAGGTATAGCCGAATCTATTGAACAAAGCATAACAGGTGCCCAGATAGATGAAATGTCAGATAGTGAATTTGCTGATAAAATCAACGGTTTCAAAGTATTTGCTAGAGTTTCACCTGAACATAAAGTGAAAATTGTAAAAGCCTACAAGGCTCATGGAAATATTGTATCTATGACAGGTGATGGCGTTAATGACGCTCCTTCACTAAAGAATGCAGACATCGGGGTAGCAATGGGTATTACAGGTACAGATGTATCTAAAGGTGCAAGTGATATGATTCTGACAGATGACAATTTCTCTACAATCGTTAGTGCTATTGAAGTGGGAAGGAACATATATAATAATATCCAAAAATCAGTTATATTCCTATTATCATGTAATTTAGGTGAAGTTCTCGCTATATTTGCATCAGTGCTATTCTTCTGGCCGATTCCTTTACTACCTACACAAATATTGTGGGTAAATCTTATTACTGACACATTACCTGCTATCGCCCTTGGCCTTGATCCTGGCGATCCCGACGTCATGAAGAATAAACCAAGAGATCCTAAAGAAAGTTTCTTTGCTCATGGAGCAGGAATGAGAGCCATCGTTGGTGGAACACTTATTGGACTATTGACCCTTGCTGCCTTTTACATTGGGCTAAGAGAACATAACTTTAGCTTAGGCTCTGGAAATATTCCTGAAAATGTATTAACTTATGCTAGGACAATGGCCTTTGTAGTACTAGCTACTTCGCAGCTGTTCTACTCTCTAACCATGAGAAATCCTACGAAGTCCATATTCCAGGTTGGTTTATTCTCTAATAAATATTTAGTTGGTGCTATAATTATTGGATTTATTTTACAAGTCGGGGTAATATCAATTCCGTTTCTTGCAAGTGCATTTAAGGTTCAAAGCATATCCCTATATGATTGGGGAATAGTGATAATATTTGCATTAATTCCTTTAATTATAAATGAAATTATTAAAATGTTTATGAGAAAAAAAGAAGCGTTAAAATAGTTGGAAAGTTGGTTGGCAAAAGCGGAAAAGTAGAAAGTGAAATGCCGAATTTTAAAAAGTTAATAGTTAAAAGCTTTACAGGCATCAGCCAAAGCTAAAAGCCAATAATAAATTGAACCCAAAATTTTAAACATCTATAAAACAAATACCCTAGATAGTAACTATCTAGGGTATTATTTAGTTAATTCATTGGTTGATTATTTTGAGGATTTGGTTGATTAAAACTAGTTGGTTTTGGATTTTTCACGTCAAAAAATTTACCTGGAGTAGATAAATTAAAATATAGTTTTGAGTCTTCAGTAACTCCCCAATCTTTTTGGGATCCTGTATCTTGAATTCGATTAAAAGCTTCTCTAAATAAGGTGTTATGAGCCTCTTCTCGATTGAGCAAAAAGTCAATAGTGTTTCTTACACCTTTATCATTTATTTGCCTGTGTAAGTATTCATATACCACTTTAGCACGCTGTTCTGCAGCAATGTTTGATAATATATCTGCAGCTAAATCACCTGTACAGTTTACATAAGCTGCTGTCCATAATTGGCCAGAAGCATTCGTTAACATTGGAGATAAACCAGTTAACACGTGGGCCTCAACATTTCCTACTGTTGCTCTATTGGCATCAGGGGCATGTCCGTTTAACATATTTACTGTTGTAGCGACCATCTCCATATGTCCCAGTTCCTCTGCAGCAATATCTAAAAATAAGTCTTTAATTTCATGGTCATGAATTCTATAACTTTGTGATAGATACTGCAGTGCAGCTTTTAATTCACCCTGGGGACCACCAAGTTGTTCTTGTAGCATTGCAGCGTAATTAGGGTTAGGTGCGTCGATTGTCACTTCTTGGAGTAGTTGTTTTTCATGCTTAAACAAATGATTCACTTTCCTTTCTTACTATTATTTTCTAGAATTATAATAATATCCTGTGTTACTAATAATTAGAAAGAGTACCAATACAATTCTTAAAAATTATTTAAAATGTTCAATCTATTTAAAAAAGAAGTTTTCCTTGTACATTAAAGTCCCATCTTTTTTCTTTTACTCATAATATGGGCTTCTATATCTTTTGCGACTTGAACTGGATCATCACCTAAGGCTACCTTACCACCTGTTAGACCCTCTACGTCTTCTGTAAGGAGTTTGACAAGCGCTGGAGCTCCTGTAACGAATGGTGTAGGAGAAAGATGAGTATAGGCGCCAAAGGCTACTCCAAAAATTCCGTCAATGGAAGCTTTTTGCTCCATCCATTCAGGTGCGGTAATAGCAATAGGCAGATCAGGAATATCTACATCTAAATGATCGGCTAAAGCAGTTACAAGCATGGAGATTCTTCCCGTATCTGTACAAGTACCAAAACTGAGAACCGGAGGGATACCTAAAGCTTTACAGACTCCTTTTAGACCCTCTCCTGCGAGTTCAATGGCATCAAGATTACACATACCTGCTACTTCTAGTCCGTGATTACCACAACCTGCTGAGATCACCAAAATATCTCTTTTGATCAACTGATTTGTAAGATTTACAGTGTTCCAATCTTGAGGTCCATTTCTTAGTGTAGAGCAGTTGGCTAATGCAACAATTCCTTTAATCTGCCCTTTTACAATAACATCAACTAAGACATTTAAGTCATTGCCAATTGCTTTTAACACTGCCTCAGTAGAAAAACCTGCAATTGCTTTTTGCGTTTTTCTCGGTATCATAGGTTTGATTTTGCCATGTCTTTTTTTGAAATTGTCTATGGCGATATTGATACAGTTTTCAGACATTTCATCTGCTTTGGCTGGATAATATGGCATAACATGCTTAGTGCCTGGTACACCGATGATTGTACTTACACTGACAAGAGCCACTTGATATTTTTCCGCGTACTGAGCAATATCTGGAGGAGAACAATTTTCTTCCATGACAAGGGCATCTACTGTTCCTGTTGCAAGAAATGGTTCAAGAGAAAGCCAGTTTCCCATAAGGCCAACAAAAACATCATCCACTTCAAATCTTTGAAGAAGCTCTTGTCCAGTTTCAATTGAGCCAACAATTCTAAGCCCTTTTGCTCCTGCTTTTCGAGCCATCTCTTGATATTGTTCTTGTTTTGCTTTTTGTAGTGTTGCTACAGCTATCCATGGTTGATGTCCATTAAAGGCGATATTTACATAATCAGGATCCATGATGCCCATATCCACGTTTACTTCATGAGGCATTGGGGTTCCAAACAGGATATCTTGAGTCATTTCAAGACCGATTTGTGCAGTATATATTGTTGATAAGCCCAATCGTAGTGCTTTTTTTGCTAAAGAAACGTAATCTCCATCTACATTGGTTAAACAACTTGCAATACTGTTTTCAACTTCATGCTGTACACCTGAAGGAAAAATATTCAACTCTTTCCATATAGGTTTTCTTTTTTTCGGAGCAAAAACCTCTACCATTAAACTTTTTTCATCAGGATTCACTTTCATCTCTTTATCAAAGAGTTCAGCCAACTGGATTGCCAGTTGATTCGTGTCTTGATTGGTATTAATTCCGAGTTTTTCACACAAAGACTTCAACTTATCTACATCAGTGATTTTAAAAGGGGTTTTGCCTTCACCTGTAGCTTTCAGTGTTCTAAATGCTTCATAAGCATGATGACCATAAGTAGCGGCACCCATAATATTTTGCATGAGTAAATTTCTCATAGCCATTGCATCAGGTCCTATTCCACAAACTCCTTTTTCTGCACCAGATTTTTCACTGATTCGACAAGGACCCATGGTACATAACTGACAGCTTAATCCTTGAAGGCAAAATTTACATCTAATTTTTTCTTGTTCATCCCATCTAGAGAATACACTTGAAAGACCATCCTCCTTAATTCGTAAAAGCATTTCCTCAACAGAATCATGGTAACTTACACGACCTTCTTTTCTTTCTAAAATAGTTTCAGGCATAAATAAAATCCTCCATATTCATTTTTTGTTATGATCCTGTCAATAGTATGTGCATATTTATAAATAAAATGATTCGAAAGAAATAATTAATGCAATTTAACCTACTAAAAATTACCTGATTATTATAATAGTCGTAATACATACTATAACTATAACAAAAAAGGAGGTAGTGAAAATGAGCAAAAGAGATCAAAAATCAGGATTACAACAATTTAAGGCAGAGTGTGCAAGAGATTTAGATATAAATTTAAAACAAGGTTATAATGGAGATCTATCATCTAAACAAGCAGGTTCTATAGGTGGAGAAATGGTGAAGAGAATGATTCGTTCTTATGAAGATCAAGCAAAGCAAAATAATAAATAACAAAACAAAATAATAAATAATATGAACGGAGAAATATCAAATCAGATATTTTTCCGTTCTTTCATTTATTGAGAAAGTACGAATTTGGGTCATTTTGAACGTATAGTGAACGCCCTAAAGCTACGCTCAATATGGCAGTGTTTATAAAGATACTACATATTTGGAGGGTCAATTCACGAATCGAACGTTTGATTTACCAGTAAAAAAAGTTATAAAAACAATACCATTAACAAATACTATTAGTGTTAAGTTAAGCATTTATAGATTTGATTTATGCGAAAAGGAGAGGGTACAATTGGCCAGTTATACAGGTGTTGTTAAATGGTATGACAATGATAGAGGTTATGGATTTATATCCACTAACGAGGGTAATGATGTGTTTTTGCATCATTCACAAGTGAAAGAAAAAAGTAATGATAAAGATATGCATGAAGGAGAAGAAGTAAGTTTTGACGTTATACAAGATAAAAAAGGTCCATCTGCTATAAATGTACAAAAATTTTAGTGAGGAGTTTTAATGAATATGAATAGAGCATATTACAATGTATCAGGATTACAAACTACAGAAATTAAAACCCATATAAAGAATGCATTAGATAAATTAGATGGAGTTCAGATGGTTAATGTAGATTTAGGAAGAAGTACCATAGAAGTAGGATACCAAGAACCTACGCAAGAAAGTGAAATTCAAAAATGTATAGAACACGTTGGATGTAAAATTAAGTAGGAAGTAGAAAGTAGGAAGTAGGAAGTAGAAAGTTGGAAGTAGGAAGTGGGTATTAGCTGTTGGGTATTGGCTTAGTTATTTAATTTTACATTTTACATTTTTAATTTTACATTTAATCTGCCTTTGCTAACAGCTAACAGCCAATATATGATAAAATACCATAAACAATTAAATTACTAGAGGTGACCATATTGAGTAAGGATGATTTTTTTAGAGTAGAATTTGATTATGAAGAAGATGATTATGATCGATTAGATCAATACAATAGAAGTATTGATAAAGATAAATTATATACAAATAAGTCAACATTGAAAAAACCTGAATTTGATTATGAAGAAGATCCATATGAACCAGAAAAAAGCGAATAAAATTGCTTTTTTCTGGAGTACGAGATTATATTCTATTTACAAATGCTTGTACTTGTGTAATAATGTGAAAAGAAATCCTTAAACTTGGTGTATGAGATACCAGTAAGGTTGGTTCTATTTTTCAGCCAAATTTAAATAGATTTAAGCTGAGCGTACAATCTTGCCTTAAGTAGGATTTTTTTTTGCAAATTTTCATGTTTAAAAAATTTAGGAGGTTGTTTTATGACCACAAACAATGTAAGAGGTTATTTACCTGATGAAAGGCCACCTTTCTTCGAACTTATTTTATTCGCACTTCAACAAATTGTAGTAATGTTTCCAGCAACTGTATTAGTAGCATTAATTACTGGATTTCATGTTTCAACAACCATATTTGCTAGTGGATTAGCTACACTTGCTTTTATTTTGGTCACAGGAAGAAAAATACCATTATATTATGGCTCTAGCTTCTCATACATAGCCGCTATAGCTTCGATCATGAGTGCAGATGCATTTGCCAGTTACTCTCTTAATGATAAGATATCTATCGCACAATTTGGAATTGTTATGTCTGGTTTTGTTTCAATTATTGCCGGTTTAATAATAAAAAGAAGTGGAAAAAAAGCCATAGATAAAGTTCTTCCAGCCACAGTAACAGGAAGTATAGCAATTATTATTGGATTATCGTTATCAGCAAATGCTATGGCTAACGCATCAGCAATTCCACAAACGGTTGCAGAAGCAAGCAAAGTTGCTGCAGTAAGCTATGCGTGGATTATTGCATTAGTTACTTTATTATCTACAATACTATATTCAGTTTATCTAAGAGGTAAATTGAGCCAACTTCCAATTTTATTTGGATTATTGACAGGGTATTTAGTTGCGGTAATTATCGATGTTTCTACAGGAATTGATTTTATAAGATTTAATACGATATCATCAAACAGCATTCTTAATATGCCAATATTTACCTTGCCTAAACCATCCTTAGCAGCTGTACTTGCAATCATGCCTATTGCAATTGCCACAATCCCTGAATCAACTGCGCATATTTATCAACTAGATATCTATGTGAATGAGTTGGCGAAGAGGAAGGGAAGTAAAAAGAAATACGATATTGAAAATAAATTAGGCTTAAATTTAATTGGTGATGGGATCGGAGATATTGTATCAGGATTTATTGGAGGCCCAGCGGGAACAAACTATGGCGAAAACATTAGTGCTATGGCAATTTCAAAGAATTTCTCTGTTCCTGTTTTAATTGCAGCAGCAATTATAACCATGGTGATTTCATGTTTTACACCACTCATTAATATTATCTACTCTATACCAACTGCTGTCATAGGTGGTCTTTCCATCTATCTCTTTGGTGTTATAGCTGCACAAGGTATTACAATTATGATGGACAAAAAAGTAGATATGTTTAGTTCTAAAAATCTTGCTGTTATTGCAGTAATATTAGTCATCGGTCTAGGTGGTAGTTTTAATTTTGAAAATGGAATGATTCCAATGTTTGGAACTCAACTCCCAGCTTTAGCTACAGCCGCTATTGTAGGTATCCTTTTAAACTTACTGCTTTCAATCGGCGATAATAAAACCAATATTGATTAGTATAAAAATGCCTTAGGATTTAATCCTAAGGCATTTTTATAATTATTGTTTATTTTATTTTCCTTTAATTTGATCTTGATTTCCTTGTCCTTGCCCTTGTCCTTGGCTCTGTTGGTCACTTTGTTGCCCACTTTGACCCATTCCTGAAACCATTTGTGGAATTTTATCTATGAGTTGACTTGCACTACTTCCAGTACTATTAATAGGTATCATAGAAACGTGATCTTTATCAATAACAAGTACAGCATCAGTGCAAAGTTTTGCACCTAAACCAAGAGCTCCACCAGCCATTTTACCTGACCCACTAGCTGATCCTGACTGAGCTTTAGTTGCTGAATTTCCCGTTCCATAACCCATTGTAACAGATACTACAGGGATAAATGTTTTATTTTCATGGGTAACAGGTTTGCCAATAAGGCCTTCATTTTGTGTAAATTTTTCAAGATTTGAGAAAAGTGTATCAACGTTTTGACTTAAATTTGTACTTTCCATATAAATTCCTCCTTATATTTTTAGTTTTTTACCTAATCATTTTTAATAATGCTGAGCCGAGATTAACATTAGCAGTTGCTTGTAAAGATAAATAATCATTATTAGCTAAAAAATTTGGGGTTTGTTCTATATAGTCAATATTTACAAATTCTGAAGCTAAATTGATTACTCCACAGGCAATGCCTGTTGAAAAAGGATCATTACAACCATAGTTAACATAAACATTAACATCTTTAAGATTGAATAATTTTAAATATTTTAATCCCGAACCTTTTTGCTTATCTCTTTTTAATGATCGTTTTAATACTAATTTTTTAAATAGGTATACATGTAGAAAGATCGTAGAATCTTCAATAGCTACAAATGCCTTTATAAGAGGATCAAGCCACAATAATGTTATATTAAAATCTGTTTCGTTTGAATCATATTCTAGTTGAATTTGTAAAACTTTTTTAAACAATAGTATAGTAACGATTATCAGTAAAAATACAAATAATAATAATATTTCGATGGATATCACCTCCAATTAAAACAGTAAATTAAGAACTACTGAAAGTATCCTTGATCTTATTTCAATATTTATTCTCTACATAATGAAGGAAAGAATTCATGAAATATAAGGAAAGATAAAATTAAAGTAAATTTGGGTAAAAATAAAAATAGGCTAAGCCTATTTTTATGTAAATGATTAACCTATTTCATACTCTTGTATCTATTAATATTGGATTCACTTAAGAATTCATATGCATCACTAATTTTTTGAAATATTTTTGTTGCATCAGCTGATTTATTTATATCTGGATGATATTCTTTCGCTTTTTTTCTATATGCTAATTTAATTTGATATGTGTCAGACTCATATCCAACGGCCAATACATCACAGCTCTGTTCAAACTTATTTTTAAAATCGATAGTGGGATTACGATAAGCTTGTCCATTGTTGTTACCAGTATTTTGACCATAACCTCCGAAGTTTCCATAGGTGTTATAGCCGGAATTTGATTTTTGTGAATTTTGGTATTCGTGCCATTGCTTAAATCTTTGTTCCCATTCTCTCTGTTGTTGGGCCTGTCTTTGTTGTTGTTGTTGTCTCTTTTCAGCCTCTTCTGTCCTTTTGTATTTGACTCCATATTCAGAAAATGATTTAAATTGATTATCCATACCGTGGATTAAGTTATTGGCTCGGTCAAATAAAAATTCTGTGATCATATACTTTACATACTTTAGGTAAGAGATAAACTTCGTCCCTAGTATTGGAAATATGATAAAAAACATTAGCGTAACAAGTACCAAAGGATTAAACAACAAAGCAAACCCTAAGGGTCCAACAAATATAAAAAATAATAGACAGCCTCCCATACCTAGAAAACCGAGAATTCCTTTTGCTATGGTATTGACTACTATGACAATAATTTCAATTATACTTATTAAAATACCTACGATGATAGATATCAATTGAGCAAGCGCTTGTAGTAATTTTCCAGATATCTTTTTTAATCCATTCATATGATTTTGAGCTCTCCTTCAAGTTTTTTTCAAACTATTCTTATTATCTTATAAATCACTTAAGTATTCCTTAAGTTCTCTTCGATAAAAAGGTAACTTTATAATTTTAACATTTTAGATAGTAAAAAGACAGAAAATTGAGTAGTTCACTTAAGAATTTTTTTAAAATTACCTAATGTATTAGAAAATAAAGAGATCTTTCTTAAGGAATTTTTGAATATATAATTATCAGAAATTAACTTATTATGATATTTATCAGTAATTGGTAGGTTTACATTATCTTTTTAGAGTTATACTAATAAAAATCATATACAAGAAAGGGGTATTTATGGATAATAATAAGAACAGAATAAAGGATAGAGAAAAAAGTAATGCTGAGTTGAGAAAGATGCAACCGAAAAATAATGCAGATGTAGGGATTATAAATGGACAGAAAATAGGTGTACATGAGGGCAAACATGAAAAGAGTAAATGATAAACAGAGTATGTAAAAATAATTATTGAATTGACATATTATACTAAATCGTTATATAATATCTATAGGGAATGATGTTCTCCCTTGGCAATAGCCTAAACCGCTTATATAAGCTGATGACTTCTGTGATTTTATTCGCAGAATCATTGGCTTTTTTGTTTTCTATAGGAGGAGAGTGCACCAAAATACAAAAAAATAGGAGGTTTCATATGCTTACAAGTTTGGCTTTAATTTTTCTTATGGGTATGTCTTTAGGAGCAATTTTTAAAAAACTTAGATTACCAAGTCTGCTAGGAATGCTAATTACAGGAGTTGTTTTAGGGCCTTATGCCCTTAATTGGTTAGATGGTTCAATACTATCCATATCAGCAGACCTAAGACAAGTGGCTTTGATTATTATTTTAACACGTGCTGGTCTGGCTCTGGACATAGAAGATTTACAGAAAGTAGGGCGTCCTGCAATTTTAATGTGTTTTGTTCCTGCTTGCTTTGAAATTGCTGCTATGGTGCTTATTGCACCGAAACTATTAGGTATCTCTGTACTGGAGGCAGCTATTATGGGAGCAGTTGTTGCTGCAGTTTCACCCGCAGTGATCGTTCCTAAGATGCTTCATTTAATGGAAAGCAAGTACGGAACAAATAAGAGCATTCCCCAGCTAATTATGGCTGGAGCATCTGTGGATGATGTTTTTGTTATTGTATTGTTCGCTGTATTTACTGGATTAGCTCAAGGCGAAAAAATATCCACTATCAGCTTTGCACAGATACCCATATCTATTATACTAGGACTGATTGTGGGTATTTTACTTGGTATTGCTTTAGCATTATTTTTCAAAAAAATACATATGCGTGATTCTGCAAAGGTTATTGTACTACTTAGTGTTTCTTTTTTGTTGGTTGCCATTGAGCATGAACTAAAAGGATTAGTTCCTTTTTCAGCACTGTTGTCAGTTATGAGTATGGGCGTTGCAATTCAAAGAACCCGACCACAATTTGCACATTGTTTGTCTAGTAAATTTTCAAAGCTATGGGTAGCTGCAGAAGTACTTCTATTTGTGCTTGTAGGCGCAACAGTGGATATAACCTATGCCATGTCAGCAGGATTTGCTGCAATCCTAGTTATCTTTGGGGTGCTAATTTTCCGTATGATTGGGGTATTCTTCTGTATGATAAAAACAAAACTTTCCATTAAGGAAAGATTATTTTGTATGATTGCCTATATACCAAAGGCCACAGTGCAGGCGGCTATCGGTTCTATTCCACTTACCATGGGCTTACCTTGTGGGAAAATTGTATTAACAGTTGCAGTCCTTTCAATATTAATTACAGCACCTCTTGGAGCCTTTGGAATAGAGATGACTTATAAAAAATTATTGACGAAAAGTGATGCTTAATAAAAGATAAAATGAATGAGTAGGGAAGCGGTTTGGATAGATCGTTTGATACGTTTAGATAAACTGGATAATATTTAAACTTTTCTACGATTTCATCATATTACCTGACATCAGTCTTTGTAAAATAACTAGAGCTTTTGTGTAAACTTCCTATAGAATTGCCAAATCCATAAAGTCGAAATGATAAGTGAAGGAAATATGAACCAAATATTTTTTTCAATGTTAAGCTTTGCAATCCAAAAGGAAGGCAAGAATGAAAATAAGTACTGTATGTCTGATTGTAGGAAAAAAGGAATAATCAGTCCAAGGATCGTTAGGCCAGAAAGTTTCGCTATAGCCATACCCTCTACTTTGTTTTTGGAAAATGAAAATATAATCAGTGAGATTGATACACTGAGGATACATGATAACAGACATGTGATAACGATCATTAAAAAAGACCACTGAGTAAGTGAAAATAAGGATAGTAGAATAATAGATGCAAAAAAAGATAATATGGTAGGAAATATAAGACGTGAAAGGATATATCCTTTTTTACCCACAGGTGTAACCGCAAAGTAGCTTGTCATATTTTCATCGTATTCCGTTAGCATCACCATAGCTGATGCAAAACAAAACATATATGGAGTAATTACGCTTATAAATAAGTCAAATGACAAATAATAATGCCCAAGAATTGTTGCCTTATTGAAATATCTGCATAATAAATTCTCCACAATGGGAATGCCAAAGCGAAAAAAGCAGGTCGTTAATATAGGGGCAATTAAAACAACTATGAGCATACTATCTTTAAAAATCTGGCGGATAAAGATATAAAAAGAGCGTAGAAGTGGTGTCATAGCTTTATCCCTCCTACACACTGAAACATTTTACTGACAGCCCGGGTGCTTATAGTGGTAAATAGGAGTGTCCATAAGAGTAAAATAATCATTGCTGGCAATGTGTTATGTCCCCATATTAGTTGGATCATGGAAACTCCTGGGTGAAGAAAAAACCATGAGTGTCTAAAACCAAAGAGATAAGCAAGTGCGGGCACACTAATCAGCATTCCTACAAAGAGCGTTGCAATGATAAAGCTGTTGAGTGTTGAAACCTTGGCAGCAATAATAAGACCTACAGAAGAAAACAAGGAGGAACCCAAAAATACGCCCATAACAAGGTAAAGTATATTTAAGGTACTTCCACTACAAAGATCGATAGCGAGCCCAACTAGCGTGGAAATTATAGCAATAGAACACAATTTTGACACTACGTATTCTAATGGCTTGACTGGAGAAACAGCAATACTGTCCAGAACATTTTCACTTTTTTCAAATAGGACAATAGCACCCATAAAGAAAAGCCCCATTGCTGCAGGATCTGAAAAAATCATCAAAATAGCAACTTTTTCTCTCCACTGAGTGGGCAAGGCTAAGAGTACACCGATATATATGATAGATAGAATTAGATATAGAAAATAAAAACCGTACTTGTATTGAAACTGGATATCACCTAAAAGAAGAGATTTCATTCTCATTGTAGTTGCCTCCCTGTAATTTCAACAAAAATATCGTTTAGACTAGGCTCGCTACTGTGAATAGACAGGAGCTGATTGGTTCCAATGAGGCTCATTAAAGTAGAATCCTCACTGGTTTTATTTAAGAGTACTTCTTTTACTGTTTCTTTACCCTTTAGTAAATATGTATAGCTAACTTTAGTAGCACCCTTTGACATGATTAAATTGTGGGGAGTATCTAAAACTTTTAGTTTTCCATCAACGATAAAAGCCACGCGATCGCACAACTCAGTGGCGTCATACATATTATGAGTAGTCAAAATTATCGTCTTTCCCAAGGATTTTTGTGCTAATATGATATTTTTCATGAGCCTTGCATTAGATGGATCAAGACCTGACGTAGGCTCATCTAGAAAAAGAATAGAAGGATCATGCAATAGCGCTTTAATAAAATTTAGCCTGGATTTCATACCTTTAGAAAAATCAGAGACCTTTTTATCTCCATCTGATGAAAGTCCAACACTGGAAAGAAGTGTATGAATATCTCCCTGTTTTCGATAAAGTGAACCAAAAAATCTTAAATTCTCCTTAGCTGTTAGGTTTCCATATAAACTTGGAAATTCAAAGTCTACCCCAATATTCTCATAGAAGTTATTATCATGATGTTTAACTTCTGTTCCATCGACTTGAACACTTCCTGAATAGCTTGAGATAAGCCCGGTCAAAATCTTTTGCATTGTACTTTTTCCTGCGCCAGATGGACCCAAAAAACCCAAGATTTCACCAGTGTTTACTTGGAAGTTTACCTGTTCAATAAAGGGTACATTTGTATAGCTAAAGTTTAAATTTTTTACCTTAATCATTTTTCTCCTCCTTCAAACATTTGAATCACAACACCATGAATCATCATCTTTATGGCATCATCAAAAACATCTTCACCAATCTCATGTTTATGCAACATGGAAAAAAAGATCCCTCTTAGCGCAGCACTAAAGACCTTGATGTTTGATGTTTTCATATTAGGTATCATAGATAATAACTCTTCAACGCTTAGATCATCTTTTTTTCCATGGTTAATTGCTACTTCTGGTGGAAGCTTTCGTATAAGTAACTCTATTTCACCATTGGTTAATAGCTTAAGCATAAATGATTCTTCAACCATTTTATAAATCCCAAAAATAAGCTCAGTTAGTTTTTGTGGATTCATATTCTCTTTTAATGTAGAAATTTGAGATACCAATTTCCTCTGAAGTTCATCGTGAAATGTGCACAAGACATCAAAGAACAAGAGATCTTTAGATTTGTAAAAAAGATAAAAAGTTCCTTTTGGAATATTGACTCTGTTTACTAACTCATCTACCGTTGTTTTTCTTATACCAAATTGGGTAAGGCATAATCTAGCTTCTTCGATTAGTCTATGTTTTATATATTCTCGTTCACTATCTGTAAAAATTTTAGGCATTAGACACCCCTTCTAAACTATTTGACTAGATTTGAATTTATAGTCAAATAGTATCAAAAGTATACTCAGTTGTCAATAGTCTATGTAACTTTATACGATAAAAGCATAAACCTTTATTGTTGGCATTACTCTGTCTAAAACCCTACGCTGTAATAGTCAGGTATTCATTTAGTCATCAAAAATTGTTATTTTATTTTTTCCTGTATTTTTTGAAATATACATAGCTTGATCAGCGTATTCTGTGAGGGTACCTGCGTCTATGCGTTGTTTCCACTGTGCAATACCCATACTTAAGGATATACGTATAGATTCCATCCCTTCTATAGGTAGTGTATAACGAGAAATTTCTTCTAAAATTTGTTGACTTAATATTGCCGCGAGTTCTTTTGTTGCACCTGGTAAAATGATGATAAACTCGTCTCCAGCGTATCTAGAACAGATATCAACATCTCTAATATTTTCTTGTATGATCCTGGCAATAGATTTTAAAACTTTATCACCAGTAAGATGACCAAATTGGTCATTAATCTCCTTAAAATCATCCACATCAATCATGACCAGGGAGAGTGGTGTATCTTTACAATGGGCACACTTGATCATATGCTTGAGAAAATGATCATGGTAATACTTACTATGTAAGCCAGTCATATAATCCTTCTCTAGTGACTGTAAGAGACTTGATAATAATTTAATAACCAAAATTGATGTTAATAAAATAATAATAAAGAAAATAATGAAAATAATGATTTTTGTCTTATTGATCATCTGATTAAAATGATGTAATGAAAAATCCACACCTACAAGACCAATGACTTCACCTGTATGATTATCCTTAATTGGTGCAAAGCCTGAAATAAAATTACCCCAAACTGGATCTTCTATTAAGTCAGTTGAGACAATAATTCCCTCATTGTAAGATTTTAACTCTTGGCTATCCAGAATGTCTATGGAACCCAAAGGGGAAAACAACTTGCTATTAGGATCTTCTCCATCTAAAATATAAGCTGTTTGTGTGGGAGATATTTGCTTTTCGGTATATACAAAAGATACATTGGTATCGTTCTTTATCTTTTGAAATAGTTGTTGCATTTTATTATAGTAAATTTCATCATAACTTCCTGGTAAGTATTGATCAATAGAAGACAATTTTTTGTAGGGTTCAAGATCTTGTTCGATAACAGCTGCAATAGTACTAGCGATTTGCATAGCATTTTGACCTAAATTTTTTATAAGGAATGTTTTTACATTTTTATATAGCAATGCAGCTGGGATAGATAACAAAATAGAGATTATAATAACTGTAACAATTAATGTCATTGTTTTTGTTTTTAGCAGCTTCAATAGTTCACATCCTTTTATGTAAAATTACTGTGAAAGTTGAAATAATATTTTTGAGATAGCGTCTTCATGCTCTACTCAAGTATGATAGGAATGTTTGGACTCTAGAAAGGGAGTCTAATTATTCTAATTGAAATAAGGAATAATGATTAAATTCGTGTTGTATATTTTATCGGCAGATTTACTTGAAGTTTAAGAGGAATCAAAGAAATATGAAACTAATTAATATTAATCGTTAGAGACGTAGTGTAAGATGGTTAAACTTGTGAATAAGAAAATAAAACTAAATTTTATTATTTTGAGATTACTACGATATTTAATCTTGATGATTATGAAGCAGAAAAACTCAAATTATTAAATCAACCCCACGATATTCTCGTCATAAATATTGGCGAATCACCCTTTGACCGCTTCCAACCTGACGCAAGTATATCTTCACAGGGCGCAGTGGAAGTAATATGTAATATTTTAAAAAATCAAGATATTATCCTAGCTCGAGTTTCGAGTAATAGGGAATACAAGCATTGAGTTGCCTGGATTCCTTATTTTTTTCTGTCACTACCTTCTCTC
>MCHG01000315.1_pt1 | contig 17678 bp, 19 predicted proteins | sample 787351 | NCBI WGS metagenome assembly MCHG01 (sample SAMN05430296, study PRJNA330682) | permafrost metagenome | biome: Cold desert; feature: permafrost; material: soil; isolation source: enrichment culture inoculated with soil incubated with H2/CO2 at 20 degrees... ... | reverse complement strand
ACTAACTAACTAACTAACTAACTAACTAACTAACTAACTAACTAACTAACTAACTAACTAACTAACTAACCAACTAACCAACTAACCAACTAACCAACTAACCAACTAACCAACTAACCAACTAACCAACTAACCAACTAACTGCACAAATTCTTTGTGTAACTCATTTGTCAATTGTACTCCATTTTTTCTGAGCACACAGTCTAGTGCCTTTAACGTCATATATACTCTTTCTTCTCGGCAGTTCTCACCCATATGTCCTATTCTAAATACCTTGCCTTTAAGATAATCAAAGGCTCCTCCGATCATGATATTGTGATCTTTGACCATACTGGTAAAAATTTTATCATAAGAGGTTTCTTCGGGAACCATAACTGTAGTAACTGTATTCGAATATCCATCAAGAGCGTATAATTTAAGCCCTGAATTGATTAGGCTATGCCTTGTGGCACTTGCAATTGTTTTATGTCTATGGAGGACATCCTCATCACAAATGAGCCTTTCTACAGCTTCTCTTAATCCATAGATACAGCTTATTGGCTGGGTATAGGGAAATAATTTTTTTACGTACCAATCTTTCCAGATACTTAGATTACAGTAAAACCCAATAATAGGCATTATTCTATTATAAATTTTGTTCCATGCAGTGTCACTTATGCTTAATATCGTTAAACCAGGTGCAGCTGAGAGACATTTCTGAGAACCTGCTAATACGATATCCATTCCCCATTTATCAGCCATGACTTCTTCCCCACCTAGAGCCGAAACAGAATCTACAACAGTGATAATTCCGTATTTTTTAAGAATGGGACAAATTAGCTCTACTGGATTTGTAATTCCTGAAGGGGTTTCACAGTGTACCAAGGTTGCAATCTTATAGTTGTGATTAGACTTTAAAAACAGCTCTAACTCATCAGATGATACCGCTTTTTTATAGTCGCTTTTATAGTAAGTCACATCAGCACCATATATTTTTGCAAAATTAGCAAATCCGTGACCGAATATTCCGTTATCTATACATAGTACCCGATCACCTGGCTCGATTAAAGAAGCGCAGCTTGCCTCTAATCCTAAAATACCCTCTCCGTTTAATATGAGCACATCATGCTCAGTATGAAATACTTGTTTGAATTTTTCACAGGTTTCCTTATAAAATTCATAGAAAGTTAAATCCAAATCCGGATTGGTAATCTCTTTTGACATTGCTCTTCTTACACTTTCATGAATAGTTGTCGGTCCCGGCGTCATAATCATAGGGTTTTTCATAATCTTCCTCCTGATCTTCCTGATGTAATATTTAATTTCTTTACTGCAGGTGTAATAATGAGAGCAAATAGTCCGATAACTAGTTGTGCAATATTTCCTGGTATAGATGTAGTTGGTGTAATCCAGTTGCCATATAAAATTACTTCAGTAAAATAATAACCTAGGATCATCCATAAACCACTCACTATAATAGCTAGAAGATTCAGCGCAAAGCTACTACCATTTTTTCCTTTATGGTTAGAAATACTTCCTGCAATATACCCCATTATACCTCTAACAATAAAAGTAAACGGTGCCCACGCTGCCCATCCTGAAAGGATATCAAACAATCCCATACCAAAGGCTCCAGCAATTGCACCCTTTTTCTTACCAAAAATAAAGGATGCTAAAAACAGCATTACATTTCCCGTATGAATTAGACCCCCATTTATAGAAAGTGGTAGACGTATATTGATAAACATAGTCGCCGTAAAAACCATTGCAATTAATAAACCTGAAACGGCTACATCTTTAGAGTTTGATCCAGATGTTCTTTTCGTTATTTGATTTTTCATGAAATCCTCCTCTTGTAATGATTAACTTTATATTAATCATAACTACAAGTTGTCACTGTGTAAATGTGCAGATTCCATTTTTTTAACAAGTACAGATTTATTTGTTATCTATTATCTATCTTTTCAGGATATAAATCATGCATGTGCAGTCTATTCTTTGCAGTTTCAACCCAAGGAGTACCTTCTTTCCCATAATTGCAATATGGATCAATGGATATTCCACCTCTTGGAGTAAACTTACCCCAAACCTCAATATATTTTGGGTCCATAATCTTAATAAGATCTTTCATGATAATATTCATACAGTCCTCATGAAAATCTCCATGATTTCTAAAACTAAACAAATAAAGCTTTAAGGATTTACTTTCTACCATAAATATCTGAGGTACGTATGATATGGTTATGGTAGCAAAATCAGGCTGTCCAGTAATTGGACAAAGACTAGTAAACTCAGGGCAATTAAACTTCACAAAATAGTCATTTGTCTGATGTTTGTTTTCAAATGTTTCTAATATTTCTGGATTATATTCATGATTATATTTCACCTTCTGATTTCCTAGAAGTGAAATTCCTTCAATTTCTTTTTCCAATATAATACTCTCCTTATATGTGTTTTCTAACCTAACGGCTTAGTATTGTTGGTTGGTTGGTTGGTTGGTTGGTTAGTTGGAACTGATAACCAATAACGGACAACTACCCCAGCTCCGCTTTATCTAAAATACTTACTAAGAACTAACAAGCAAGAACTTAACCAAAAAAAAGGTACATTAGGTACCAATTTAAAAGCTTTAATAAAACTAATCCTAGTTTTGATTATAGACAGGATGGTTACGAACTGTCTTTATTCTCTTATATGAACATTTTAGCATAGTTCCCATTTACAGTACAACAATTAAAAATACCAAGTTTCGATTTTAATCTATAAATAGTGGGGCGTGTTGATGCCCCTACTATTAGTTAGCAAAATTCTACAGTTTCACCATTTAAAATCTTATTTGTAGTTCTCATGGCACACATTTTTCCACACATAGAACAGCTTTGGTTATCGGCTGGAGGTGTGCTTTCAAAGTAAGCTCTTGCTTTTTCTCCATCAATTGCAAGTGAAAACATTTCTTCCCAATCAATACGACGTCTAGCGTCACTCATTTTATTATCTTGATCTCGTGCACCAGGAATCCCTTTTGCAATATCTGCTGCATGGGCTGCAATTTTTGTTGCAATAATCCCTTCTTTTACATCTTCTAAATTAGGGAGGCGTAAATGCTCTGCAGGGGTAACATAGCATAAGAAATCGGCTCCGTGAGAAGCTGCAATTGCTCCACCAATCGCAGATGTAATATGATCATAACCAGGCGCAATATCAGTAACAATTGGTCCTAAAACGTAAAATGGTGCGCCAAAACAGAGTCTCTTTTGTAGAGCCATATTTGCAGCTATTTCGTTTATTGCCATATGACCAGGTCCTTCCACCATTACTTGAACATCTTTACTCCAAGCACGCTTTGTTAGATGCCCAAGTTCAATCAACTCACTAATCTGGCCTGCATCACTGCTGTCACTTATACTCCCAGGTCTTAGGGCATCACCTAAGCTTATTGTGACATCATATTTACGTAGGATTTCTAAAATATCATCATAATATTCATAAAAAGGATTTTCATTACCTGTCATTTCCATCCAAGCAAAAATCAAAGAGCCACCACGAGAGACAATATTGGTCAATCTCTTGGAGCGCTTAAAACACTCTACTGCACGCTTATTGATCCCCGCATGAATTGTCATAAAATCTACACCCTCTTGAGCATGTGCTTCAATAACTTTTAAGAAATCAGTTGCATTAATTTTCATTAGGTCTTTTTCTAGGTAACCAATTGCGTCATACATTGGTACTGTTCCAATCATAGCTTTAGAATATGAAATTAACTCCTTGCGGAAAGTATTGGTTTTACCGTAGTTACTCAAATCCATAATGGCTTCAGCCCCAAAGTTGATTGCCATCTTTACCTTTTCCATCTCTTGTGTATAATCAACACAGTCTCCAGATACACCAAGGTTAACGTTAATTTTTGTTTTCAACCCTTCCCCAATGCCTTCTGGACTTAGTGATTTATGATTAATGTTTGCAGGAATGGCTATTCTCCCACAGGCTACAAGTTCTCTTAGTTTTTCTTCTGAAAACTGCTCCTTTTTTGCAACAATTGACATTACTTCAGTAATGATCCCCTTCTTGGCGGCTTCCATTTGTGTCTTATAACCCATTATATATCTCCTATTATTATTTATTTATATATGCAGCGAAAATAAGTATTCAAAAAAAGTGCCTACCAAAAGGTAAGCACTTACTATGTACAATGAACAAGTATTGTTATTGTATATTGCTTCCCTACGACGGTATTAACCGACAGGTTCAAAGGGTCAGACCTTAGCCTTCTCAACATAACGTTCCCCTGCAAATATATTCATATGATAAGTCTTTTTTATGAAAATGTCAATAATTCGTTCCAACTCACTAATGATCAAAAGTTGTTTTCTCTAATGAAATACACGAATTTAAGCTTTATCATTATCATCTACTATTTAACATTCACTATTTAACATTATTGCATTTACTAGTAGCCTAGCATCTTCTAAGTCATCTATATTTGGGCGACTAGCATGTATTATTTTGAATTTCCCTGGACAATGAAATTCTCTTTCATCTACGCTTATGTTACTTTCTTGTAACAGCTTTTTCATCTGTGGGTATGCAGAAGGAATAATAGATGCTGTACTGAAGACAACTACCTTCTTTACCTTTTCATCCAAACTACGAATAAACTCTTTCATTTTTGGATCAATTCCTGCCCAATAAACCGCTACACCTAAAAAAAGAATATGTGTTTCAGTTGTAATAGGTTCTTCAATTGATAACGCCTCACATCCAACTTCCTTTGCAATTGCTTCCGCTATTTTTTTTGTATTACCTGATTTTGATAAATATCTCACTTCAACATTCATTTTATACCCTCTCTCCTCTCACTTCCTGGTATATTTCTTATTTTAATCATACTATACTTTAAACCTTTATTCATGTTTTTTGGTAATTTATACAACAAAATAAACAATATTGAGAGAATAATCAAATAAAATTTAATCTATGCTTGACGAGAACATTAAAATATATTACAATTCATCTAAATGAATAAGAAGCGCAAAATGGGGTACACCACCGAAAGGGTGTAAATCTCATTTTGTGCTTTTTTTGTTTGAAAAGTTTGTCTAGCCCACTAGGGTTCAAACTTTCCGAGCATACTTGAATGACGTGTTCAAGATACAATTCTTGAGCTAAATGAGAAAGAAGGTGAAAAAATGAAAACAAATGGAGTTGTTATTTCTTTAGAAAAACCTTGTCGTTTATCTGATTTTCTGGAGACCCAAAATTATGATACAACGAAGATTGCAGTGGAACATAATGGTCAAATCATTCCACGATCAACATATAAGGATGTAATACTTATTGATGAAGATCGTTTGGAAATTGTTAAATTTGTAGGAGGAGGTTGATTAATGTTTATTACAATAAATGGTACGTACCAGAAAACAACTTGTCACACAGCATTTGAAGTACGAGAACAAAGGGGTAATTATACAGATGTACTCATAGTAAATGGTTTTCAGATAGAAAATGATCTGGATATATCAGAAAATGATGTGTTAACTATCATTCGAAAAGGTACTATGCCAAAAGAAGAAGAACTTGAAAGCATGCTTATGGCAAGGCATACTCCAAATATACATAAAAAAATAAAAATAGGTAAAGTTGCTATAGCTGGATTAGGTGGACTTGGATCAAATATCGCCATTATGCTTGCAAGAATAGGTGTGGGCAATCTCCTCTTAGTAGATTTTGACGTAGTTGAGCCAAGCAACCTGAATAGACAAAACTATAATATGAGCCATTTAGGCATGCCAAAAACAATAGCGTTAAAAAAACAAATAGAAGAAATTAATCCATTTATTCATGTAGAAGCACAAAACATTAAAGTGACTGAGGATAATGTTACAGAGCTTTTTAGGGACTATGACATCATTTGTGAAGCTTTTGATAAACCCGAAACAAAATCCATGCTGGTCAATGTAGCATTAAATCAACTTACTAAACCGAAAATAGTTGCAGCTTCAGGTATGGCCGGTCATGAAAGTTCCAATTTAATTAAAACAATAAATCCCATGAAACGATTATATATGTGTGGAGATTTAGAAAACGGAGCAATAATTGGTCGTGGACTTATGGCACCAAGAGTACAAATTTGTGCTGGCCATCAAGCAAACATGATCTTAAGATTATTGCTTGGAATAAATGATGTATAAGAAAGGACGAAAAAAATGAGCGATCAATTAATTATTGGCAAACATAAGTTTAATTCAAGATTTATACTAGGTTCAGGTAAGTTTTCACTAGAAATGACAAAAGTAGTTATTGAAGCTGGTGGAGTAGAGATGGCAACTCTTGCGCTACGTCGTGCAAATGTAGGTGGTGAAGAAAATATATTGGATTACATACCAAAAGAAGTAACAATATTGCCAAATACTTCAGGAGCTAGAAACGCAGAGGAAGCAGTGAGAATCGCACGCCTAGCAAGAGAATTAGGATGTGGCGATTTTATTAAAGTGGAAGTAATTCATGACACTAAGTATTTGTTGCCGGATAATTATGAAACAATAAGAGCTACTGAAATTCTTGCAAAGGAAGGATTTATTGTTATGCCCTATATGTATCCAGACTTAAATGTGGCTAGATCATTAGTAAATGCCGGTGCTGCAGTAGTAATGCCACTGGGTTCCCCTATTGGGAGTAATAAAGGCCTTTGCACAAAAGATTTCATACAAATATTAATCGATGAAATAGATTTACCTATTATTGTAGATGCAGGTATAGGTCGACCATCTCAGGCCTGCGAAGCCATGGAAATGGGCGTTGATGCAGTTATGTGTAATACCGCAATTGCAACAGCTCATGATGTTGCGATGATGTCAAAAGCGTTTAAACTCGCTATTGAAGCAGGTCGTGCTGCCTATCTTGCAGGCCCTGGGCGAGTATTGAAATTTGCAGCAGAAGCATCCAGTCCTTTAACTGGATTTTTGGAGGATTAACGATGAGATCTATAAAGACAAGTCATATGGAATATGTAAAAGGTATGGATACCATAGATTCTGATATTATGGACAAAGTATTGAGTCTAGTAAAAGAATATGACTATATGCAATATACTTCTAATGATATAGAAAGAGCGTTATTAAAAGAGCAACTTACAATAAATGATTATGCAGCTATATTGTCACCTGCTGCAATGCCTTACTTAGAGGAACTAGCAAAAAAATCTATGGTAGAAACAAGAAAGCATTTTGGCAATTCTATTTCTATTTTTACTCCATTATATATTTCAAACTATTGTGAAAACCAATGCATCTACTGTGGTTTTAATTGTAAAAATAAAATTCATCGTGGAAAACTTACTTTGATAGAAGTGGAAAATGAACTCAAAGAGATTGCACTAACCGGCTTGAAAGAAATTTTAATTTTGACAGGAGAATCTCGAAGCATATCTGGCATTAAATATATTGGAGAAGCTGTTAAATTAGCTTCAATATATTTTTCTACAGTATGCCTTGAAATTTATCCATTAAATATAGAAGAATATAGTTATTTACACCATTGTGGTGCAGATTTTGTTTCCGTCTATCAAGAAACATATAATTTAGATAAGTATGAACAAGTTCATTTATTGGGTCCAAAACGAGTTTTCCCCTATCGCTTTCATTCACAAGAACGTGCTTTATTAGGTGATATCCGGGGTGTTGCTTTTGGTGCGTTACTTGGCCTAGATGATTTTCGTAAAGATGCTTTTGCAGTAGGGTTACATGCCTTTTTAGTACAACAAAAATATCCCCATGCAGAAGTTTCATTTTCAACCCCTCGCCTAAGGCCGTATATCAACAATACCGACAATTCAGACGCTCATCCTAATCACGTCCATGAAAAACAACTCTTGCAAGTAATGCTTGCCTATCGCTTGTTTATGCCCTTTGCTGGAATAACCATTTCTACAAGAGAAAAGGCTGTTTTTCGGGATCATGTAATTGGTATGGTAGCGAACAAGATGTCCGCAGGGGTAAGTGTTGGCGTTGGTGGTCACAAAGATAAAGAAAAGGGTGATGAACAATTCCAAATTTCTGATTCGCGAACAGTGAAAGAAGTCCACCAAATGATTTTTAGTAGAGGACTACAGCCAGTTTATTCAGACTATATACGAGTATAGGAGAAGTGAAACAAATGATCATTTGTGTTACAAATCAAAAACTTTGTAGAGATGATTTTGTTCATCGAATAAGTCAATTAACAAAAGGAAGGCCATATGCAGTCATGCTAAGGGAAAAAGATCTATGTGTTGACGAATATGAGCGTTTGGCATTAATCATAAAAAAAATCTGTGCTGATCATGGAGTTTCCCTCATAATCAATCAAAATATCACAGTAGCTAAAAAACTGAACATCTCTAGTATTCATTTGTCCATGTCAGATTTAAGGTCTCGCCGTCATGAACTACTTGAATTTGCTCATATAGGTGCATCAGTTCACTCCATACAAGAAGCAAAAGAAGCTGAAATATTAGGTGCTACTTACTTAGTAGCTGGTCATGTATTTGTAACTGATTGTAAAAAAGGAGTTCCACCAAGAGGTCTTTTGTTTTTAAAAGACCTCTGCAATGTAGTTACTCTTCCTGTGTATGGTATAGGTGGAATAACAAGCGCCAAAGTAGATTCAGTGCTAAAAACAGGTGCACATGGTATTTGCGTGATGAATGAGGCCATGACTTGTTCGAATCCAGCTGAATTTACAATTAATTTTAGGGGCTAAAAGGTACAAATTATATAGTTAGTTGGTTAGTTGGAACTACAACCTAAAACTAGCAACTAACAACTAGCAACTAACAATTAACAACTACAATGGGTTACGCTCAAGAAATATAATAGTAGAACTTTTATTACATAAAAAAAGAGCCACTAGGGCTCAAATAATTATACATGCTCAATTAAATATTTTCTTCCTTCTTTTGTAATACCGATACTTATAGGTTCGCCTTCAACAATCTCATGATTTTCAGCTATTCTGTAACAAATTAAATCATTGTTTTTCATTTCTTCCAATACTTGAACTAAAACTTCTTTTTCTACTTTATGAAGATTTTTATATCTTTTGGGTGTTATGGACATATTCAAATCTAAGTCATGTAAAATTTGTAACCGTACTTCCACATTAAACACTCCCCTTATTTGTATTCTACTTATTATATTCTACAAAGAAAGGGAATATCCTTCTTGAAACTCAAAATAATTCAATTTTTTATATAATCTTAACCCATAATGTATTGCTTTTTTTAGATATATATAGTGAACACTTAGTATTACACTTCAAATCTCATCATAACCGCAGTTTCTAGATTTAGGATAAAATAGGACTAACCACCTACAAAAGAAAAGCTTTTAACTCACTACTGTTAATCTGATCGTTCTTCATTATTAATGACTATTTTTTAGCCTAGCACTGAAACTAGAGAACCAAATTGGAACCTTTTTATTTAAAAATTATGGTATACTAATGTAAACGCTATAATTTAGGAGAATTTCTATGTTAATTGGATATATGAGACCTAATCAAGATGACCTTAACTGTGAAGGACAACAAGAGACCTTATCATCACATTGCGAAATAATGATTTTAGAGGAACATTCTTCCTCTAAACAAAGAATTCAGCTCATAGATATGATTAGTAATCTTAAGGAAAATGATAAGATTATCATCACAAAATTATTTATACTCGCAGACTCATCACGACACCTAGTTGAACTATTAGAAAAGATTCGTTTACAAGGTGCTTATTTATCTTCTCTTAGTGAAAATATTGATACGAGTAATAAATCAGAATATGATCTCTTTGATATTCTTAAACATCTTGTAGAGTTTCAAAGTGATGTCATTAGTGAAAAAACCAAAAAAGGATTATCTGTTGCAAGGGATAAAGGTATCTCAACAGGAAGGCCAAGAAAATCAGACAAAAATATTAACCGAGCCATCGAGATGTACCAGAGTAAAAATTATAGTCTTGCTCAAATAAAAGAAGAGACCGGAATAAGTAAATCTACCCTATATCGATATCTAGAAAATTAGAAATATAATGATATTATTCTACTCCCAATCTTTCCAAATCTCTGGTCGATACCCTACAGTAGCTTGTTTTCCATTTCGTACAATAGGAGAATGATAAAGTTTTGGATTATTAAAAAGCACTTCGGCTGCCACACTGCCTATTCCAATTTGCTTCATATTAAGCGTCTTGTATTCTTTTGCCTCAATATTAATCAATTCATTTAACCCAATAGTTGACTTTACACTTGCAAATTCTCCTTTACTCAAACCATATTTGTATAAGTCAATATATTGATATTTACATTTTCTCTCTTTAAAATACCGCTCGGCCTTCTTTGTATCAAAACACTTTTTTGCCCCAAATATTTGAATATTCATAAATCTCCCCTATTCCTCAATCAAAGTAAAGTCATTGACTCTTTCAGGACTCTGCTATTTGTCCTTATCTTAATATCATATCATTCTTTCTTTAAATAGTAACATTTTGATTTTTATATGATAGCAATATAGCTTGCTAGAGTCTTTACTATACTACTTAAATAACCATGGGCAGCTAACATCTAATCGCTAATATAACCTTCAGCTCTCACATTTTAATGGTAAATTAGCAGGTTAAATGATATACTTACAATAATAAGTGAATAAATTGCGAAGGTGCATTGATACATATCAATGCATCTTTTTTTTTATTTAGTGGAAAAGTTCTACTTTTAACTACAAAATATTTCTACTTAGCTTAAGCCGACCCTTAATAAACAGATAGCTGAATAACGCATCTATGACTCTCTTATTATACTAGAAACCGACATTAAACATAAGAATATTTCGATTTCAATTAAGGAGATCCTTCGACAGGCTCAGGATGACACGTGTTGGTTCTTAGTTCTTAGTTCCAACTTTCCAACTAACCAACTTTCCAACTAACCAACTAACTAACCAACCAACTCCAATTAACGCGTCAAAGACGCTATTTTAAGTAACAAAAAGAAAGGATGATAAAAATGAAAATAGCATTATGCATAAACGAAGATAACAGGCTAATCAATTTTAATGAAGGAACAAAAATTCATATTTATTCTAAAAACTATGACGAATGGGGTTTAGAGGATACAATTTCATACGCCATGGACGAGATCAGCAATGTAAAAGACATGAGAGGTGAAATAGAGAGAATCGTAAATATGACAGGTAACTGTAAAACATTAGTTGCCAAAAAGATATCTGGACTCTGTTATACCGTATTTGAGACTTCAGGATTTGAAATTTGGGAGATGGATGCTTCCGTCGAAGAAGCACTCAATTCCTTCTCATTAGATCTTAATGAACAGACAGATGAACAGATAGAAAAAATGGAAATTTTAATAAATAAAGGCGAGGGTATATATGAAATAAATCTAATTGAAACTTTGAGTAAGGATAAAAATGTTACTTCAAAGTCTTTGCTTCTTCCTTTTTTAAAAGATGGAAGATTCTATAAACTTAGCGTCATCTGTTCACATATCCCTCCATGGTTTGATGTGGAATTTAAAAAAATGTCCCTGGAATATAAATCATCTACATCTGAAGATGGTACCCATATTGTACAAATTTATAAGAAAGTATGTACAGATTAAAGTAAACCTAATGTCAAGGGCGATTTAAGAAAGTTCATAAGTAACAAGAAGATGATTCCTAAACTGTTTAGGGATCATCTTCTTTAAATTGCATTGGTAATTTTATTTATCATGGTACTATTTCTATTGTTATTCCTATACTGCTGTAGTTAGTTTTCCAACTCAACTTTCTCATGACAAAAGCATTAGTCTTTCCTTTATTAAAGCTAGGGGAATATAAATTAGATATAATTTTAAAAAACATCCTTATTTATTTAACAATTAAAACAGGACACTGAACTCTTTTTGCTACTTTATGACTAACACTACCCATTACCATTTCTTGCAATAAATTAAGACCGCGACTACCTATAATTGCTAACTCAAACTTCCCTTTATTTGCATAGTCTACAATTGTTTCACCGGGATCTCCACGTAATATTTTAATTTTATAAGACACATTATTGGTTTTCATTATCTCTTCAACAGGTAAAAGTTTTTTTCGTCGTACCAATTCTAATTCTTCATTTCCATGAGCATGGACAACCTCATTTTTTGATTGGTCAAAATTAATGACAACCACAACTTCAATCATACATTCGCTGACTAATGAAGCGATTTTTACTGCTTCTTGTGTTGCCCTAAGTGAATTTTTTGATCCATCTACAGCTAGTAAAATATTCTTATACATTTGGCCACCCCTATCATATATTAATGTCAAAATAATTTTGCATTTGGATTATTATATACACCTAGTCTATCTATTAGTTTTCTACTACTAGGATTTAACCCTTGAATTGTTACCTTATTATTATTCTCTGAGTATTTAATCACTACTTTATCAATGGCTCCTACAGCAGAACCATCCCATATATGTGCATTGGAAAAATCAATAATAATATTTGAATCTTTAGTAGTAAAGTCAAAGGATTGTATAAATCCTTCAACAGCCGCAAAGAATAATGGACCATTTATATTGAATGTAATATTTTGGTCTTCTTGTTGCTTGATTACTTCTATCTTTGAAATCTTAGCTACGAAAAATAGTGCACTTAAGATAATACCTAAAATAACACCTTTTGATAAATCATGGGTTGCAACTACAGTGATTACTGTTGAAAGCATTACAACTACATCACTTTTTGGTGCTTTCCTTAAATAAGAAAATGATGACCAGTCAAAGGTACCTACAGATACCATAATCATAATACCTACAAGAACAGGCATTGGAATTTGCACCACTAAATCCCCTAAAACAATAATTAGAAATATTAAAAATACTCCTGCGGTAAGAGTGGAGAGTCTACCACGTCCACCTGATTTTACATTAATTACAGACTGTCCAATCATTGCACAACCTGCCATACCACCAAAGAAACCTGTTATGATATTTGCTATTCCTTGTCCCCTAGATTCTTTGTTCTTGTTACTTTCTGTTTGCGTCATATCATCAACAATTGATGATGTTAATAAAGTCTCTAATAAGCCTACAATAGCTAAAGCAATAGAATATGGGAAAATGATTTTTATTGTTTCATATGTAAATGGAACGTTTGGAATCAAAAATCTAGGCAATGATTTTGTAATAGCTCCTAAATCCCCAACCCTACCTAAGTCAAGTTTCATATAAATGGATACTGCTGTTAATAGAATAATCGCTATAAGTGGTGCCGGAATAGATTTGATAAATCTTGGTAGTATATAAAGAATTGCTAGTGTAATACCTACAAAAATATACGTCATGCTAGATATTCCAATAAAATGAGGTACTTGAGCCATAAAGATTAAAATTGCTAATGCATTTACAAAACCAATCATAACGGCTCTTGGAATAAACTTCATTATTTTTGATACTTTACATATAGCAAAAGTCACCTGTATAACTCCCGTTAATATTGTTGCTACTAATAAATAATTCAGTCCATGTTCCTTTATTAAAGGAATCATTAATAAAGCCATTGATCCCGTTGCCGCCGAAATCATTCCAGGACGACCGCCTACAAATGCAATAATGACTGCGATACAAAAGGATGCATATAATCCAACCATTGGATCTACTCCCGCAATAATCGAAAATGCAATTGCTTCTGGAATTAACGCTAAGGCTACAACAATTCCAGCAAGAACATCCCCTCTGACATTTGAAAACCATTCTGTTTTAATTGTTTCAATCACTTTTTCATACACCTTTCTATTATTATTTGATTTTAAACTTTCTTAAGCGTAGATTTTACTACTCAATAAAAACAGTTTATCATATAACGTCCTAAAAAGGTACCATTTTAAAACTATTAATACAACTTTAAAATAGCCTTACATTACTGATAAGTTGAGATATACAACTCTCCTCTAGTATTCATAGATGCGTAAAATATTTCATCGTATTTACCAATCCCTTGTTCCTTCAATATGTTTAGTAGTGATTCTTCAGAAAAACCTAGCGCTTCTATTTTATCCTTTTGAACTTTTCCATCTATCACAACGGAGTAAGAAATATTTGTCTTAGGTGAAACTATTTTCATATCTTTAACTGTTATATGCTCATATTCAGGTTTCTTAAGTATAGATAGATTTCCACTAGATTCTATTATCCCATAATCAATTTTAGTTAAATCAAATATATCCTTTTCTCTTAATAGCATTAAGATATCATCTAAACTATAATTGATTTTTTTTATATTCTTATCAATTAATCTTCCTTTTTCAATGATTACTGTAGGTTCAAAGGATATTAATTTCCTTAATTTATTACTCTTCATCATCATATGGCTTATTACCCTTTGAAATAAGGCAAGTATAACTACTGCAAATGCAGTGGGCATATGTGCAATTTCAGGATCTGCAATATCTGCCCCTACAATAGATGCAAGTACAATTATGGATAAAAAATCAAAAACTGGCAATTCACCAATAGGTCTCTTTCCCATAATAAAAATGGTAGAAAAAAGTAAGAGAGTCATTATAGACAGTATTCTAAAAAAAATAATTACATATTCTTGCATTAAATCCTCCTTTAAAATATCACATATTTATTACTGTTTCCAAAACTTTTATGTTTATTACTATTAATACCATATAACCTATAAATACATTAATCCTTAGAAAAAGGGGTAATCACTGCTTTGTGCCTTATATGACATGAAAAAGAACATTGTGAAATCTGCTCAAATATAGGCATTTATATATTTATTGAATTAAGTATAAAAAATGAAAGTTTAAACATACTAAAAATAAAAAGGAGATGAAATAATGGATATCAAAATAGCAAATCTTACAAAAGAGCAAGAAGCAAAGATTAAACAAATTGAGTCTGAATTAGGCTGTGTTTTAGTGGCTTATCAAGGTGGAAAAATTTCATAAATAGCCAGCTACAACATGGATATCAGCGTTGAAGTTGACACTGATATCTGTGTTTGCATTTATTTGTACAAATAATTAAATCAATACGTATTTTTCCTTTTATTTTTACCCATGTTTAGTGTCCATTTATTTTAAACAATTATTTTTATCGAACTACATAACTCCTTTTCTTACAATTTCTGTGACTTCCATCAAAAAAAAGCCGACCAAAACACGTTAAACCATGTCTTTGTCGACAATTCTCTTTATCTATTATTTTAACACCTTTAAATTGTCCTTAATTTTAAAGTAAATTTAGCTCTCTTAAAATATCCAGAATCTTACACTTTAAATTTTACATTCTACACTTTACATTCTAACTTTACATTCTAACTTTACACTTCTAACTTTACACTTCTAACTTTACACTTTCCAGTTGCTATTTATTGATTATGATCTTTTTTCCTTCTTTACGCAATTGCGCAAATTCAGCTGTTGCTGTAAAAAGCACATCTGTTGATGAGTTAAGTGCTGTTTCGAAAGAGTCTTGTAGCACACCTACGATAAAGCCTACACCAACAATCTTCATGGCCACATCATTTGGAATACCGAATAAGCTACACGCAAGAGGAATTAGTAGTAATGAACCACCTGCAACTCCGGAAGCACCGCAAGCACAAATAGCTGCTAGTAGGCTCAATATTAACGCTGTTGCCAAATCTACTTCGATTCCTAGTGTGTTCACCGCAGCCAGTGTCAATATGGAAATTGTAACAGCAGCACCTGCCATATTGATGGTAGCGCCTAATGGAATAGATACGGAATAGGTATCTTTATCTAAACCAAGTTTTTCACATAAGCTCATATTGACAGGAATGTTTGCTGCAGAGCTACGTGTAAAGAACGCTGTAATTCCACTTTCTTTAATACACTTAAATACAAGTGGATATGGATTTTGGCGAATACTTACGTATACAATGATTGGATTTACCACAAGAGCGATAAAAAGCATGCAGCCAATCAAAACAGCAAGCAATTGTCCATAGCTAAGCAAAGACTCAATACCATTTGTAGCAATAGCTTCAAAAACGAGACCCATGATCCCTAATGGCGCAAGGTTAATCACCCATTTTACAATTTGGGAAATTGCATCTGAAAAATTAACAATCATCTTTTTCGTTGTTTCAGGCGCATTTCTTAATGCAATACCTAGGAGTACTGCCCAAGTTAGTATACCAATATAGTTGGCGTTAAAGAGAGCCTTTATTGGGTTGTCCACAACATTGAGTAATAGCGTTGTGAGAACTTCAACGACTCCTTCTGGAGGCGTCACATTTTCGGCACCTGTAGCAAGTGTTAACGTTACCGGGAACATAAAGCTTACGATAACCGCAACAAGTGCAGCCAAGAATGTTCCGAAAAGGTATAAGATGATAACTGACTTCATATTTGTCTGATGGCCACTCTTGTGCTGAGAGATAGCTGCCATGACTAAGAAGAAGACCAATATTGGTGCAATTGACTTTAACGCACCTACAAATAAAGCACCAAAAATAACGATTGGCTTCGCTAGATTAGGAATAGTAACAGCCAGTATAATACCAATGATCAAGCCTACAATGATTCGTTTAACCAGACTCAATTGATTCCATTTGTTAATTAAATTTTTCAACTTTTTTCCTCCTATAAATTATGATAAGTAAATATTTTCTAGTGCTTTAGATAACTATTGCTCAGCTGACAGCAACAGAAAAAGCACGTATGAATACTTACTTTATCACGAATTGTGCCTGTTGGAAATCAAAAAATGATTCACTATACACAAATCCTATTTATTCAGATTATTATAGCCTACTTTTTTTATAATATGATAACAATAAAATAAATTGTTAAATCACAAAAAACATCAATCTTATTGCCTCACGTCATATAGCTTATATGGTTTTGTATAATATACACTCTTAAGTCATTTTTCTATAAAACAATCATTTGTTTTTAGATATTTTAATGATTCTTGATATAGAGTTTTCCATGTATTGATTGAAAGTAAATGATCACCTCCCGATAAAAGGTAATCATTTACTCATGTGGTTATGCAATTTTACAACCCTCTTACTTTTGATTTAAAGATGAACTTATGCTGGCAATAATAACTTAACAGAAAGATAGATATCTCTGTTAATATTTTTGCACTGATACTCCCACGCCTAAAGGCATGGGGTTCTTAAATAGATTAACTTCTTCTATACTCTCATTTATAAAAATACTATAAATTACAACATATAAAAACTAATTAATTTCTTTAAAACTTTCACTATCAATTATCTTAATAGACAAATTAACGATAGCATAAGGCTCATATCAAAACCTTTATTTTCGATTCTATATTCCCATACTACTTATTCGTTTATCTTTACTACTTAATAATCTTGTTATCTCTTGATCATGTAGCAATTTAAAATGATCAAACTCCTTGGAACACATTTCTCTATCTATTTCTTTTAGACTATTCTTAACATTCATAATAAGAAAACTACTATAACAATCTCTTTGTATTTTAAATCCATTAAGATTGTTCCATCTCTCTGATAATTCTTTTTTACTATATTGATCATCAAAGTGGTTGTATTGAGAAGCTTTGACCGTATAGGTGTTTATTTTGTATAATTCTTTATTATGCCATTTTAATTTGTTATCCAATATCGTCAAAAACATACTTGGTGCTTTATTTGCCAAGGA
>MCHG01000314.1_pt1 | contig 17691 bp, 18 predicted proteins | sample 787351 | NCBI WGS metagenome assembly MCHG01 (sample SAMN05430296, study PRJNA330682) | permafrost metagenome | biome: Cold desert; feature: permafrost; material: soil; isolation source: enrichment culture inoculated with soil incubated with H2/CO2 at 20 degrees... ... | reverse complement strand
TCATGACCCTCTATGGATACGCGCACCTCCTCGTCGGATAGGAACCCTGCAATGCGGTGGATGAAGTAGTACTGGCTATTGCGGTGAATCTGCTCGGCAAGCAACTGGTTGCGTGCAGCGGCGATGATCGCTTCGTGGAAGGCGTCGTTGTGCTCCACCAAATGCCCACGACTTGAGCTTTGAATCGAGTCGATATAGCTCTGATGGATCGCCTCGATGGCTGTGAGCTCCGCATCAGTTGCCCTCTGGGCTGCCAGACCGGCGGCGAACCCTTCGAGCGCGGCGCGGATCTCGTAGACCTCTCGGATCTCCTCGGGAGAATGTTCGCGCACAACCCAACCGCGGCGCTGGCTGACTATCAGGCCATCGCCGGCAAGTCGCAGCATGGTCTCCCGCACCGGCGTGCGGCTCACCCCCAGCCGCTCGGCGAGATCGCTCTCAATAAGGCGCTCGTTCGGCCTGATCGATCCCTCCACGATGGCCTGGCGCAATTGCTCGTAGACCTCCGTGGTTCGATTGATTGGAGCCGGCGCCAAACGCTGGTCCGTTCGCCCAAGTGGGGGCATCGGGTCATCTCCTTCAGTATCGTCCCTCGTGAGGGCGACTTCCGTGGCACTGACTGTTGTCGGTGGCTTGCCGTGCAATTCAGCATGCGCGCATGCATACAAGATCATATCCGCGCGCGCCCTGATCGTGCCGTTTGGCAATGACGACATTTTTGGCATCAAAAAGAGATAACAAAGTGCTTGACCGGCACCACACCAGCATGCATACTTCGATGCATGCAAAGTTTCATACCGGATAATCTACCGGCCCACGGTCTCCTGATCGGCGAGCTATGGGAGGCCGGCGACGGCGAGCACCTGCTGGAGGTGCGGGCTCCTTTCGGCGGCCAGCTGTTGGCGACGCTGCGCGAATCCACGCCTGCCGAAGTTGATGCAGCGGTGGCGCAGGCGGCCGCGACGTTCGCCGCGCAGGAACTCAGCCCTTTCGAGCGGGCGACGATTCTTCGTCGGGCCTCGGAGCTGATCGCGGAACGTGCCGAGGACTTTGCCCGGTCAATTGTCGCTGAGGCCGGCAAGTCAATTCGTGACTCGCGCGCCGAGGTTGCCCGTGCGGTACTGACCTTCGAGCTGTGCGCCCAGGAGGCTACCCGCCTCACAGGCGAGGTTGTTCCGGTCAACGCCACTCCCGGCTCGGAAAACCGCCGTGCGTTCACGATGAGTCGACCCGCCGGAGTTGTCTGCGCCATCACACCGTTCAACGGCCCCGTGAATCAGCTGTCCCACAAGGTGCCGACCGCGATCGCGGCGGGGTGCACTGTCGTGGTCAAGCCCGCGGAGGTCACGCCATTGTCGGCGATCATGTTGGTGCAGACGCTGCTTGACGCCGGGCTGCCGCCCGGGCACGTCACCATGGTCCAGGGCAGGGGAGAGACGGTCGGCCAGCAACTCCTCGAGGATCCTCGGTTCGCTGTGTACACCTTCACCGGCAGCACTGCGGTGGGAACCCACATTCGGCGAACGGTCGGCCTGCGCAAGACCCTGTTGGAGCTCGGTAGCAATTCCGCCAATATCGTTCACACGGATGCGGACCTGGGACTGGCCGCCAAGGCGCTGGCCCGGTCATTGTCGATCTACGCCGGCCAGGTCTGCATCAGCGCACAGCGCATCCTTGTCCAGGAAAGCATCTTCGATCAATTCACCGCACAGCTCGCCGATCACGTCCAGGCCCTGGTCGTGGGTGACCCGTCGGAGGAATCGACCGACGTGGGTCCAATGATTTCCCTCGAGGCAGCGACGCGCGCCGAGGAGTGGATCGCGGAGGCCGTTGCCGACGGCGCTGACTTGGTGTGCGGTGGCACGCGTGACGGTCAGTTCCTGACGCCGGCCGTGCTGACCAGGCCTTCCCTGCAGTCGAGCCTGGCCTGTCGTGAAGCGTTTGCCCCCGTTGCGGTGCTGATTCCCTACGCCACCCTGGGCGAAGCGCTCCACATCGCGAACAACACCGAGTACGGCCTGCAGGCGGGCATCTTCACCGCCAGCCTGGATGTCGCGCTGGCCGCGGCCCAGAGGCTGGACGTTGGCGGGGTCATCGTCAACGACGCGTCGTCATACCGCGTGGACTCCATGCCTTATGGAGGCGTGAAGCAAAGCGGCACCGGACGGGAGGGTGTGCGCTACGCCGTGGAGGAGATGACGGACTCCCGACTGGTCGTGCTCAATCTGCAGGAACCACAGGGCGAAGGCCTGTAGTTCCACCTGCCTCACCCCTCCCACTTCGATTTCTTCCTGACGCACCGCAACCCTACAGAATGGAAGGCTCCACAATGATGAAATCCCCGTTCGCTCGCCCAGGGCGGCGCGCGCGCCGAGCTTTGGCACTTGCCCTGGCGGTCGCCACAGTGGCCTCCCTGGCCGCATGCGGAACCTCGAACAACTCGGCCGGTGGGGGTGAGGTTGAGTTGCGTTTCCTCTTTCCGGAGTACAGCGCGAAAACCACACCGCTGATGAAAACCATGGTTGATGACTTCAACACGGCCAACAAGGGCGAGATCAAGGTCAACCTCGAAACCGCGCCATGGGACAAGATGCACGACAAGCTGGCCGTGAGCATGGGCTCTGACCAGGCGCCGGACGTCTTCGGCTACGCGACGCGATGGATCTCAGAGTTCGCGGGGCTGAAGCAGCTCGCGCCGCTGGACGATCTTCTGACGCCGGACTTCCGGGAGGGCTTCAACCAGAAAGTCCTCGACGCCGGCGTTTACGACGACAAGACCTACGGTCTGCCGGTGGCGGTATCGGCCCGGCTGCTCTTCTACCGCACCGACGTACTTGATGAGGCCGGCGTGTCCGCACCGGAGACGTGGGACGACCTGATGGAGGCGGCCACCAAGACGGCAAATCCGCCGGAGCTTTACGGACTGGGCGTGCCCGCCAGCGGGATCGAGGTGGACACCTTCTTCAACTACTTCTTGTACAACAACGGGGGCGACATTCTCGATGCCGACGGGAAATCGATGCTGAGCGAGCCTGAGAGCGTCGAAGCGCTGGAGTTCCTGACCGATCTGGTCAAGAACGGTGGCAGCCAGCCCGAGCCCAGTGGATTCACTCGGGAGCAGGTCATTGAGAACTTCAAGGCCGGCCAGTTGGCGATGTACCCGACCGGGCCGTGGCTGACAGCCATGATCAAGGCGGACAACCCGTCGATGGAATTTGCCGCAGTGCCGTTCCCGACGAACGACGGCAAGGAACAGCAGACCGTCTCGGTCACGGATTCACTCGGGATGTCGGCGAACAGCGCGCATCAGGCGGAGGCCTGGAAGTTCATCGAATTCATGTATCAGCCCGAGTACCGTCAGGTCTTTGACGAAACCGAAGGCATGCTGCCCGAGCTCAACGCCGTGGCGGAGTCGGCTTACTACCAGACCCCTGAGTACAAGCCGTTCATTGACGCACTGTCCACAGCCAAATTCCAGCCCCAGCACCCCAAGTTCGAGCAGATTCAGCAGATCGAAACTGTGGCCATCCAGAAGGCCTTGAGCGGGCTGGCCAGCCCGCAGGAAGCCCTGGACGAGGCAACCGCGAAGATCGACAAGCTGTGACCGTGGGCGGGTTACCGGTGATCCCCGCTGGTAACCCGCGGCACAACGAATGAGGTACGCGGGTTGCCAGCGCCCGTCGCTGGTGACCCGCGTTACTCCAAATGAAGGACGGAATGGATATGGCTGTTTTAGAGGCAGATGGCGTGCGGACCGGCAGGCCAGCGCGAAGGCGGCTGCGCATGCCGCGCTCGGAGCCGCTGGTAGGGCTGCTCTTCATCCTGCCCACCGTCGTCCTCGTGGGCGTGATCGTCTTTTACCCCATTGTGGAGACGGCGCTCATGTCGTTCAGCAACGTCAACTCGCTGGCACAGCGGGAGGGATTCGCTGGACTGGCGAATTACCAGGCGCTCCTCTCCGACACGGTGTTCCTCCGTGTTCTCGCCCAGACCGTCTTTTGGACCGTAGCCGTTGTCGGAATCACGACAGTCGTCTCAATTCCGGTGGCCCTGGCCCTCAACCTCAATTTCCGTGGTCGTCGACTGGCCAGGGCGTTGCTGATCGTGCCCTGGGCGGCATCACTGATGATCAATGCGATCATCTGGCGCTGGATCCTGGACGGCCAGCACAGCATCATCAACGGCACGCTGATGAGGCTGCACCTCATCGACCAGCCGATCATCTGGCTGGGCTCCGAGGGAACGGCCTGGGCGGCAATCATTCTTGTCGGGATCCTGGTGTCCATCCCGTTCACCTCGTTTTCGTTGCTCGCGGGGCTGCAGTCGGTTCCGAGCGAACTCTACGAGGCGGCGATGGTCGATGGCGCGGGCTTCTGGGCCAGTTTCTGGCACATCACCCTGCCATTGATGCGGCCGGTTCTCATCGTGACCACGTTGCTCAACGTGATCTACGTTTTCAACTCCTTCCCCATTCCTTGGGTGCTTACTCAAGGTTCCCCGGCATACCGGACGGACATTCTGGTGACCTATATCTATAAGCGTGCCTTTGCTGAGGGTCAGTTCGGCCCGGCCGCAGCCATGGCGATGCTGATCTTCGTGCTGCTGCTGGCCTTCAGCCTCACTTTCTCTCACATCACGAAAGAGCGGGCCAAGGTGGGCATCAAATGAAGCGGCATGAGCGCGGGTTGTCCTGGTGGCTCCTGCTGGCTTTTCTCGCCGTGGTCGTGGCCGTATCGATCTTCCCTTTCGCATTTGCCCTGTCAACCTCGCTGCGTCCACGCGCGGAACTGTTCAGCTTCCCGCCGACCTGGTTCCCGAAGACGTGGGCTTGGGAGAACTTCGTCACTGTGTGGACGGCAGTGCCGTTATTGCGCTACGTGCTCAACAGCGTTGTCGTGTCTGTGCTGGCAACACTGCTGAACATGGCTTTCGCGATACCCGCAGGCTACGCCCTGGCGCGGCTGAACTTTCCGGGAAAGCGCCTGTTCCGCCAGGCTCTGCTGGTTACGCAGATGTTCTCGCCAGTTGTCCTCCTGATCGGCCTGTTCCGCTTCATGAACCAGGTCCACTTGCTGGATAACAACGCGTCACTGGTCATCACGTATGCCGCATTGAGCCTGGCCTTTTCGGTCTGGTTCCTCGCCGGATACTTCGAGTCGATTCCCATTGAGATCGAGGAAGCAGCCATGATGGATGGCTGCACCAGGGTGGGCGCGCTTGTCCGCGTCGTGCTGCCGATGTCCAAGCCCGCTCTTGTGGCTTCGGGGGTCTTTGCCTTCATCTGGGCGTGGAACGAGTTCATGATCGCGCTCACCTTCATCTCGACTCCCGACAACCGCACGCTTCCTCTGGGTATCTACTCCTTCCTGGGGCAGTACTCGGTCGAGTGGAACTACCTCATGGCAGCGGCACTGATCGCCATCGTGCCGGTTCTCATCCTGTTCCTGTTGATCGAGAAGAATCTGGTGAAGGGCCTGACGGCCGGTGCGGTCAAGTGAGCCGGGCAACCGACGCCATCGCCGACATCGACCTGCTCATTCGCGGCGGCCGCGTGGTGGATGGGACCGGTAACTCCTGGCGCTACGCGGATGTGCTTGTGCGGGGGGACCGCATCGTTGATGTGGTCGCGCCGGGCCAGTTCCTGGGAACGGCCGGCGAGGTCCTGGACGCTACAGGCCATGTCGTGGCGCCTGGTTTCGTCGACATGCACTCCCACTCGGATCTTGCACTGATAGCAGAGCCGGGCGCTCATCAGAAGCTGCGTCAGGGGGTTACGACCGAGATAGTGGGCAACTGCGGTATTTCCGTGGTCCCGATAACCGAACAGTTCGGAGCGGAATCCCGCCAGTACGCCACGCCAGTGCTTGGCTTCGGGGAACTCGACTGGGACTGGTCCGATGTGGACGGCTACCTGGCCCGCGTTACTGCGGCCCGGCCGGCCGTGAACGTGGCCACTTTTGTCGGTCTCGGTTCCCTCCGCTGCGCCGTCAGCGGATTCGACGCGGGAATCCCCTCGCCGCAACAGCGCCGCGCCATGGTGGACCTTGCCGCAGCGGCCTTGCGGCAGGGGGCTGTCGGTCTCAGCAGCGGGTTGGTTTATGCCCCCGGGTCCTATTCCTCACACGAGGAGATCTGCGAGCTCGTCGACGAGGCTGCCCGCGCCGGAGCACTGTATTCCAGCCACATGCGGGATCAGGGCGATGGTTTTCTGGACTCCGTTGCCGAGACCCTTGACGTCGGCCGACGCACCGGCGCGGCCGTGCAGATCGCCCATCACAAGGTCGTCGGCGGGCGGAACTGGGGGAAAGTCAGCCAGTCCCTGGCCATGCTTCGCCAGGCACGCGCCGAGGGGATCGACGCCGGATCGGATGTCTACCCCTATCTGGCGGGCAGCACCACGATGACAGCACTCCTGCCGGACTGGGCTTTGGCCGGCGGACTATCGGCGATGCTCCTGCGCCTCGCGGACCCGGCCGAGAGAGCAAAAATAAAGTCGGACTGGATCAGCGGGCGGCCCCAATGGGACAACCGCGTTGCGAGCATAGGCTGGGAGAACATCTACATCAGCCATGTCTTGACGGTGGGCAACCAGGATCTCGTCGGTCTCAGCGTGGCTGCGGCATCCGCCTCCCGTTCCGAGTCGGCGGATCCCGGGGACTTCCTGCTGGATCTCCTGATTGCCGAGGATGGTGCCGTCGGTAACATTCAGGTGGCCTGCGCGGAAGAAGACCTGCGGCAGGTCATGCAGGAGCCAAGTACGTGCTTCGGCAGCGACGGCCTTCTTGCGGGGGGCCGACCGCATCCACGCCTGCACGGCACTTTCCCGCGGATCCTGGGTGAGTACGTCCGTGATACCGACATCCTCACCCTGGAGGACGCGGTGCGGAAGATGACTTCGCAGCCGGCCCGTCGACTTGGGTTGACCGGTATCGGTCTCGTTGAGCCGGGTTACCATGCGGACCTGGTCATCTTCGATCCCGCAGAAGTGGCGGGCCCGGCAACCTATGACCATCCGACGCAAGACCCCGTGGGTATCCGCGACGTCCTGGTGTCCGGACGGTTCGCCGTCCGCGACGGCCAGCCCACCGGCATCCGTGCCGGTCGCACACTGCGACGACACCAGCCCAACCTCGATCAGCGCCCGACGGCGCTGGAAACCTAAACGAAGGAGCACCGTGAGCATCATTAACCCCCTGGAGCTGCGCCAACTCGGCAACACGCACATGAAGGTCACCGCAGTCAGCCTTGGCGGCGCCGGTTTGGGCGGAATTTTCGGGCCGGTCGGAGACGCGGACGGCGTCGCCGCAGTTGAAAAGGCCCTCGAACTTGGCATGAACTACCTGGACACGTCCCCCAAGTACGGCGAGGCCGAACGCCGGATGGGTCTGGCGCTTCGCGGGGTTCCCCGTGACAGCTACTACATCTCCAGCAAGGTCGGTACCCACCCGCAGAAGCCGGGTGACTACTCCGCAGAAGCGGCGCGATGGACCGTCGCCCGCAGCCTGGAGGTCCTCGGTGTGGACTATCTCGATCTTTGTCACATTCATGAGCCCGAGCCTGACCAGCTGGCTGCCGCGTTGGCACCGGGGGGCGCGATGGAGGCGCTTGTGGCGCTCAAGGCGGAAGGCGTCATCCGCTCCATTGGCATTGGCGTGCAGGACCATGATCTGCACCGCCAGGCGGTGGACAGCGGCCATCTTGACGTCTGCATGATGGTCAATGACTACACTTTGTTGCGTCAGAATGCTGACGACATCTTCGCTCTGGCAGAGGCGCGTGGGCTGGGCCTGGTGAACGGTGCGGCCCTGGCCATGGGTCTTCTCTCCGGTCGCGACCCGGAAAGCGTCGGCACCGAGCGGTGGACCCCGCCGGCTGCGGAGGTTCAGGCGGCCAAACAGGTCCACGCGTGGTGTGACGAACGCGGCATCCCTGTCCTCGCCCTCGCCCTCCAATTCAGCCTGCAGCAGCCTCGCTTCGACTGCACGCTCGTTGGCGCGGCCACCGCATCGGAGGTCGTGGGCTGCTGGGAGGCGCTCAACTTCGAGATTCCCGACAAGGTCTGGGTGGAACTCCCGGCGCTCCTGGACGCCGTGCGCGTTCTCTAAGCAACCCCGAATCCCATCCAAACCCGCACCAGCGCCGCAAACGCGGCAGCAGTGCCCCACCTAGGCAGATAACTATGACGACCACCACGCATCTCGCCCACCCGGAGGAACTGCTGGCGCTCGATCCGCAAGCGCAGCTGCCTCTCGACCTCGAGAGTGAATTGCTCGATACGCCCGCACTCCTCGTCGACCTGCACGTGTTGGAAAGAAACATCGCGTCCATGGCAGACTTTGCGACACGTCGGGGCATGGCCTTGCGGCCCCACGCCAAGAGCCACAAGAGTACGTTCATTGCAGACCTGCAGCTGGCCGCCGGGGCGACGGGACTGTGCCTGGCAACGGTCGGCGAGGCAGAGGTCATGTGGCAGCATGGCGTCCGGGACCTGCTGCTGGCCTACCCGGTCTTCGGGGAGGCCAAGCTCCGCCGTCTTGCGCCGCTCGTGGACGCGGGCGCGTTGACGGTCGTTGCCGATTCGATCGATGTCGCGCGGGGATACAGCAGGATCGCCACTTCGGTTGGTCGCGAGCTTCCGGTGCTCATTGAAATCGACTCCGGTATGCATCGGGCCGGGGTCCTGCCCGAACACGCTGGCGCCCTGGCGGCCGAAGTCGACAGGCTCCCGGGCCTGCGCGTGCGGGGCATCCTCACCCACGCCGGGCAAGCGCACCAGGCGGTGGACCAGCAGGGCATCGAGCTGGTGGCTCGCGATGAGGTTCGGGCCATGCAGCGCGCCCGCGAAGGGCTCGAGGCCCAGGGGCTCCAGGTTGATGTCGTCAGCGCGGGCTCCACCGTGACGACGCCGTATCTGTCCGCTGACGACGGAATCACCGAAGTCCGCCCCGGGACATACGTCTTCAATGACCTGCGCACGCTGGGGCGGTACGCGTGCACGCCAGATCAGCTCGCGCTCAGCATGCTGGCCACCGTGGTCAGCCGCGCTCCGGGGCGTGCCACGTTGAACGCCGGCAGCAAGAGCATTACGACGGCGCGCACGGACCAGCACGGACACGGGCACTTGGTGAACCGGCCGGGCAGCGGGTTTCGTCAGGTTTCAGAAGAGCACGCCGTACTCGGTCTTGCCGCCGAGGATGAGGATCTGCGACTGGGGGAACGCGTGAGGATCCTGCCCATTCACAGCTGCGTGTGGATGGACCTGCAACGCGAGGTGTACGGCACCCGCAACGGCCAGATCGTGCAGCGGATCCGAGTTGATGCCATGCGGCGCAGCCTGTGACGTCCGCCGCTACCCACCCCCGCCCTGTGACACCTACCGACGCTCATTGGAGAACTATGTCCGGCACCGAACCCATCCTGATGCTTGATCGCGAGGAAGTCCGCAGCCTGCTGACCTGGCCTGAACTGATTGATGCGACGCAGCACGCCCTGATCGATCTGGCCGAGGGCGACGTTCTTCCGAGCATCTCCAGTCAGCTGGTTGTGCCAGGGGCGTCTCTGCACCTCAAATCCGGGGCCCTCACCGAACCGCCCATAATCTCGGTCAAGGCAAACCTTCGGCCCGAGGCTGGAAGCACCTCAGGGGCGATCCTGGTTTTCGATTACCAGAAACAGCGCCTGCAAGCCGTTATGGCCAGTGGTGACCTCACGGCTATGCGCACCGCGGCCATCGCGGCCGTCGCAGCCCGCGCCCTGGTGGGCCCGGGGCCGGTCCGAGTCGCGCTCATCGGTGCGGGTCCCGTGGCGCAAAGAATAGACGAAGCGCTGGAGTACCTCGGCATCGCGGCTGACGTGCGCATCTGGAGCCGCACGCACGAGCATGCGGCTGACCTGGCGGCCGCGTACACGGGGCGGGTCGAGCACCGCGCCTGCCGAACCATCTCGGACACGGTGATCGGTGCGGACCTCGTCATCACGTGTACCCCCTCACAATCGCCGCTCGTCTCTGTGGAGGACCTGCTCCCGGACGCCGTGATACTGGCGATGGGAGCTGACAGCGTTGGGAAGCGCGAACTGGCGCCCGGCGTCCTCGAGTCCGCTGAGGTCTACGCGGACGTCCGGTCAGATGCGTTGGCGGTCGGAGAATGCGCTTACCTGGGCGAGGACTCCGCGGTGCGGGTTTCAAGCATTGGGACCGTGCTCCGAGCAGGAATCGGGTCGCGGACGAATGGCCGCAGGATTGTCTTCGACTCCGTCGGCTCGTCTGCAGTGGACGCGGCCGTCGTCGGGCTCGTGATGAGCCAGGCGGCACAACGAAATCTCGGACGACGCTTCGACCTCGATGGCGGAGCTCCCGGCGAGCTCCTCAGATGATTCCGCCCGTCGTGCTCCAGCCTCCATCTGCCGGATGCCTGAAGCACGTCAGGAGCGATCCTGGTATTCGAAATGAAGTGCAATAGCGACTACAACGTGGAGGCATGCGTGGACTGGACGTGGTGGGCGGGTCAGGCCCTGGGTTTCGTCGGCATCGCCGTCATCCTCTGGTCGCACTGGTCGAGGCAACGCCGAACCACCGTCGTCCGGAACGCGGTGGCCTCCGTCATCCTGACTGCCTCGTACCTGTTCCTGGGCATGCCCGGGACCGCTGCGATACCCGCGATCGCTGCTGTTCGCGGCTGGATTATCGCCCGCTCTGACGACCATGCGTGGGCGCGGAGCCTCTGGTGGACCCCGGCGTTCATCACCGCAATCTGGATCGCCTACCTGGGGCTCAACGGAATCCCGACCTGGTGGGCCGCGTGGCTACCGATTCTGGGTTCGGGTCTCGTCATCGTCGCTTTGTCGCTTCGCGACGTGCTGCACGTCAAAGCCGTCATGTTCTTTGGCGTGGCCACATGGGTCACCTATGAGGTCGCCTTCGGCCTGTGGGGCGTCCTCGGCGGGGAGGTCATCGGGTTGGGCCTGATTGCAACGGCATTCGTGAGGATCTTGCGACACCGTCGAGCTTTCGCCGAAGCCGCGGGTCGATCCGGGGCCGTAGCCCTGAGCCCCGTAACGCCCTGAAAAGGGTCGACCTCAAGACGGTATTTCATTTCTGATGCGCGGTAGGGTTTCGAATGAGCCGGGCGCTTCGTCGCTCTGGTCTGATCGGGGGCACCATCCGCAGTTCACTGCCTTTTGTCGCCACCGCGATTGCTCTCGCCGCACTCTCTGGCTGCGCGGCGTCTCCGGGGCCGGAATCTCCGGCTCCGGCCTCCTCGGCGCCGGCTCTCGCCACACCAACAGCCGAAGCGACGTCGCCACCCGCGGCTGCGCCGGAGACCCTCACTTTGGATGAATTGCACGAGGCCTACATCGCCACGGGGCTGCCGTGCGACTGGATCGTCACGGAAAACGTCGTGTCGGGTTCGTTTGAGTCGGGCGTGTGCCGCGACAGTGAAAACCGTCTGAATACTTTCGCCACTCAGGCTGACCTCGACGGCCTCCTGCAACTGAACGAAGACAGCATAGAGCCGGGCATTTTCCTCGTCGGTGACCTATGGATTGTCGGAAGCGAACACCCCGAGGACCTCATGACCGCCCGGACAGGCATGGGTGGAGAACTGTGGCCGGCAGACTCACCTGCCTTCGAAACTGACTAGCCGGCGGATGAGGTTGGCCCGGTCGGCGATTGCCTGACGCGGGTGTTCATCCCGCGTTTAGCTTGCATTTGCTGCCAGTCAGGGTGCGGACGCGAAGCTGGCGTGGGGGTGCGAAAGTCACTCAGCGCCCGCTTTGCACGTCAATGAAAGGCAGTCGCATGTCCAGCACAGGTTTTTCCCGGCGTCGGTTTCTGAGCACTGCGGCAGCCGCTGCGGCAGTCGGGACCGCGAGTTCTCTTCTCCCTCCCTCCGTGCAGGCAGCGATGGCGCAGCCGATTCGCCCCGGCGGGCTGAAGGCCATCAAGCACGTCATTGTGCTCATGCAGGAAAACAGGTCCTTTGACCACTACTTCGGGTCCCTGCGCGGAGTCCGCGGGTTCGCGGATCAGGCGGCGCTGCGCTTGCCCAGCGGCAAACCCGTTTTCGAACAGGCCTCGGCCAGCGGCGAGACCGTGTTGCCGTTCTCGTTGCGGAAAGCTGCCGAACTGGCCGGTCGCCCGGCCTCTGATATCCAGTATCTGGGCGCGTTGGATCACTCCTGGGCCGGGACGACCGCGGCCTGGGGCAACGGGTGGTGCGACAAGTGGATCCCGTCCAAGAGCCCGTCGACCATGACGTACTACGAACGTGCGGACATTCCGTTGCAGTACGAGCTGGCGGATACCTTCACCATCTGCGATGCCTACCACTGCTCAATCAACGGATCCACGAACCCTAACCGCAACTATCTCTGGTCCGGAACGGTGGGTAACGAGCCTGGTTCCGCCTCCCGCGCCGTCACCAACGCCGCCTACAACTATGACCATGCCGGCTACGACTGGACCACGTACCCGGAACGGTTACAGGAGGCCGGGGTGTCCTGGCGGATTTACCAGGACTGGGACAACTTCACCGACAATGCTGTGGAGTACTTCCAGACCTTCAAGAAGATCGGCCACAAGATGCTGGCCGCCGTGGACGGTCACCTGCGCACCACAGAAGAGTTCTACGACAGCCTGGCCGCTCAGGCCCCTGCGGAGCAGGACCGGCTGGTGGCCCAACTCAGCCAGGGCCGTGAGCTGCTCAGCGAGGCGGAGAAGTCGCTCTTCGACAAGGCAATGTGGCGCGGCAATCCGGATACTCTGCTCGATCGGATGCGCGCTGATATTGCCGCGAACGAGCTCCCCGAGGTCAGCTGGATCGTCCCTTCGGCCGCGGACTCGGAGCACCCCGGAGCCTCCACGCCGGTAGGCAGCGCGAACTTCGTCTACCGGCTGCTTGACACCATCGCGAGCGACCCGGAGACCTGGGCGACGACGGCCATCTTCATGAACTTTGATGAAAACGACGGCTACTTCGACCACGTCCCCCCACCCGTTGCGCCGCGACCGGAGTCCGGCAGCGGCGATGACTGGTTTGGCGGCTCGCCCATCGGCCTGGGGCCGCGGGTGCCGATGACCGTCGTCTCCCCGTGGACTATTGGCGGCTATGTCAGCTCAGAAGTCTTCGACCACACGTCAGTGATCCGCTTCCTGGAACGGTGGACGGGGGTTCGGGAACCGAATATTTCCGCGTGGCGGCGCACGGTCTGCGGCGATCTCACCAGTGTTTTTGACTTCACGAAGGCGGGCACGCAGCCCGAGGTGGATCACCCCGGCCCGGTTCCCGCCACCATGGCCCGCTGGCATCCCACCCCGCCGACGGCCCAGACCACACCAATCCAGGAATCCGGAACCCGTCCGGCTCGCCCGTTGCCCTACCGCCCGAAGGTTGCCGCCCAGGCGCACCCGGCCGGCAACGTGACGCTGGCGCTGATGAACACCGGTCCACGGTCCACGCACTTCGCGCTCTACGGTTATGCGGGCGAGTATGCCGTGCCGCAGCACTTCGACGTGCAGAAGCGACTCAGCGTTGACGTTCCAGTGAAGAACGGGAAGTACGACCTCGCCGTCTCGGGGCCGAACGGCTTCCAGTACGAGCTGGCGGGCACATCCGCCGGGGCCGCTGCTGGCGTGGATGCCAGCATTACGGAAAACCGGGAGGCAAGCGACGTGGAACTCGCAGTCAGCAACACCGGATCCGTTGCCGTCACGCTGACGTTCACGTCCCTGCAGTACGTCAGCCACGCCCACACCCAGGTCCTGCGGCCCGGACAGCGGAAGAAGCTCAGCTGGCCGGCACTCAACGGCTGGTACGACGTCGAAATCAGTACTACGGAGGACGCGAGCTTCCGCCGCCGCCTGACAGGTCGGGTCGAGGACGGTGGTAGCGCCGGCATCAGTTGAGCGGATGACGGGAATCGAACCCGCGCTATCAGCTTGGGAAGCTGAAGTTCTACCATTGAACTACATCCGCGTATCGGCGTTGTGACTGCCGGAACCGTGCCAGCTTATCAAGTACGCGCCGGTAGGCTGGCATCGTGCTTCTCTCGGACCGTGACATCAAGGCAGAACTCGGCGCTGGACGCATCCGTCTGGACCCCTACCAGCCGGAGATGATCCAGCCCTCGAGCATCGACGTGCGACTGGACCGATACTTCCGGTTGTTCGACAACCATAAGTATCCGTACATCGACCCGGCCGAGGATCAGCCGGACCTGACCCGCCTGATCGAGACTCAGCCGGACGAACCTTTCATCCTGCACCCCGGTGAATTCGTTCTCGGCTCCACCTACGAGCTCATCAGCCTGCCCGACGACGTCGCTGCCCGACTCGAAGGCAAGAGTTCGCTCGGCCGGCTGGGCTTGCTCACTCATTCCACGGCCGGCTTCATCGACCCCGGCTTCTCCGGCCACGTCACGCTGGAGCTGAGCAACGTCGCGACGCTGCCGATCAAGCTCTGGCCGGGCATGAAGATCGGCCAGCTGTGCTTCTTCCAGCTGAGCTCGCCCGCCGAGCGACCCTATGGATCGGGCGAGTACAGCTCCCGCTACCAGGGCCAGCGCGGGCCGACCGCCTCGCGTTCATTCCAGAGTTTCCACCGCACGGATGTGCGTGCGAGCGACGCCGGCAGCACCGGCGAGTAGTACGCACCGAGCACAAAAAACCGCTGGCGCCGAGAACGGCGCCAGCGGTTTTTTCAGGCCGTGCGGCCGGGGCCTTACGCCGTGCGGCGCTTGGTGACTGCGCTGTAGACCAGCAGCACGATGATCGAACCGCCGATGGCCAGGAGCCAGGTGGAGATCGAGAAGAAGTCGTTCAGCGGAACGTTGAAGAGGAGCGATCCGAGCCATCCGCCGACGAACGCGCCGATGACGCCCAGGAGGAGCGTGATGAGCCATCCGCCGCCCTGGCGACCCGGCAGGATAGCCTTTGCGATCGCGCCGGCAATGAGTCCGAGGATGAGGAATGCGATGAAGCCCATGTGGGTGTCCTTTGTTCGATAGTGATGTGTGTTCGATAGTGATGTGATTTTGCAGGTCGCGGGGCCCGAACCCCCCAGGGAAACCCGGGCACCGCCGGAAGACGCCTACTTTTTGAAGGCGTCCTTGATGTTTTCGCCGGCCTTCTTCAGGTTGGCACCGGCCTGGTCGGCCCTGCCCTCGGCGACGGTTGCGTCGTCGTCGGTTGCCTTGCCGAAGCCCTCTTTGGCCTTGCCTTTGAGGTCATCGGCTTCGTTGTTGATCTTCTCTGATGCGCCCATGAGGGGCCTCTCTTTCTCTAGGGGTCGTGCACAGCCGCCATGGCCGTGCCGTGGGAGTGGGTGGGGGTAGTTACTTGCGCGTGATGGCGCGGGCGAGAATGCCCGCGACGACGCCGACCGAGGTGAGGCCTACCGCAACGAGACCCACAAGGCGAACGGGATCCTTGCGGTAGCGCGAACGCACCCGGGTCAGGATGGTGCCGGCCAGCGCCGCCGCCTGGGGAGCGCTGCTCTGCCGCACAGTGACACGGCCGATGGTCGAACCGATGAGGTCGCTGGACTCCTGGCGGATCTGCTCCTGCACCCGGTCGATCATTGTGGCGGCCGGGATGGGCGCGCTCACCGTGAGTTCGATCCGGCCGTCGGGCCGGGCGAGGGTGATGCCGACCGTGTCCGGCGCCAGATCGAGATGCGAGGCGGCCACGGCAGCGGCGACGCGGGTGACTGCGTGCGCGCTGATCCGGGTGGTGCCCCGATCCGTCTCTTGCTCGATCACCTGTTTACGCTCCGACCTGTGTGTTCGCGCTGCCGGTGGTGTCGTCGTCGGAGGCCAGATGCACGTCTTTGACGGTCACGTTGACCTCGGTGACCTGCAGTTCGACGAGGGACTCGACGGCGGCGATGACCGCGGCGCGCACATCGGCGGCGACCTTGTGCAGCGGAACCGGGTACTCGGCGACCAGGGAAATGTCAACGGCGACCTGCGAGCCTGCGACAGTGATGCTCACGCCCTGGTCGAGGTCGGCGCCGCTGATGGCGTCGCGGATGGCGCCGAGGGGGCCCGCGCAGTTGGCCAGCGTGTGCACGCCAAATACCTCGCGCGCCGTGATGCCGACGATCTTGGCGATGACACTGTCGGTGATGACCGTTGTGCCGGCGATCGCGCCGCTCGTTTCGAGTGTGGGTGCGGTGTCAACCATTGTGTTCAACTCCTTGCAAGAATAGGGACCAGTCAGTTCGGGCAACCGAATCGCATGGTCACTAGTAAGACGCAACTTAACGCGCATTCGTCACGAAAGTGCACGAAAAAGTTTGAAAAGGGGGTTTCCGATGACGCAGTCACACAACAATCTGCGCCTGGTCGAGGCGTCCGACGCTGTGCTCGCGGGCCGTGCCGTGGATGGGGACGTGCGCTCCTTCGAGGTGCTGGTTCGCCGCCACGGGCCACTGATGCGGGCGTATGCCACCCGGGTTCTCGGGGCAACGAGCGAGAGCGATGACGTCGTCCAGGAGGCGTTCATCACCGCCTGGGACCAGCTGCCGACCCTGAAAGACCTGAGCGCGGTCAAGTCGTGGCTGATGCGGATCACGAGCCACAAGGCAATCGACCGGATTCGTGCACGGCGCGACCACGCGCCGCTCGAGAATTGGGATGTGGAGGCGCCCGACTCCGACACTCCGCACCATCGCGTCGAGGCCGACTCGCAATGGGACAAGATCTCAGACGTGCTCGGTAGGCTCAGCGAGACGCAGCGTCAGTGCTGGCTGCTGCGTGAAATGGGTGGTTACAGTTACGACGACATTGCGGAAGAACTCAAGTTTCCTCCCTCCACCGTGCGCGGACACCTGGCTCGGGCGCGACGGAAACTAGTGGAAGAAATGGAGGAATGGCGATGACAAGACCGAACACTGAAGCGCATGACCAGTCGGAAGACATCATTGCCGACCTCAGCGAATACCTGGACCGGGGCGAAAAGCCCCCGCAGGAGCTGCTGGACCGTTCGCCCGCGCATCAGCTCGCGCTCGAATCGCTGCTCCGGTTCCGCGCAGTGGCCGGCGGCCTGCTCCAGGCCGACGCCGACGCCGAGCCGGCCAGGGACGACAGCTGGGTCTCGCGCATCCTGACCAATATCCACATCGAGGCGCGCGCCGGGAGATCCATTCCGCTCACGTCGCCGACCCCGAATGCCGAGTTCAGCATCACGGAAGGGGCCGTGCGCGGGCTCATCCGTGCGGCCGGAGATTCCGTACCCGGCGCGCTGATCGGCCGCTGCCGGCTCGACGGCGATGTCACGGTGCCCGGCACCCCGATCACCGTCGCGGTGGAGGCCGGCGTCTACTGGGGCGAACCCATTCCGGCGGCCGCGCAGCGCATCCGCGAGGACATCGCCGGTGCGCTCCGCCGGCACACGGAGCTGACCGTCGCCGCCATCGATGTGACCGTTACCGATGTCACCGTCCGCGACGGGGATGTCACCGTCCGCGACGGGCAGGAGCCGGACCAATGACGACAACAGAACTGTGCGCGCAACTGACCGGACTGGTGAAGTCGATCGACGGGGTGGTGCAGGTCTACGACGCGCGCCCGACCGCGCTCGCCGCGGCCGCGGACCTCGTGGCGACGCTCATCGGGCAACCGTCCGGGGAACCGATCGCGGTCAGGAACTCCGACGGCGGGATCAGCGTCGCGGTGAGCGTCGCACTCTCT
>MCHG01000313.1_pt1 | contig 17775 bp, 13 predicted proteins | sample 787351 | NCBI WGS metagenome assembly MCHG01 (sample SAMN05430296, study PRJNA330682) | permafrost metagenome | biome: Cold desert; feature: permafrost; material: soil; isolation source: enrichment culture inoculated with soil incubated with H2/CO2 at 20 degrees... ... | reverse complement strand
TGATAACTATCAACCGAAGCATATTCCCATGTACAGGTTTCACAAAACTTTGTGCTTTGTATCTTGCTGCCCTTTTAGATTTCTCATTTTCACAGCAAATGCCTATATCTTCCCAATTATCCAACAAATAAGCTTCTTTTCTTGTTTTTTCAGCAATTTTAGAGGAAAAACTGGAAGGACAATTGGAAATGAACTTTATTGGAGATTCATCAGCGTATATAAGCTCTAAATTTTTCTTGTTTACCAGTTTTGAGTCTGCTATAAATGTATAATCACCACTTTTGTCACCTAGAAGGCCTTGCAAATAGTGTATTGCACTTTTAATCCATGTACTATCGGAAGTATTTCCATCAAGCGTCTGCTCATAAATAGGAATTCCATACTCGTCTGTAAGCATTCCAGTCATTACCTGCTTCAGTTCCGGGTGGTTATCTTTGCTGTGTCCATAAGTTACATTAAGCCCTTCATAGCCTTCCTGTTCACATGCCGCAAATTGCCCATAAAGGATATGAGATGTCGTATCTCCGTGAAGTGTATGACTGATAGGGATTTTAAAATTCGTATAGGCATTAAATGCTATTCTACTGAAAAGACCAGTACTCCCAACCTCATTAATTCTATCCAGCAGTTTTCCTAACTGATCATCATTGAAATCATCCAGGAGATAGTTACCTTTAAAAAGAAGATTTAAATCCATGCCTTCAAAACCGTCTTCAATTCTATAGAGAGGACATCTCTTATCCACTCTTAAAAAGGGAGTTAATATAATACTTCTCGCAAGTTTACAGGGTGGCACTTTCCACTGACCCTGATCCCACCTGATACTTTCATTGATGATTGTATCAAAACCAAGTATATCAAGAAACTGGTTACAAACAATTAAGATAATAGGGGTTTCAGTTTTCTGTGAAAAGTTTTTAACATCAAAAATTTGTGAAATTTTTTTAAAATCCCTGCTACCTTCAACGGAAGGAGATAGATTTTTAGCTTTTATAAGTGATTTATTTCTTTTCATTCAATTTATTATTATTTAAGAAACGTTATTTAAATATATCATACTATAAAAATAGCAGGAAGTGAAAATATATATCGTGTTAAAAAAATAAATTGTGTTTTATTTTCTAATTGGGGGTCGAAATGCCAGTTACAAAGAATTTTCGGAATAGGGGTAAGATTGAGGTTGAATTAATAAAAATAAGTAAAAATGAGGGGGTATAGAACTGACTAAGAAACATATATTCGGTAGTCTGTTAACGGGGACAATAATAGGGATAGTCGCCGGAGTTGCTGCGGGCTTTGTTGCCGGAGTTACGATGAAATATACTTACGATAAATATATTACTGAGCAACAGGTGCACAAAAAACTCCAATTCATTCCCGGGAGAGCGTTTAAACGCGTCCCAGTACCTGCTACAGTGATGTCTGTTTATCCGGATCAGCAAACTTTTTCTCATAACCTGAAATCTCCTATCTGGATCGAGTTCGATGCGCCTATTGACAGTTCTACTGTCACGAAAGATACGGTCATAATCAAAAGTTCAGTTTCCGATGAACCTGTAGACGGTTTTCTTGATGCTGGCACCAGAATGCTTATGTTCCGGCCGTATGAGGACTATCCTGTGGAAAAAGGAGGAGCAAAAATATCTATTACTTTGATAGGAAACGATACCGGATTGGGAGCTATCACAGACGCAAAAGCTGTGCTCTTGATGGAGATAAGGATGGGAAAGCCGGGGGAAATTTCGAATACGAGTTCAATATTATGAAATGACAAACCCTTTCTCCGAAAAACATTTTTATTCCTTCCTTTTATTCTATATTTTTACTCTGTATTTTTCCATAAGGTTCCAAAAATCTCTTTTTACACTAATTTTAACCTGCTGTCATACAGGACAAAACCATAACCTTCTGGCCGAAAGGCTGGTCTTTCTTACTTGCCTTTGAGTTTTCCTTGCAGAAGCTCATACTTAACTTTTCAACCGGAGCTTTACCTGGTTTTCTATGGGTATTTGCACTTTCTGCCTGTTTTCAAATCACTATAGATCAGTTAACAATCAATCAGTTAACAATCTCAATTTAGTTAATATTTTATATAGTTGCCGTTATATATTATGTGAGATATAGGATAGATACAGGAATATTTAATTCAATTAATCTCCTTTCCGGACAATATTACAAATAAAGAGCTCTCCGGTCAGGGATATAACAAGGGGGTTCAAGATTGATAAATATGAGAAAATATGGCAAGCTGTTGCTAAGCGCATACATCATGAATAAGATTAAGTCAGGGAAGTCTCAAAAGGGTGGGGGGATAGTAAGAAAATACGCTAAGTTAGCTCTTGGAACACTTCTCCTTAAGAAGCTAAATTCAATCAAATTTGAAAAAAAAGTTAAGCCAGTAGAAGAAGTGGAATTGATTGAAACCGAGAGGGGGGCTTCAAGGATGGGAAGTGGTAAAATAATTATGGGGGCGCTTGCAGGAGCTACAGTTATATACGCTATTAAAAAATATACTGCTAAAAAGAGTGGGCACAAAATCGAAGTGCAATGAAACGAAAGGAAGGTCTAAAACTGCATAAAATGAATAAGTGGCGTAAATTCCTGCTGGGAGCATTTGCAGGTGCTGCAATTGTATATGCTCTGAAAAAGAATATGTGCTGCAATAAATCTCTTCCAGAGACTTTAAAATCCATTCCGATTCACTTTAAGAACGGACAGACTCCTCCAACAGTAAAGTGCATTTAGCTTGGCGGAGATTTGAAATACACTTTAAGGATTATAAAGTGAAGACTTCTGCTTTCCGAAATAAGTTCACTTCTTTTTAACCTTTTTTCGATTCTTTTCTTTCATTCCTTTTATTATGTCAATGCACGAATTAAATATACTTTAGTACGATTTTGGGGCTCTTCGCTGTTTTGTTTGGGTTGAAAATAATTCTCTAGTTGAAAAGTAACCACACTAAATGGATAACCTCGAGCTTGAATGTGGTTTCCCACTAAATAACATCAAATATTATATATTTGGTATTATATTTAGAAAGTCACTCTAAATTACCCACTCAAAATAGCGAAGAGCCATTACACGACCCTTTAATCTTATTTGAAATAATCATCAAAGTTGTTATAAATTTCAAATGCTTTATGTGCACACTCGCCGGCTGATTCTAAAGGATCGTATTCTATGCTCTTCATCGTATGTATTTTACTTCTCATCATGAATGCGAGATTCTGAAGTTCAGTTGTTAATTTATCAGGTAATAGATCGCGTAATTTCACTGAAATATCCATGTATAGTTTTTCATAGCTTTCAAGCATTTTATCTATTTCTGAATCACCTGGATAATCATCACGTTGTCGATAAGATTCCCATTGCTGGTTAAAACCGAGTAAAGCGTTTTTAATCAATGCCTTCGAATCTTCGTCCTTTTCAAACGTTGTCATTAATGCAATATTAAAATGATTATACTTAACATTTCTTTTTGAGTTTTTTATACTTCTTTTTTGTTAGGCAGACTATACTATAGGTTATCGAAAAAAAACACTATCTAAAGAAGGCGGTTACACTGTGGGGATGATCTCAGGGAAGTGAACTCAACATATTTTATTTTTCAGTTCAATCGCGTAAGTTCAATCGCGTAAATACTTCACTGGATAATGAATCAATTTTCAGAGTTAGTTTATTGATCTAATGATACCACAAGTTATGAAAAGATTATAATGTACAAGTGCCAAAATATTTGAAAATTTGATGAAATCGAACTCTTTATTAACCCTGACCCCGAAAACACATTGCGGATATTCTTCTTGAGCAAAGCCGAGGGTGTTGGCTAAGCAGAAAAATGATTAACGGAACGATAATAACATGTTTGAACAAACTTTTAAAAACGTAGATGATACTCTTCGTAAAGATGCCGGTTGCAGTAGCGAACTTGATTATGTGGAGCAAACTTCTTGGATTCTTTTTTTGAAATATCTTGACGATCTTGAAAGAGATAACAAAATAAAGGCAGAGCTGAAGGGCGAGGTTTATACAGACATTATCAGTCCGGAGTATAAATGGTAAGCGTGGGCAGTTCCCAAAGACAAAGACGGCAAAATAGACCATCAAAAAGAGCTTACTGGCGGCGATCTTGAAAATTTTGTAAACCTCAAGCTGTTTCCCTATCTGAAAAGGTTCAAAGTCGATGCCGAGAGTGCAGATACCATCGAATACAAAATAGGGGAGATCTTCAGCGAGTTGAGAAATAAAATTCAGAGCGGATACAACCTGCGCGAAGTACTCAACACGATTGATGCCCTCCGTTTCCGTTCCCAAGCTGAAAAGCATGAGATGTCGCACCTGTACGAGGACAAAATCAAGAACATGGGCAATGCTGGCCGAAACGGCGGCGAATACTACACACCCCGTCCCCTTATCAAAACAATCGTGAAGGTGGTTAGACCATCAATCGGCAACAGGGTATATGATGGGGCTGTAGGTTCAGCAGGTTTTCTGGTGGAATCCTTTGAATACATGAGAAAGAGCAAAGACCTGACCACCAGAGATGTGGAGATTCTCCAGAAAAATACATTTTACGGTAAAGAAAAAAAGTCGCTTGCCTACATCATCGGCATCATGAACATGATTTTGCACGGCATCGAAGCTCCCAATATTGTGCACACAAATACACTTGCCGAAAATCTTGCCGATATTCAGGAAAAAGACCGTTATGATATCGTGGTTGCCAATCCTCCTTTTGGCGGCAAGGAACGCATAGAGGTGCAGCAGAACTTCCCTATCAAAACCGGCGAAACCGCTTTTCTGTTCCTCCAACATTTTATAAAAATTCTTAAAGCAGGCGGTAGAGCTGGCATAGTAATCAAGAACACCTTTCTTTCAAATGCCGACAATGCATCCATAAGCCTGCGCAAACTGCTATTGGAAAGCTGTAATCTTCATACTGTGCTGGATCTGCCAGGCGGCACTTTCGCAGGTGCGGGGGTTAAAACAGTAGTACTCTTTTTTGAAAAAGGTGCACCTACAAGAAAAGTCTGGTTTTATCAGCTCAACCTGGGCAGAAACCTTGGAAAACTTAATCCTCTGAACGAAAATGATCTGGCAGACTTCATAGAATTGCAGAAAACAAAAACCGATTCCGAAAACTCCTGGTCGATGAATGTTGTTGATGTGGACAAAACCACATATGACCTATCGGTGAAGAATCCTTATAAAATGGATGAAACGGTGCTGCGCGATCCGCAGGAAATATTGGACGAGATAAAGGCGCTGGACGAGGAAAGTATGGAAATCTTGAATACGATCAGAGGGTTGGTATGAACAAGGATTGGGAAGTAAAGAAGTTGGGGGAAGTAGCAAGCCTTTCAGGCAGGATAGGATGGAAAGGGTTAACTGCAAAAGAATATACTAAAGAAGGACCTTTGTTCGTATCTGTGCATTCACTGAATTATGGCGATTACGTTGACTTAAGGGATGCTTTTCACATTAGCCAAGAAAGATATGATGAAAGTCCCGAAATTATGCTTCAAAAAGACGATATTTTAATTTGTAAAGACGGTGCCGGAATTGGGAAACTGGGGATTGTAGGTGATCTTTCTAATGAGGCAACAATAAACTCATCTCTTCTTCTAATACGCAGAAAAGATGTAATCTTGACAAAGTATCTATATTTCAGCCTGCTTAGTCCATTTTTTCAAATTATAATTAATTCTAAACTGATGGGGGCGACAACTCCTCATCTTTATCAAAGAGATATTACTAACTTCCCTATCTACCTTCCCTCTTTCTCAGAACAACATCACATAGTTGCCATTCTGGATGAAACTCTTGCTGCCATAGCCAAAGCAAAAGAAAATGCCGAAAAGAATCTGCAAAACTCTCGCGAGCTTTTTGAGTCATATTTGCAAAATGTCTTTGCAAATCCAGGAGATGAGTGGAAAGAAAATAAATTGGGTGAGGTGTGCTCTTTAATAACTGATGGCAAACACGGTGATTGCAATAATGAAGAAAATTCGGGATATTATTTTTTAAGTGCAAAAGATGTAAAGAATAACACATTGAATTTTGAAAATGCAAGACAGATAACAAAAGTTGATTTTGAAGAAACGCATAGAAGAACCAATTTACAACCAGGTGATGTTCTAGTAACTAATAGCGGAACAATAGGTCGTATGGCCATAGCTCCATTTGATGAAAAAACATATAGAACAACATTCCAAAAAAGCGTTGCTGTGATCAAACCGATACCTGAATTTATTAATAACGTTTATTGCTGTTATCATCTGGAAGCTGATTTATCAAAACTGGTAAATGTGTCTGCTGGGACCGCTCAAAAAAATTTATTATTAGGGGATTTAAGGAGACATGTCGTTTTTTTACCAAGTATAACCGAACAAAGCTCCATTGTCGCCAAAATCGAAGCTCTTTCCACTGAAACCAAAAGGCTCGAAGAAATCTACCAGCAAAAACTGGTCACTCTGGATGAACTGAAAAAATCCGTGTTACAGAAGGCCTTTAGCGGCGAACTTACAGGGGCATAACCATGAATGAGGCGGAAACTAGGGCAGAACTCATCGATCCGAAGCTGAAAGAAAACGGCTGGGGTGTTGTGGAAGGTTCAAAGATCCTTCGGGAGCAGCGTATAACTTTAGGTAGAATCCAGACCGGTGGGGGACGCACTAAACCGCTCATAGCTGATTATGTACTTGTATACAAAGACCGCAAACTCGCAGTTATCGAAGCCAAAAGCGACGAACTTGAAGTGGGCGAAGGTGTGGCACAGGCCAAAAACTATGCCGAAAAAATGCACATCGAAACGACCTTTGCTGCCAATGGTAAAGAAATTTACCAGATATGCATGAAAACCGGCGCAGAAGGTTTAATTGACAATTTCCCAATGCCAGATGAATTGTGGAACAAGACATTCGCTACTCAAAACAAGTGGCGTGACACCTTTTCTAAGGTTCCGTTTGAAAATATGGGCGGAACCAAGGCAGTGCGCTACTATCAGGAAATTGCGGTAAACAATACCATGGCTGCCATTGCCGAAGAAAAACAGCGCATCCTGCTCACCCTGGCAACCGGTACAGGCAAAACCTTCATCGCTTTTCAGATAGCATGGAAACTTTTTCAAACCCGATGGAATCTGAAGCGCGATGGTGGGCGCATGCCTAGGATTTTGTTCTTAGCAGATAGAAATATACTTGCTGACCAGGCTTTTAATGCATTTTCAGCCTTTCCGGAAGATGCGCTGGTGCGTATCAGCCCTAAAGAGATTAGCAAAAAAGGGAGTGTGCCAACCAACGGCAGCATTTTCTTTACCATCTTCCAGACCTTCATGAGCGGCCCGGAAAACACGCCCTATTTTGGGGCTTATCCTAAGGATTATTTTGATTTTATTATCATTGACGAGTGCCATCGAGGCGGCGCAAATGATGAGGGAAACTGGCGCAACATTATGGAATACTTTTCTCCGGCAGTCCAGCTTGGTTTAACAGCAACTCCCAAACGCATTGACAATGTGGATACCTACAAATATTTCGGCGAACCGGTATACGTCTACTCACTCAAAGAAGGTATTAACGATGGTTTTCTTACGCCTTTCAAAGTAAAGCGGATAAAAACCACATTAGATGACTATATTTACACTTCGGATGACCAGGTTATTGAAGGTGAAGTAGAAGCAGGGAAAATCTATACGGAATCCGATTTCAATCGAATCATCGAAATTAAAGAACGTGAAGCAAAGAGGGTAAATATCTTTCTCTCTGAAATCGATCAGAAAGAAAAGGCTATTGTTTTCTGTGCCACCCAGATTCACGCAATGGTAGTTCGGGATCTGGTCAATCAAAATAAAAAAAGTGGTGAACCAAACTACTGCGTTCGTGTTACTGCTAACGATGGTGCGCTTGGCGAACAGTATTTGCGCGAATTTCAGGACAACGAAAATACGATCCCAACGGTTCTCACTACCTCACAAAAACTCTCCACTGGTGTTGATGCCCGCAATATCCGCAATATAATCCTCATGCGTACGATAAACTCCATGATTGAGTTTAAGCAGATAGTTGGGCGTGGCACGCGGCTGTTCGATGGAAAAGAGTATTTCACCATTTACGATTTTGTAGATGCTTATCATCATTTTGCCGATCCTGAATGGGATGGCGAGCCTATGGAACCTGAGTCTAAACCTGAGTCGCCGAAAAAAGTAAAAGAGGCGGGAGAAACCTATGGTTCATCGGAGCAGGACGAGACAGAGACGAAGAAAAAACTTAAAATAAAGCTGCGTGATGGCAAAGAGCGTGAGATTCAACACATGATTTCCACCTCTTTTTGGAGTGCAGATGGTAAACCGATTTCAGCACAGGAGTTTTTACAAAACCTGTTCGGCATTTTGCCAGATTTTTTTAAAAATGAAAATGAGCTTCGTACAATCTGGTCAAATCCGATGACACGCAGCATATTTCTTGAAAAACTCGCTGAAGAAGGTTATGGTAAAGATGAACTTACAACATTACAAAAACTTATAGACGCCGAAAAAAGCGACCTGTTTGATGTATTGGAATATGTTTCTTTTGCCCTGCAGCCCATCACAAGGGAAATGCGGGTAAATAGAGCTCAATCAAGAATTTTTGAAGGGTTGAATGATAAGCAAAAAGAATTTCTGGATTTTGTCCTATCGAAATATATAGAAACTGGTGTCGAAGAACTCAGCCAGGACAAATTGCCAGGACTTCTTGAACTCAAATACCATACAATAAGCGATGCTACGGAAGTATTGGGCGGAATTGCTAAAACAATAGAACTATTTGTTGGATTTCAAGAATATCTTTACGCACCAGTTGTTGCATAATCAGCCAATGAGACTTTAAATGAGTTCTCATAGCATTCTTTTTTACTGGGTTTTAATATTTTTTTAGTATTAAAAAAAATTTCTGTATTAGAAGAACGAAATGCTGAATTTATATAATTTAAAAAGTGTTGCAGGCTTCCTAATCGGAGCTATTGATAAGGAAGTTGCAAGTAAATTTTTTGCAATTTTTGGCATGAATCGATTATGAAGAAGCAGTAAAATGTTATCATCGAGCCATTGAAATTAATCCCTATTCGGACCTGACTATAATTAGCTTCTCTTTCGAAAAAGATTCTCAGATCTGCTTAGACCCGAAAAATTATAAGTCCAGATTTTAATTTCAGTCAAATACCCTGGAGCTTGCTGCGGGGATGAAACTTCCTTAGAACCACAGGGAATAACGTGATATATGGAGGTTCCGGCGCGAACATACCCAGTTACATGCAGTTGGTGCGCCAGCGAAACTTAGATTTGATACAATAATCCACCCCATCAGATTAACTGTTTTGTTTACCAGTATATCTGATAGTTTTTTACAATCCCCATTGAATAGTAGATATAACAGCAATCTCCGATGCCTTCAGGCTTATATCCCTTTCCAACTTTGAGATCTACAATCTTATCGTTATCGCGGTTTCCATAGTTTGTGCAATCAATGAATACCAATCCACGATCCACTGTATTGAATGCATTACAGGCGTGCACAGCACCGTTATTAACGAAATTAATATCAACCCAGGCACACTTATATCCGGCAGCCTCTGCATTATTATGAACACGTTCCGCAAAATCGGTGCACTCAAAACTTGAGTAATTATATGGAATTTTGTCTGTCTGATCTGATTTTATGAAATTTACCATCTGTTGGTATGTTGGGTCTATTGTATTCTCATTGTTGTGGAGTGTGATTATGTGACCATCTGCACCAGTTTCATAACAGTTGTCGCCGGGATACAGCACTGATTGCGATCCTGCCCACAAACTAACATCGGAAGAACGACTTGCAATACTGTTATCGCTATGTGTAGTATTCACCAGAATATTATTTTTTTGGCTGTTTGTGTTTCCACATTATTCGAATGCCCCGAAATCATAAGATATAGAGCTCCGATAATTATGACAGAGGTGAGAACTTTATGTTTAAGCATCATACAAACAATTTTGTAAACGAACCATATAACAAAAAGTATTACCTCTACACATATTATTGCAGTAAACATCATATCTGTCACCCACCACCAGATTAACTTGTTTTATTATTTTTTCCAGTGTCACATTAATGTTAACCGCTAGTTTCCTCATTTTTCAGGAATCATAGCTAAAGTTCTTAGAATTTCTTCCTGAGAAGTGTCATATAATTCACAAACATATACAAAATAGCCAATAACTCACGGACACGACCCAATTTTAAACGCCAACAATTAACCCCCAAGATATAACTCACATCTGCTATAGCAAAATCACATCTGCTATAGTAAAATTCTCAAAGCTGGTAATTCGACAACATTGTATGATATGTTCTTACCGCCCTACTCTGAGTTATCTCTTCAGACTCATGGCATGCGACCCTTGATTCCCCCTCATATCAAGTCGCTATAGTAGCCTGAGAAGTTCCTGCCCGTTGGTAGCATTACTTTTTCTTACTTTTAGCTTCCTGCTTCTCGCGTCTGTTGGGTTCTTGAGCGATTTAACCTTTATTTTGTGGGATTTTTGACGAAATATAGTCGCCCAGCTGTCACCCATGTATGTGAATTTCTCATAATAAGGCATCAATGTCCGTTCCACCCTTAAGATCCACTCCAAATTTCCCCATTTCATTATCAAAGGGTGATCATGATTATCTATCTTCCGGTTTTTATCGGGGTTTTTGTCACTTCACTGACGCTAGAGTTCTCGATTTTGTTCAACAGTCCCGCCTGATAGCCGATCCTTTTGGATTCCCAGCATGAGTTGAAGTAAGCTCCCCTTGTTTGTGAATTTTATTTGAGCCTACTTCCGCAGAAGTCCATAATTTCTCAATTGAAACGTTATTAGAACCTTGCAATAAATTGCGCCAGCTATCCATCTTCAAATGAGAATGCGACGCACAATTCGCTACAGAAGAGATTTATTCCTTCTCATGGCTGGGGGGTACGGACCTGCCATAACCTCCGCCGCCTGGGGTTTTGATTACAAAAACATATCCGTTCCTCAGCTTAAGTTCAGCCTGTCCTTCAACTTCGATAACGCTGCCTTCTCTGCGGATAAGCATGTTCTTTCCGCACTTTCCGGGCATGCCTCCTTTGAGTCCGAAAGGCGGAAGTTTCCTGTGGCTTGAGAGGATAGCAGCATTCATGTCTTTCAGGAACCTGAACTTCCGAACAACCCCATTTCCACCCCTGAATTTGCCTTCTCCTCCACTTCCCTGCCGGATGGAAAATTCCTCAAGCAAAACCGGGAACCTTGTTTCAAGGATTTCAGGATCTGTAATTCTGGAGTTGGTCATGTGAGTATGGACAGCATCCGTTCCTGAAAATCCAGGACCTGCACCTGCACCTCCGCAGATGGTTTCATAGTACTGGAAATCGGCGTTTCCGAAGGTGAAATTATTCATTGTACCCTGAGAAGCCGCCAGCGTTCCAAGAGCTCCGAAAAGAGCATCAACAATGTACTGCGAAGTCTCAACATTGCCTGCAACAACAGCTGCAGAAGGCTTGGGCATGAGCATGGAACCTTCGGGTATAATAATATCAAGCGGCCTCAAACAGCCCGCGTTCAGGGGTATATCACTTTTTACAAGCGTCCTGAAAGCATAGAGAACAGCAGCTATGCAAACAGATGCAGGAGCGTTGAAATTGTTTGAAAGCTGGGGAGAAGTACCCGTAAAATCGATTATTGCACACCTGTTATCGCGGTCAATGGTGACCTTAACTTTAATTGCGTTTTCATCATCGAGCAGGTAAGTGAATTCTCCATCTGCAAGTCTGGAGATAACTCTTCTGACGGCTTCTTCAGCATTATCCTGCACATGACCCATATAGGCTTCAACGGTTTCAAGAGAAAATTCTTCTACCATCCTGCGAAGTTCCTGAAGTCCTTTCTCATTTGCTGCTATCTGTGCACGGATATCAGCCGTATTCTGGGCAGGATTTCTTGCAGGATATTTTCCCGAGCTCAACCAGGCTTTTAACCTCTCTTCACAGAAACGGCCCTCTTTGACTATTTTCATTCCCTCGCTCAGCACACCTTCTTCTTCAATAGTTCTACTGCCAGGTGGCACGGATCCTGGACTGATTCCTCCGACATCGGCATGATGACCTCTGGAAGCTAAGTAGAAAAGAACCTCTCCGGAACTGCCAAACATCGGGGTAACAATCGTGATATCCGGGAGATGAGTTCCTCCATGATACGGGGAATTGATCAGGTACACATCTCTTGCATTCATTTCCTTAAACTGTGTCAGGATAAGGGATTTTACACATTCTCCCATGGAACCCAGATGTACAGGAATATGTGGGGCATTTGCTATCAGGTTTCCATGCCTGTCAAAAATCGCGCAGGAGAAATCCAGCCTCTCTTTTATATTTACCGAGTAGGCTGTATTCTGTAGAGTATAGCCCATTTGCTCGGCAACTGACATAAACCTGTTATTGAAAATCTCGAGCATTACAGGGTCGGCGTTGGTCCCTATGGCTGTGCGGGCTGGAAGCGGGATTTTGCGGTTCAGGAGGAGATGGTTTCGTTCAGTGACCTTTCCTTCCCAACCGGGTTCAATAATAATGGTCGTGTTTTTCTCGATAAGAACCGCAGGTCCATTTAGGCAGGCTCCTGGTTTGAGTTCGTCCCTCTGGAAAATAGGAGTCTCATGAAACTCGCCATAGCTGTAAATTTGAACTATGGATACAGGAGAAAAAACGGAATTTTCTTCAGTTTCCAGCACAGGGTCGGAAACTCTTTCCGTAATCCCTATGACCTCTACGGAAATAGCCTCAGCAACCACGGCTTTTCCCTCCATTACAAACCCGAAGCGCTTTTTGTGAGCTTCCTCAAAACCGCTCCTGAGAGAATCTTTATCCGCAAAATCCACAAGTAACTGAGTGTCTGAACCTGCATATCGCATATGTACTTTGAAGACTGCGATAATACGGTCTTCCTGAACTCCCTGCTCCAGCATCGAGAGACGACCTTCCTTCTCAAGCCCAGAAAATATAGTTTTCAGCTCCTCTATCAGCCTTTCCGAAAGTTCAGTCCCTACATAACGCTCTTTTATCAGCCTCTGGTCTGCAAGTCCCATGCCGTACGCTGAAAGAACGCCCGCGTACGGATGAATGAAGATACTTTTGATCCCAAGACTGTCTGCAACCCTGCAGGCGTGCTGGGCGGCGGCTCCCCCAAAACAGCAAAGGGTATATTCTTTTATATTGTATCCCCGCTGGACCGAGATTTTCTTGATGGCATTTGCCATATTCTCGACTGCGACTGAAAGGAAACCCTCGGCTACATGCTCAGGTGTCCGAGCACTGCTTTCGCTTGATACCTCTTTTTCAGAAACCTCTTTTGCAAGCTCTGTGAATTTCCTGTGCACAAGTTCGGAATCAAGGGATTGATCTGCATTGGGCCCGAACAGCTTTGGGAAAAATTCGGGCTGCAGTTTTCCAAGCATGATATTGCAGTCGGTAACCGTAAGGGGACCGTTTTTTCGGTAACATGCCGGTCCAGGATCCGAACCAGCAGAATCAGGACCGACCCTAAACCTTCCCCCTTCATAGTGAAGTATGGAACCCCCACCTGCTGCAACAGTATGGATTCGCATCATAGGAGAGCGCAGGCGCACACCTGCAATTTCAGTTTCAAGACTGCGCTCATATTCCCCGCTGTACTGAGCTACATCCGTAGATGTGCCTCCCATATCGAAAGTAATGACTTTTCGTGCCCCTGCCACGACAGAAGTTGCAACAGCGCCAACGATTCCGCCCGCTGGCCCGGAAAGAATGCAGTCTTTGCCCTGAAAAGCTTCTGCATCAATAAGCCCTCCACTGGACTGCATGAACATTAGCCTGGAAATTCTTTTTTCTCTTTTCTCCTCTCGTTCCTCTTCTCTTACTTCGTCTCTTTCTTCTTCCCGTTCTTCTTCCCCTTTTTTTTCACGTTCTTTTTCCCCTTTTTCTTCACGTTCTTCTTTTACTTCTTCCGCCCCTTCCCTCTCTTTTTCTTCTTCCCCTTTTTCTTCCCGTTCTTCTTCCCTTCTGTCCCTTATTTCTTCTTCCCCTTTTTCTTCCAGAGTTTTCTGAACCATGTCAACGTACCTGCGGAGCACCGGAGACAGATACGCATCCACAACAGTCGTTTCCCCCCTGCTCACGAGTTTAATTAACGGGCTTGCCTGATGAGAAAGGGACACCTGTGTAAAACCTATCTCCCTGGAAAGTATTCCAAGTTCAAGTTCATGCTCAGGATACCTGTAAGCATGCATAAGGACAATGGCAGCTGAGCGAATTCCGGCTTTGAAGGCCGCTTCAAGCTCTATTTTTGCATTTTCAAGATCCAGGGGCATAAGCTCTTTTCCGTCTGCTGCGAATCTTCCGGAAACCTCGATAACCCTTTCATAAAGCTGGTCCGGAAGTTCAATCTTCTGAGCAAAAATATCCGGGCGGTTCTGGTATCCTATCTTCAAAGCATCTCCAAACCCCTGGGTTATAACAAGAACAGTACGTTCTCCTTTCCGCTCAAGGAGAGCATTTGTGCCTACTGTTGTTCCCATCTTTACGGCCTCTATCAGTTCCGCAGGCAGGGGTGCATTTTTGGGCAGCCCCAGAATCTGACAAATTCCATGCATGGCTGCATCTTTATAGTGGTAGGGATCTTCGGAAAGGAGCTTATGTGTGATCAGTTCTCCGTCAGGGCTGCGGGCTACGATATCAGTAAACGTTCCTCCGCGGTCTATCCAGAACTGCCATCGGGTTTTGGGGGACATGAAATGAATAATTGTATAAGTTATATTAATTATTAATCAGGAAATTCAGGACTTAATTTTTCAAATCAGATTCTTCGCTTTCACTCCCTCATATCTTTCCCATTATTTTCAAAATATCAATAACTGTTTAACATCAGCTTTTTGGAAATCTTTATACATTTGAGGTTGCAATGAATCAGCATGAAAACATACCAGGGAATTATTCTTGACGCTTTTTCCAGGAGGCAGTTCAAAGGTGAAATTGCCGTTGAAAACGGGAAGATTATTCGTGTAGAAGAGAAGAAGCACGATAATGAGCGGTACATCCTTCCAGGGCTTGTAGATGCCCACGTGCATATAGAAAGCTCTATGACCGTGCCTTCGGTTTTCGCCCGAATGGCTGTTGCAAGAGGTACGGTTGCAGTAGTTAGCGACCCTCATGAGATTGCAAACGTGATGGGAGAAGAAGGCATTGATTACATGCTTGAGGATTCCAGAAAAGCCCCTCTGAAGATCTTTTTTGGGGTACCCTCGTGCGTACCTGCTACGCCTTTCGAATCCGCAGGAGCGGTTCTGGATTCGGATGCTGTGGACCGATTGCTGGCAAGGAAGGAACTGTATTATCTCTCAGAGATGATGAATTTCCCAGGGGTGATCTCAGAATTCCCTGAAGTAATGGCGAAACTGGAATCAGCTAAAAAGTACGGTAAAGTTGTGGATGGACACGCACCTGGCTTGAGGGGTGCCGATCTGCAGAAATACGTGAGCGCAGGAATTTCCACAGACCACGAATGTTTTACTTATGAAGAAGCGGTTGAGAAAATAAAGCTCGGCATGAAAATACTGATACGGGAAGGGAGTTCAGCCAGGAATTTCGAGACCCTGTATCTTTTGATAGACGAATACTCAGAATCGGTTATGCTCTGCACCGACGATTCCCATCCGGATACTCTGATAAATGAAGGACATATCGATAAGCTAATCCGGCGCGGACAGGAAAAGGGACTTGATATTTATAATTTGATCCAGGCAGCGGTAATCAATCCGGTAGAGCATTATGGGCTCAATGTCGGGATGCTGCGCGAGGGAGACTCTGCCGATTTCATAATCGTAGACGACCTGAAATCATTCAATGTGCTGAGTACCTTCATTGATGGAGATTGTGTTTATAATGAAGGAAATGTTCTTTTCCCGATGGAAAAGATTTCTGCAAAAAATGTCTTCAACAGAAGTAAAATTTCAATTGAAGATGTTAAACTGGCTATGCCTCCTGCAGATAAAAACAGGGAGCAGATCAGAAAAATCAGAGTGATAGTTGCCCAGGACGGAGAACTTATCACAGGCCAGGAGCTTGTTTTGCCAAAAGTAGAAAAGGGCAATTTGGTTTCAGATCCTGACAGGGATATTTTGAAATTGGTTGTCCTGAGCAGGTATAGAAATGATCCTATTCAGATTGGTTTCATAAAGAATATAGGCCTGAAAAAAGGCGCTATTGCAAGCAGCATTGCCCATGACAGTCACAACATCATTGCAGTCGGGGTCACTGATAAGGATATAATTGAAGCTGTCAACAGGCTGGTGGAAAACAGAGGAGGAATCGTTGTGGGAACCACAGAGCATCTGCTTGATCTCCCGCTAGACGTTTCAGGCCTTATGAGCACCCGGAGTGGAGAAGAGGTGGCTTCTCGGTACGAGCTGTTGAATGCAGAAGCCCGGAGACTTGGAACCTCGCTGGAGTCGCCTTTTATGACTCTTGCATTTATGTCGCTTCTGGTAATTCCTGAACTTAAACTGGGAGATAAGGGTCTGTTTGATGTGACAAAATTCGAATTTGTCGAGCTTTTCGTAAATGAATAAACAGAGAAGAACCGGACAGAAAAAGTTTGGAAAGCCTTCCATACCGCTATAATTATCACAAATAATTATCTGAGGATTGCCTGCTGTTTCCCATACTTCCCTTTGCTTTTTTAGTCCCTTTGCTTTTTCAGCCCACCTGCTTTTTCAGCCCTGTCTGTCCTTCTCGACAACGTTCAAAACATCGTTATTCGAAACAGTCTGAACCAGAACAAACTGCTTGCTAATGGAGGCTGTTTTCCTGGCTGCAGTTTCCATACAGAGCTTGAGGATTTTTACAGCGTCCTGGAAATTGCTTTTCTTTGTCCAGTTGTCCTGGAAGCATTTATTGGCTGTCTGTTTGGTAAATTCGTTTCCGAAAGCTATGAAGTTACTTCCTTTTCCATGTGAAGTTAATGTTATTTTGCTATTCCTGAGCTCTGCAATTGCGTAATTTCCGGCCGAGGCGTATAGCCTCCTTTTTTTGATCACTCCGTCTTCAAACGATGATACTTCCCCTATCAGGATGCCGTCTCTCTCTGAAACTTTGTTCTTAAAATCCGTGACATTAATCTTTACTTTTAACTCTTCTGCCTTTTTTGTAAGCTCATCGTCTGTAACTAATGCACCGCTGTACAGCTCTTTTTCAAGTTTCTCCCTGTCCGGTTTCTCTCCTTGAAAAGAGATTTCCCGCATATCTCCAGCCATAACTGCGCCATTCTTTCCAATAAAAGCGATAACAAGGCTCATCTTTCAAGTTCCCTTAAGTTCTAATACGTTTCTTATTATTCCCACATTGGGTTTCACATTTTAAGCAATATCTTAGCCTTCCAGATTACTAGATTAATTCATACATCTACAGAGATTACAAAGATTAGGATTGAATCCCAATGCAATAAATACCTATCACTTAAATTCAGCATGAATTCTGACTCAATTCCATAATCCAGTGATTTCACTATTTTCTTTTCACTTGATCATGACTCTCCTCAAATTAGTTTCATCAGTATATTAAATTCATATTCCAGCTTCCCCTTAAGTGCCAAATTTTTTCAAATTTCAATAGAATCACTTCTATATTTGGGAACTTTTAACTTTTCCATAGAAATAATTCGATACGCTCCGCTATTTGGACAGCAAATTCTTACCTTAAAACCGTTCA
>MCHG01000312.1_pt1 | contig 17868 bp, 15 predicted proteins | sample 787351 | NCBI WGS metagenome assembly MCHG01 (sample SAMN05430296, study PRJNA330682) | permafrost metagenome | biome: Cold desert; feature: permafrost; material: soil; isolation source: enrichment culture inoculated with soil incubated with H2/CO2 at 20 degrees... ... | reverse complement strand
ATGAAAGTGTTAACCGTATATAAGTGATTTGATTTGGGATAGAAAAGAAACGAAAAGTGCAACATTCTATTATAAATCTAACAGTTCTGTACTTTTACGACGCTCTCATTATGATATCAACAGATTTGTAAAAATTCCTTACGCCTGTTAGTCGGTTTTCTACTAATACTGGAGCAATTCCTTTCTTCTCTAAGTATTCCCTGGCATGAGGGTACGCCAGTTCCCTATTGCAAGTCAATGCATCGCAAAAGTAGCAAATTACAAAAAACTTAAACTATATTCTCAGATCACGAAATGAAAGACATGCTTATATAATCCAATTGTTTACTATTAATTACAGTAAATAAAAGAGAAAGGGCATTAAACATTAAATTTAATCGTTTGAAAACACAAATTCGTCATCGTCTGACAGAGCCTCGAAGATGAGCCCTATGGAGGCTTTGAAACATGCCTGAAGTAAGAATGGAAGGGGTAGAAATCGTAAAAAAACCAGAAAGAGGAGATGTGCATTACAATTCCGAAAATGAAGGACAGAAAATAATAATGCAGGTTGAAAACCTTTCCAAGACCTATTTCCAGGGCAAAATCCCTGTCCATGCTCTTCGATGTGCCTGCATAACCGTAAAAAGAGGAGAATTCCTTGCAATAATGGGGCCTTCGGGTTCCGGAAAATCAACTCTTCTTGCCCTGATCGGTACACTTGAAAAAGCTACTGACGGAAAAATTATTCTGGATGGGACTGACCTCACGTCTGTGCCTGAAAAACTTCTTCCCAGCGTGAGAAGAGAAAAAATAGGTTTTATTTTCCAGCATTACAACCTGATTCCTACACTTACTGCCCTTGAGAATGTGGAACTTTCAATGCGCTTTTCCAGGGTGCCAAAAAAAGAAAGGGAAGAAAGAGCAAGGAGTTTACTTGAAGAACTGGGTCTGGGAGACCGCCTCAACCATAAACCCTCAGAACTCTCCGGAGGAGAACAGCAACGGGTCTCTATTGCCAGAGCACTTGCGAATAAACCTGCACTTATTCTCGCGGACGAACCCACAGGTGAGGTGGACAGTAAAACCCGGGACTCAATTGTTCAGATTTTCAAGAAGTTAAGCGAAAAAGGACAGACAATCCTTGTTGTAACCCACGACCCTGAGGTTGCAAAAGAATGCTCAAGGGTACTCCGGATTACTGACGGAGTGATTAAAGATTATTGAGCAACGGGCAATTAAAACTGATTATAAGATCTAAATATAGAAATAAAGTTAAAGATAAATAAAAAATCATCAATTACTTACATCCTCAAATATCTTCAAGTTCCCAGCCAAGCTGTTCTTTTATAACGGTATACGCCATGGCAGGGGAAATTATCCCGATATCAGTTACGATCATATCAATATATTTTGCAGGAGTGAAATCAAAAGCCGGATTTTTTACCTGCACGTGAGAGAGATCTGCAAGGAGTGAAGGATCAACGACTTCTTCTGTATTCCTTTCTTCGATTTCTATCGGGTTTCCGACAATTGTGTTTGGGCTAAACTTGAAAGTCTCGGCAGCTACCATGAAACTTTTTCTGGCTTCATGGGCAGCAAGAGCGAGTTGAGAGGTCCCTATCTTATTTACCAGTGCACCATTAGCTGCAATAGCATCGGCTCCAACAATGACCTTATCCACTTCTTTCATGTAGTAGCGCACTGCAGAGTCCACGATCAGGGTTGTGGGAATTCCAAAATTATTAAGGTGGCGGATCGTCAATAAGCCCTGGCATCTGGGACGGCTTTCGGTGGCAATTACCGAAATATCCTTTCCGCTCACAAAAGCCGTAGTGATGATGGAAAGAGCAGCATGGGAGTTGCAGTGGGTCATAATAACATCTCCATCCTGGATTCTTCTTGACCCGATTTTTCCGATAATTCCAAGGGCTTTGTCCGCTCTCTCGATAAAGAGGTTTGCATTCTCAATGATTTCCTTCCTTGCTTCTTCTACATTTCCTGAAGAGTATCTCGAAGCAAGTTTTACTGCATTAGGAAGGGAAACAGCTGTAGGGCGGGTACTGATAAGAAAACTCGAAGCGTCCCGAATGCAGGTATTAAATTCCTCCATTGAAGCTACTTCCAGGCCTGCAGCATAATCTCTGATGGACTCAGCAGCAGCTTTTGCAATCCTACCTGCTCCCCGGATTTCCATTGTCCGGATTTTTTCTGCGGTTTCCTGAAGTTTTTGCATAGTATAAGGGATAGTAAGAGTCCAATTTATAGCTATCTTCTGCTATTTCGGGATCTTCTCAATTAAAAATTCAGATTTCAGTTATTTTATCAGAGATGTCCCTGTAGTAAGCAAAGAGATCTTCTCCCCACTGAATAGCAACAGGGTCGAACCACATGACGTCTTCTTTATAGTCAAAGCTTCCGTCAGAAAAAGGCAAGCTAAGAGAGAGGAACCTGTCAGTAACTACATTAGAGAGTTCTATTTTTTTGCTGCATACATAGAAGCTTGCGTTCTCTAATTTAGTAAACTCTCTTAGTTCAGCAGTGAATTCTTCCTTTGTTCTTTCATAAACAGGGAGAGTTACAAGGAGAGAAACATCCATTCCCATTTTTGCGAACTTCAGGAAAAGGGACGGATACATAGGGTGAAAAATAGAGGCAATACCACTTATTTTTTTTGATTTTTTAAGGTTTTCAATAAATTCCCTATGGGGTTCAAAAAGGCGTGTCCTGTCAAGAGATTCCGAAAATGTACAGTTGGATAATTCTTCAATTCTTTTCCGCAAAGGAGCCGGTATGCAGTCGACTGCATGGTTTGCCCAGTAATCATATCGATTTTCGAAAACGCTTAATAGATCTACCATTGACTGCATTGTGCTAACTACCGCTATGCCAAGAGGAGATAGGCTATAGATATTTCCTTTTTTTGTAACCAGGAAATTTTCCCTCAATTTTTTAAGCTGAGGAAGGATTCCCACTGACCCTACCTCTAAATGCATTTTAATTTCTTCAATTGTTTTTGGCCCCTCTTTCAGAAACAAAAGAAGATCTTTTCTTTTCTCGGAAAGGAAAATTAATTCAAGGAGTTGAATATTCATATTTTTATCTTATGTGATTACATAATAAATATTTTTCTACTACGTTGACCCCATTTCACACTAAAAACATCAGCTGTTAACAAAATTGTTTGGCAAACAGATTAAACAAATTTAAAAAAACTGCTTATTTTAAGAATTATTTATAAGTAAATTTTTAAAAAAATGAGCAAAAATGAAGGCAATAAGTTGACTTTCCAGCCCAATGAACCGGATTTTGAGGCAGATAAAAAATTTAATCGTAGGCAAATTTTGAAGTCGTATAGGTTATATACGTCTATAACATAAAGAAGAAGTTGACGATCGAGAGTTAAGGGGTTTTTTCTCTTAATCGTCGGGGTTGAATCACACAATTGGGAGCCGAATCAGAGGTGGCAAATGGCTCCCAATTACAACAAAATCTTAAAAATATTCATACTAAAGCAAATATTTAATATAAATATTTTTGCAAAATCTCATCTATTCGGATCTTCAAGAAGTGATCATTTTAAGGAGCAATACGCCTTATTTGATATTTGCGATTTAGAAAACTAAAAGCATTGTATTTCTTCCTTTAAAACCTCTTATTCCTTATTTTTCTGCACTGAGTTATATTTAATTGAAAATGAAAATCAGACGCCGTAATTTCCAAATAAATATGGTTTATCAAACAATTAAGCTCTTATTTCACTTTAAAGCTTTTATTTCACTTTATCACCAATTTTAAAGTCGAATACCATTTATCTTTTCAAATAAGGATTTTTGGAGTGCATTTTTTATCGCGAAAGTTCCTCTCTACTTAATCCTAAAAATAATATTTATGGATCCCTAATTTATATACTATTTTTGGAGGATAGATTTAAATTTGTGAAATCGATGAACAGAAGTGAAGGCAATAAGTCGAATTCTCATTCCAATAAACCGGATTTTGAGGTAGTCAAATAATTGAATGCTAAGCAAATTTTAACGTCTTATAGTTTGAGGCAGTAAAATAATTAAATGGTAAATAAATTTCAAAGTTATAGAAGTTATATACGTTTGTCACATAAAGAGAAAGTAGGCGATTAAGTGTCCTTGTTTATCTCTTAATTGCAGGGGTTGAATCACACAATTCGGAGCCAATCAGAGGTGGCAAACGGCTCTCAATTATAACAAAATCTTTAAAGACTTTTTTACATGAAATAACTTTTATAATATGAAATAATTTTCGTAAGATATATCATATGAAGGATCTCATTAAATTCAAGAGGAGTTTTATTAAACAATTTCCATTCTAGCCATTTTTTCAGCAGCTTATTTAAGAGAGACAAACTTCCACAGGTCTTCGATTCGATGTGAAACTCTTTTATCCAGATTAACCTATCTAAACTAAGATTAACTGAAGTAGGAGTTAAAAACTTGGATTTCAATACTGCCGTACAGTTTCATGGGCATATCTGCCCAGGACTTTCGATTGGTTACAGGGTAGCAGTACTAGCTGCCGATCACTTTAAAGACCGGAGCAAAGACGAAGAATTGGTTGCAATCGCGGAAAACCGATCCTGCGCTATTGATGCTATTCAGGCAATAAACGGCTGTACCTGCGGAAAAGGAAACCTTATTTTTAAAGATTACGGGAAGCATGTCTACACATACCTCAAAAGGGGCGACAAAAAAGCCCTGAGAATTTCCCTGAAACCCGATGCCCTTCCTCAGGACGAAAAGCACAATGCACTCTTCGCAAAAGTAAGGGCAGGCACTGCAAACCCTGATGAAGCAAAGAAGTTTCGGGCTTCACACGAAGCAATAAGCCAGAGAATTCTGGAAATGCCAGGGGAAGAGCTTTTCTGGGTCAGGGAAGTGGAAATCGAATCTCCGGAAAAAGCCAGAATTTACCCTACCCTGATCTGCAGTAAATGCGGAGAAGGTTTTATGGAACCTCTTGGCAGGGTGAGAAACGGAAAAATAGTATGTATCCCCTGCTTTGAGGCAAAAAATGAGTGAAGCCCCGGAGACGGCTTTCGAAGCAATCGAAATGTTCCCTATAGGCTATGTGGAGAATGACTACCTCGAAGCAGTGTATGATGAAGAAGTCTACCAGAAGGTTTCTAAAATCGTCCTGAAGAAAGAATTGGTAGAGGGGCTTTATCGGATCGAAGACTTTGAGAAACTTTATATCCTATTTTACTTCAGCGAATCGAAAGGATATGAACTCATTCATCGCCGCCGTTACGATGGGAAGATCTCGGGAGTTTTTGCTAGCAGAAGTCCTTTTCGTCCTAACAGGATAGGGCTAACCGTCGTAGAGCTTTTAAAAGTAGAGGATAATGTGCTCCATATAAAAGGCCTTGATGCCATTAATGGGACACCTGTACTCGATATTAAGCCCTATATAAAAAATATTGAGGAAAATGACGAAGAAAGCAATCCAATAGAGGTATCCAACCCGAAGAAACAGAAATATGAAAATATCAGAACCAGAAAAAATTGAATATATTCCCCAGAGAGGAGCCCTAAAATTCCTGAAAGATACAGCTCATCATATAGGTTTTGCAAGAATGCCCATATGGTCTTCATGATAGGGCATCAGGTCCTTTGCATTTAGAATTTCAAATTTGGATTCAAAAGCCTGTTCAAGTTTTTTTATTTCTTCCTTAAATACTTCTTTAGGGTTTGCTACAGTGTCAATACTTCGGGCCTTGATGGAAAGCAGGAGATATCCATCCCTTTTTAGATAACTGGCAGCATTCCTTGCAGCTATTTGTGCCTGGTTGGGCTGTGCAACGTCCTGGAAGATAAGATCCACAGGCTCAACAATATGGGCGTAACTATCTGGTTTTCCCGCATCAGCCAAAATGGGGTGGACGTTTTTCCGCCTCGATGCGAGTCCTATGAGATCCCTCATACTTCGCGGAGCAAATTCAACTGCATAGACCGCACCTTCTGAGACAATATCAGAGACGTGGCTGACAGTTGTGCCGGAAGCTGCTCCAAGGTAGAGAACCTTCGAATCTTCCTTCAGAGGGATATTGAATTTTTTGAGAACCATGGCCCCAAGCTTGCTCCTGCGAGGGTCCCATGTCCGGTACTCAACACCCTCGACTGGAATCAGTTTTTCTCCGTAGACTAATTTGCCGGGGTCAAGATTCTTTGTAGCAAGCTGTTTTTTGTCTTTCACAACTTCGAAAATACCTTCAGATAGATTTTTGACTTCAGTCATTTACTTTCTCCTCTTTTTCTTTGGTTTTACCCCACTATCCTGCTTTTTTTGAGGAGGTTTTGGATTCGAAGCCCTTATCTGCTGAACCTTTGTTTCAAGTTTTTCTACAAGCGAAGCGTCCTTTTCTCCGGAATAAAAATCAATACGTGCAGCAAGAGAAAGCTTTGCTGCAAGGGCTCTTGCGATTTTTCCCCTTACCCACCAGGGAGCGGTATTTATCAGGGGATGGCTATAAATGATGCCGTGCTTCGGAGATGGAGCCCGAGCTCTAAGGTGCTTGAAGAGAGCCCTGCTGGCCCCTATAACCTGAATGGTGCTGGAAGGAAAATTAGCAAGTTTCTCGAGACTCCCTGCAATGCTTATTAATCTTGCCCCGAGCATCGGGCCTGCAATAAGGTTCAGATTGGGTGCAATAGATCCCATACTGTCCTGAATATAAGCTTCGATCTGTCTCTTCCGTTCATACAGGCTACAAACGCTTTCTGAAAAGCTTTTAAGAAGGATTTCATCTGCAGCTTCAAGTTTTGCACCCATGGAATTTCTGGCTTTAGAATAAAGCGGATCTTCAGAGCCAATGTTTTCACGGGAACCATATTTTGCGATAAAAAGTGCAAGAGCTTCTCCGTTTAGTCCGCTTTCGGGAAAATAGCCCCCGTACCATTCAAAAAGCCTTTCCGAGAGTGAGTTCGTAGTCTCATTAATATCATCCAGGGCTTCCACAGCCTGAATAATTCGCTGGTCAGGAGTAAGAGCCCCTGAGACCTGAAGTTTTGCAGCTTCCAGGGTGACTTCATGTAAAAGAGAGTAGTACTCAGCAGAGGATTCTACAAACCTGCACTCGATAGCTGCAGCTTTCAAGTCAAAGCCTGCTGGCGGAATGTCCTGCATGTTTTCTTGCAGGGCAATGGAACGACGTGCAAGCTCTCGGATGTCTTTTGAAAAAAGCTCGGATTCCAGAACTTCTCCTGTCCTGCCTATTCCAAGAACTCCAAACCAGGTATTAATCTTCAATCTGGACTCCCGAAGATATCGGCACCCCGGTTCTTCGCTTTTGTGAGCAATGTTTTCCCGCCAAGAGACTCATCAAGCATCCGCTGGGCTTCTTTTAGAAGTCTTTTGCCTTCTCCGGAGCTTCCAACAATTCCATAAACAACTGGCCCGAAAGAACTTATGCCTGAGCCGCTTGCTCCGTTGTCACGCATATACTCCATTATATCCAGGACAGGCCGGAGCTGAAGTTCTACTTCCCGCCTCTTAAAACCTACAAGCTGGAAATGGTTAATTGCCTTTCCGAAGCTTTCCAGGTCCTCTTCCACCAGTGCCGGAAGCATCTGCATGAGGATTACATGGCAAATTTCCTGGACTTCTGCAAGGGGGATAGGACAATATTTTTTGAAAATGTCCACTTCTTCTGCGTCATGAGCTCCTTTAGTATTAGGGATTGCAAGGACAATAGGCCAATCCGGAAAATCTCTTCTGAAAAGCACAGGACCAGGAGGTACGTGGCTGGCAGCAGAAGGAGAAAATGCACATTTATCCTTAAACTTGTGTCCTCCATCCAGGATTATGCCTCCGTTTTCAAAGGCAGCAACCCCTATTCCAGATGTGCCGCCTCTCCCAACTGCAATTGCAAGCTCCCGAACGCTTTTTCCAAGTCCGTACATTTTATTTATGGCTGCAGCTGCCGAGAGTGCTGCCTGGGTCCCGGAACCGAGACCTACATGGTCAGGAAGACTGTCGTTTATCTGGAGCTTAATTCCTTTCCCTTCAGGAAGCAGAGCATCTGCCGCTTTTCTCATCTTGCCTGCGAGAAGAGAATCTCCGACGATTTCAACATTATCCGCCTCAGCTGCCAAAAGCTCCATTCCTGGGGATTCAAGAGTGATTCCTGCCCCCCCATCGACCCTTCCGAGCTCTGCATTGAGGTCTATCAGGGTGAGATGCAGTCTGGATGGAGACACTACTTTAATCATATTCATCTTTATCCTCATTACCTATTCATAAAGCTTAGGAGTTAGACTTCCATTTAGACTTCCATTTCCTATGAAGTATCTCCTTAACAATCGAGTAAGTAAAAGATAATGTTTTCCCGTTAAATATGAATTTAATGAATGAGAAAACCAGAGAATATATCTTTACACGGATCTCCGCATTTCCCCGAAAATCCAGCATGGAATCCATGAATACCGGGTTAATAGAAAAACGACAGTATTTGCAACGGCTGTAGATTAATCCCGCAATAGTATGTATAAACCCGCAAAGAATACCTGTATCCGCTGGATCGGAAAGGCCAAATGTCATGCAAGATTCAAAACGCTTAATTTTGATTCCATGTAGCAAGTCGGAAAACAGATTAAATAGAGGTTTTTTGAGTGATTTAAATGCTTTAAGACCCCAGTGAAGTTTTTCTCTTGTAGTCATCCACTCTTCAGGCTCTACCTTATCTTCCGTTTTAACTCTATTTTTCCCTCTAATTTTATCAATTAATCTTGTTTTTTCTTTATCTTCATTTTTTTCTTTAATCTCAATTTTCTCTTTACTTTCAACAATTACTACTTTCTCTTCAGGTCTTTTTCCCCCAATCTCCCTGCTCTTTTCTGCTTGTAGCTTACTTTCTGTTTTTAAAAGGTCTTCGTCTCCGTATTCACTTTGCTCAAACCCTTTTTTATCCTGCCAATCTCCTGCTTCTACTATTACTTCTTTTTCCATTTTTGATTTATTTGGTTCTTCAAAAATGGGTTTTTTTGCCTTCGGCTCTTCGATTAAAAACGTGTGGGAGAAAAGTAGCCATTTTACAGTAAATGTGCCTCCAAATTCTTTCTTTTCCTCCAAGCTCTGAACCGTGAGTTTGAAGGTGAGACCTATTGCTGTAAAAAGTATGAATATAATCAACAAAAAAACCAAAAGGAAGAGATAGATGATGGCCAGCATACTAAACCAGTTCAGAGAAGAAGGATAGTCCTAACTATCCTAAAATCCTAACCTTTTAAGTTCCAGTTCCTGGAAATTCCTTCAACAGGTTTAATTCCCGAAGGAATTTACTGGAAACATCCCCCTTTCTCAACGTGGGCTTCCGTGGAACCTGTTGTTTCCTCCTCTCGGACTTCCCTCTCTTTGATCTCCTGTTCTTCCGGTTTCTCTTCTTTTTTATGTTTACCTTTCATGCCTTTGAGCTTATCTATAATATCAGGCACAAGATCCGGAATAGCACTAAGGATTGATCCGGCATCGTTCCTTTCAGAGATCCGGAAGATTCTGGCTTCATCCTCGGAAATCATAATGAAAGCTACAGGCTCTATCTTCGCGCCTGCGCCCCCTCCTCCTCCGTACCCGGATTCGTTATCCTTCTTTCCTTCCCCCCCTCCGGCTCCGAAACCCATCGAAATTCTTGAAATAGGTATAATTGTTTTTCCGGCAGCGGTAATAGGCTCTCCAACAACAGTCTTAGTGTTCGCGATTTTCTCAAGTTCGCATGCAATTTCCTTAATAGTTGCTTCTACACCCATCTTTTGCATCCCCATGTGTTACTATATTTATTTCGTCTATAAAGATGATAAAGGTTTTCTACGAGTTTTCACCCCAATACAACCTCATTAAATTTAAGTTAATTGTATTTGGATAAGTTGCTCTTTCGAGTAATGCGACAATTTGTGTTTAACAAATGGTTTCCAAATTGTGAAAAATAACCTTTATATATACCCCTGCCTTATAAAATTAGAATTTTTTAAATTGATCATTAATTCAATTATAGATCATATTGGTCATATAATCAAAAAAGCTTTCTACGTGTTTCAAAAATTCCCTCTATTTTTCAATAGAATCCCTGCAGCAAGCTGCGGGAATGGAACAACTTCCAGTGTTATAAAAAGTAATGTTAGAAATAAGAGAAACTAGGAAGAAAAAGAAGAACATCAGAAAACGAAAATACCTGATTTTGAATGAGTGCATCATACCGAGAGCACTGGAGCGAAAGTACCTCGTTGATTGCACTGAGGTGCGCCAGCGCAACTTTGATTAGCTTTCAAAGTCAGTCTCGATAGCTGGATAAACCAGTTTATCTCTGACCCAAACAGCATATTTCCCACAGTGATTACATTTACTAAATGCAACATTTTTAACAAAACGAACATAATCACTCTGCGATGCAATATGCGCTTCAGGTTCACAAGAATCCCCCATTGCAAGAAGTACAACACCCAGTCTTGAGTCAGCTTGCGAATCACTGTCTTTTTCATAATAGGGTAAACGATGTACATCATCGCCAGAATCATGCATAACTCTATACCACGTTTGATGCAAATGAACACTACAATACGGGCAATTGAATTCGTTTAGTTTGTAAGAAGGTTCTACATAAGGAACATCCATAAAGAATCCTCAAAATATGTTAGTAATTATAATAAACTCTGCAATACTTCTACTAAATAGATAAACACTCAACAATACTTATACCAAATAAATAAACACCCAACAGATATATAAAATCTTCCAAGTTGTGAAGTCGCATAAATTCACTAGATTTTTAGCAGGCGAAAAATTGTACAATGTTTGCGCTTTCATCGATAGATTTCCAGCCGTAATACTTTATCATATGCCTATCTCTCGGGTCTCTTCATAATCCGCGGAAAATTACGCGAACATTCCCATAACCTAACCTTGTTTGTTCTTGAATAAAGCGTTAAAAAGAAGATGAATAAATAAAATACTGAGAACCTCTTTTATGTAAGGAAAGGGTCATCTACAAACCTGAAATCATAAATCCAGGCACTTTACACCAGCTGCACGAACTGGACGAAAATATAGCCAACATAAATTAAAAAACGCATACACAGGTTATAAACATTAACAGTTTAATCTAGGAGAACAGCAGGTTAAATATCAAGTCGCTATATAAGAGCATTGAAAATAATGAGGAAGTACCCGCACGAATTTTGGAAAAAACATACGTTTACGCTCCGATATTACATAATTAAAAAATGAAAACTACAAAAAAATAAAGTGAAGATTATTTTCATTTATTTAGGCATGTTATTCGAAGAATATCATGCTTGTTTTTTTCTGAAATGAGGTTAGATTCCCTAAGTACCCGCTGCGAAATAACTTGATTCAATTTTGACACTGTACTTAAACGATTCCACGCGCTGCTCCATGATTTCTTTTGAATCAAAAAATGCATTCCTCAAGTTATTTCGTTCCAACTCCTAACCTCTAAATTGTTCAGAAATGCATGTAATTGCCTGACTGCATGCTCTTCATTGAGTTTGATCTTTATCCCGGATCTCAACCCTACGGATTTTTCCGCTAATAGTCTTTGGAAGCTCATCCACAAACTCTATGATACGTGGGTACTTATAGGGAGCAGTGACTTTTTTTACATGTTTCTGCAGCTCTTTTTTAAGTTCCTCTCCGGGAGTGTAACCTTTTGTAAGCACAACAGTCGCCTTGATAACCTGACCTCTTATAAGGTCCGGTACGCCTGTAATTGCACATTCGAGCACGGCAGGGTGCTGGATAAGGGCGCTTTCCACTTCAAAAGGTCCTACCTTATATCCTGAGGTTTTGATAATATCGTCAGCTCTTCCCACAAACCATAAGTAGCCATCTTCATCCATCCAGGCCATATCTCCTGTGTGGTAGTAGCCGCCGTGCCAGGTTTCTTCTGTCTTCTCAGGATCCTTTCCATAATGGACGAAGAGCCCTACAGGCTTTCCTTCCTTTGTGTTGATTACGATTTCTCCTTCTTCTCCGATCTCACAGATCTTACCATCTCTGTCCATAAGCTCAATCTTATAGCCTGGCGTTGGCTTTCCGATAGATCCTGGTTTTGGTTCCATCCACGGGAAGGTTGCAATAGCAACAACGGTTTCGGTCTGCCCGAACCCTTCCATGAGCTTTATACCCGTGAACTCAAGGAACCGATTATATACTTCAGGATTAAGGGGTTCGCCTGCAACAACCGCATATCTCAAGGTACCGAAATTATACTTTGTAAGATCTTCTTTGATCAGGAAGCGGTAGATTGTGGGAGGGGCGCAAAAAGTTGTAACGCCGAATTTAGAGGCTTTTTCAAGCATATTTTTGGCTTCAAACTGGTCGTAGTCGTAGACAAAGACAGCACAACCTGCTATCCACTGTCCATAGATTTTGCCCCATACGCATTTTCCCCAGCCGCTGTCTGCTACCGTATAATGCAGTCCGTTGTCCTCGACATTCTGCCAGTATTTTGCAGTAAGGATATGTCCGAGGGGGTAAGTAAAGTCGTGCTCAACCATTTTTGGGAAACCGGCGGTTCCCGATGAGAAATAGACCAGAGAAATATCGTCGTTTGTAGTAGCAGCCTCACCTGCAGGCCGTTCAATATCAGGGGAAGCCTCCTCAAGTTCTTTCCTGAAATCTATCCAGCCTTCCCTATCTTTCCCCCCAACAACTACTTTTTTGAGCGGGATATTACCACATTGGGAATGGGCATCGTCCACCTGCTCAGGAACCCCCTCTTCTGATATACAGACAACCATTTTTAATCCGGCTTTTTCTATCCGGTACACGATATCTCTTGTTTTGAGCATATGGGTTGCAGGCACAGCAATGGCTCCCAGCTTGTGCAGTCCCAGGATACTGTACCAGAACTCGTAACGGCTCTTTAAGGTGAGCATTACATAGTCGCCTTTCTCTACCCCATGCTTTGCAAAGAAATTTGCAGCTTTATCACTGTAGTACTTGAGGTCTTTGAAAGTAAAGGTTCTCTCTTCCCCATTATCGTCACACCAGACCATGGCAATTTTCTCAGGGGAATCTCTCGCATAGGCATCGACAATGTCATAGGCAAAGTTGAAGTTCTTAGGGACCAGGATTCTGAAATTTTCCTGGAAATCGTCATAAGATTCAAAATTGGTTTTGGAAACAAATTGGCTCAGCAAGGAAGTCATTTTGGACACCCGTTTTATTCTGCTTTTCGGTTTATGTTTTACATATTTTGAAGGCACGAGGGCCGATTTGAGCTTTAGAAGTATTTCAAGGCTTTATGCAGCATATAGAGTTTTCATGAAAAATTAAGCAGGATACCCGTCTTTTCAAAGGCGGGAGGAATGCGTAAACATCCCCTTACCTGCTTATATTCCTCCATTATATTTTTATAATTGGGATGGGAGCTAAAATATAGCTCCCCTCTTACTTTCGTAAGAGTAATGCGTATCTCTGAGTATAGAGTAATTCAGAGAATCCGACCTCCTCTCGATCTGATATTGCGAGGTTTTCAGCATAAGCACTGTCCATAACCCTTTAGGACTGTTTAACCGATGCCCTTAGAGCTTCCAACTGAGGCGACATTCGAAGGTAACTATATAATTCTCGCATATCGTTTACTGATTTTGTTTCCTCCCAATCAGTGATCTGGTCAACCTAGACACTTTTACATGCCTGCTAATTTATTAGCGGGTAGTTGACAGGGTTTGACATCCAACTTATAATATAACTGCCAGGAACTTAGCAGGTCCCCCTTCCAGGGCTTCCATAGCATGCTCGTAATTGGAGTCAAAATAAATCGAATCTCCTTTTTCCAGGATAATTTCATTATTGTGAATATAGACCTTCAAAGTTCCCTCAAGCACATAGTCAAACTCCTGTCCTGGATGAGAGTTTGTTTCAGGTTTTGTCCCATGAGGTTTGGGCTCAACTGCGACTATGAAAAACTCTGCTTTTTTGTGGATGAAATTTTCAGCCAGGTTCTGGTAGGCGTACTGCTTTCTCCTTTCAACGCTAACTCCTTTTCCATCCCTTGTAACTGTAAAAATATTCATACGAGGCTCTTCTCCTGTCAGGAGAGTAGCCATATCTACGTGCAGCTTATGTGCGATTTCAAAAAGTAAACTTGCCGGAATATCTTCAATTCCACTTTCATATTTCCGGTACATTTCATCGGATACCTGCAGATGCTCTGCCATTTCTTTGACCGGAATATCTGATAGTTCCCGCATTTCACGGACTCGATCTGCGATTTCCTTGATTTTTTCCTGCATGATACATCTTCTCCAGCTGGATTTTTTAGAATTAACTTGAAGATTTGCTTAAAAACCTTTGTGCTTTCCCAGGCTTATTATTCATTCGAAATCAAATTTTTCTTCAAGAACCATTGAAATTATCATTAATATACGTTATTATTTTACACTTCCGAGTTTCGCTTCGGGACCAGAAAAATCTATGATTTTTCTTTTAGTTGCACTGCAAGTGCAACAGCATCAGGGTCCGTATCGTCGCTATCTTTTTCACATCACTGGGGATTTTAGCGTTGCACTGCAAGTGCAACAGCATCAGGGTCCGTATCACTCGCTTCGCTCGCTCAAGCAGACTAATTTTAAGATGTTGAATGGATACACAGCATGGATTCAGACTGTTAATCTAATCTATCCTGGATCTCTGAATCGGTTTTCGGCGTTGAAAACGCTTCAATGTCCGATACATAGGATAAAAGACTCTTCGTCAGTCTCTAGGATAAGATGATTTTCAATTCAAGACCACGTTGGTTTTTATGAGGATATCCACACAAAACAAGGAAGAGCCGTTATAAAAGAGATGTAGATGAGGTTTTGCCAAAATTGACAAAAATGCTTTAGAAGACAAAAGAGGATAATAAATGCTTATTTTACCAAAAAATTACACTTAAACTCTCTATTCATGACATGAAAACACTGAAGGGCATGACTAACTCAATCAAGACTCTATTAACCACGGAAAACACGGAAAGCACTGAAAAACTGTGCCCTTGTTTTCTTTATTTCCGTGTTTTCCGTGCTTTCCGTGGTTTGCGTTTTCGTTTTTAAGCGATTAAAACTCTCTTCATTTAAAATTATTGACATAATACTACATTAAATTGCTTTTAAGTTGTTTTAAGAAAAATTTTTCGCAAAATAAGCTTTATTATCTAATATTATTGGAAAATAAGGAATATGGTAGTAAATGGCAAAACCTCATATGTATAATTTCAAAAATAAGCATTCGGAATCTCCAATTTACAAACTGGCTTTGGAAAAAATAATTATTATCTAACAGCTTATTTTAGGACACAATTCCATAATCCAGTGATTTTCATTATTTCTTCCACTAGATTATTGCTTTCTTCAAGATTATTTGCATCAGTATGTTAACCTCATTCTCTAATGCCCACCTTTAATGGCAAATTTTTTCAACTAATGGCAAATTTTTTCAACTCTTTGAAAAATAATCCCCATATCTGGAACTTTTTGAGTTTTTCAGGTGAATAAATCGATATGCTCCGCTATTTCGGCAGGAAATTCTTATCTCAAAATTGTTCACTATACCTTGAATGGGGTAAATATTCTGAATAATTCCAAAAGTGATTTATCTGGTTTTGCAAGCTTGCCTGCTCTTTTCATCTCAGCAAGTTTGATCTGGTTTTCAATTCCAGTATCAGTCCTAAACTTCTTTTTGTTATCTGTTTTAAGACTTTTTGAAAAATAGCTTTCTATTGGATTGTTAGTTGCTGGAGCTCCAGGAATATAATGAAACACAGTAAGATTTAACCAATGATTATTGATCATCCGTAATCGTTTTTGGATAGCTTCATCGTATGTTCTTATATTTTTCATCAAATCTTCAAAATTTTTTCTTGCTTTTTCAAGACTATGATGTGGGAGATTTTCTTTATTTCTTCGTCTTTCAAGCTTTAATTCATGTCTATACTTTTTAAATTGTTTTTTTGTTGTTTTAATCCATTCTAGATACTTTTTTTCGTCACTTATCAAATTTAGTTCTTCAGCCAGGAGTTTTTCCAGAAATTTGATTTCCTTTTCACGATTATAAAAAATGTTCAACATCCTGTACTTCAACAGTTCCTGTTCAATAGTTGTTTTTCTTGAGAAATCAAGAACTATAAGCTTGTTTAAGTGCATCAAACAATATTGATGTACCAACTTATCCCCAAAAACTTCCTTTAAAACTCCAGGATATGTATTGTCAAAGTCTGTAACTATAAACACAGGTTTAGATGTATCCAGGTGCTTTTTAAGGAAATTTTGAGACTTTTTATTATTTTCTGGTCTTCATATTTTCTTCTCTCACCGTGCAAAACAATAAAATATTAATTATATTGAAATAAACTCCCTATTTATGGGAAAAGGAAACATCTTAGTAGATAAGTCAATGATAAAAACAGTGGTTGACGGGAAAATAATAATACCTTTACCAAAAGTTTTGGTTGAAAATCGATACTATCCTATGTTCTCTATATGTTCTCCTACTCATTGTGATGATTGTGGCAGTAAATTACATGTGAACTCTCACTACACTCGCTTTATTTTATCAAGTTACGGCACCATAGCTCGCGATGTTACATACTGGTTTTGTCCTGTTTGTGAGAAACATTTTCATGATCAGATTATTGGCGTTCCTGGTCCTGCAAATTACAGTTATGAATATTATGAGAAACAAATGAATGTTCGATATGATGGACGATGCAGTCTACACAATTCTCGACGAATTGGGGAAACATATACAAAAGGAGTGATAAATGTATGTGGAAGAGCTCCTTGTCCAACTTCATTGTGGTTATATGAACAGAAACAAGCAGAACTTTCAAAGCAAGAACTTTTAGATCAAAAATTTGATTTTGATGGAACTTTATATGTTGATGGTGATTGGATCAAAGTAGGATGGAAAAAAAGACTTGAAGATTTGATTGGAAAAAAGCTTACAAAAAAAGAATGGAAAAAGTTGAGGTATAAATCTGTTTGTGTTGTTGCCACAAAAGAAAAAGTAATTTTAGATTTTGAGATAACTGATAGTTTACCGGATGCTAGAGCCTTAATTCCTCTTATGGGAAGGATAAAGAACCGATTTCCTGAAGGCAAAATAAAAAGAATCGTTTCTGATGAAGATAATGCGATAATTGAAGCTGTAAAGACCGTCTTCCCTGAAGTGAGTCATTCTTTTTGTGTATATCATCAGTTGAAAAACGTAAGCAAGAAGTATTCTGAAGAGTTTAAACCTGGCGATGAAATTCCCATTGAAGATGAAATTGTATACAATGAGATATGCCAATTGATAACATCTGATACAGTCGTCGAAGCTGTTGTACGTTATCAAAATATGCTGAATTCAGAATCCTATCTGGAACTTTCAAAAGCATCTCTTAAGGCAATTTCTTATGCAAAAGAAATTTTCAAGAGAAATGTAGACCACATGATGAAAGGATTCACACCAGTAACGAACAACACAATGGAACAAACTTTCTCTTTGATACGTGATATCATAGAGAACGTAAGGTCTTTCAAAACCGAAAGTGGTTTAGCCCATTTTTGTTACAACTTATTTACTTATTTCAATAACAGGTATTTTGCCACTGGAAAATGGAGGGGATTTTCACCCTTAATGAAGGCAAAATTCCTATATGGTTCTGGATAAAGTAAAGGAAACTTGCAATCAAAAACTAAAATCTGACAGCGATAGCTATCAAGAAATTCTGACGAAATTCATAAAACTCATGGAATAATTTATAAAGTTCTGAAAAGGGGAATAAGTTCAACTATAACCCTTATTTGACAGAAGCATAAATATTTGAATGAATAAATGAGTTTCATGCTCCTGCTTTCTTCATACAAATGAAGT
>MCHG01000311.1_pt1 | contig 18051 bp, 20 predicted proteins | sample 787351 | NCBI WGS metagenome assembly MCHG01 (sample SAMN05430296, study PRJNA330682) | permafrost metagenome | biome: Cold desert; feature: permafrost; material: soil; isolation source: enrichment culture inoculated with soil incubated with H2/CO2 at 20 degrees... ... | reverse complement strand
CGGGAAACAAGGATGTTTCCCGCCGGCAACCGGCCAAGGATGGCCGATTTGCCGGGAACCCTGCCCTCCCGCAAGAAAGGCTTAAAGCCCTAGTTTGGCACGACTACCGCATGGCCGAGGAGATGTGACGCGGACCCTCCCTACTCGTACCGCAGCGCCGTCATCGGCTCCAACTTCGCCGCCTTCCACGCCGGATAAAACCCAAAGAACAACCCCACCCCAATCGAAAACGTCACCGCAAACAAAATCGCCCAGCCAGATAAAATTGGCGGCCAATGCAACAAATACGCCACCAATTGCGCACTCCCTACCCCCAAAGCGATCCCAACAATTCCGCCGATCAAGGATAAGACAATCGCTTCTAATAGAAACTGGGTTAAAATATCGCGTTCTTTGGCTCCCACAGCCTTACGCAGCCCAATTTCTCGCGTGCGTTCCGTCACAGAAACCAACATAATATTCATTATTCCAATCCCCCCTACTAAAAGGGAGATACCCGCTACCAAACCGATAAAGCTGGTTAGAATGCGTGTAATCTGATTTGCCGATTGCACCAATTGCTGCACATTAAAAACCTCATACTGATCCGTCGTCCCGTGACGCACGTTCAGTAAACGTTTCGCACTAGCGATCGTACCCTCTAAATCCGCTTCCAGGTAGGTCGCTCCTTCCAATTGGTCGACTCGCGTCGCCTGGAAAATACCCGACCAAGTTCCCCAAGGGATATAGGCATAAGCATTCTTAGGGCCCATGTTAAATTGGGCAAAGGCTGACTTATCCTTGGCCAAAACCCCGATGACTCGGCAAGGCACATTTTGAATAATCACCTGCTGCCCCAGAGGATTTCCAGCCCCGAAAAAATTCTCAGTTAAGGTCTGATCGATCACCACCACGCGCCGATCGCCCGAAAACTCTTCTTCCGAGAAATACCGTCCTTTAGCAATTTCTCGGCGTCTTAGATCCGCAAATTCAGGAGTCGTTCCCACGATCATGGCAGAAGACCGCTTTTGATTCACCTCTAACTCGGTATACTCCACACTAGACGGAAGCAACATTTTGACTTGCGGCAGGGCCCGCCGTAGACTTTCCCCATCCTGGATCGTCAAGCGTTCTCCGACGGCCTGATCAGTTTTCCCCACCGATTTCGGGTACAGGATGAACAGGTTGATCCCGTTTTTCTCCATTTCCAGCATAATTGCCGCCTTGCCACCGAGCCCGATGGTGACGACCGCAATGACAGCCGCAATCCCGATAATAATTCCCAGCATTGTCAGCCCTGTTCGAAGCTTATTCGTTCGCAAGCTGAAAAGAGCTCCCCGCAAACCTTCTAAGAAGCTCATGTCCCTTCACTTCCCGTATCTGGGGTTACCGCCAGACCTTGCGAAAGCTCATTAGTTGGATTCAAAACGACCAGGTCCCCAGATTTTAAGCCCGAGGAGATTTCCTGATGCGTGTCATTACCTATCCCGATCGTTACTTCAGTCTTGAGAAGTTTCCCTTCCTTGATCAAATAGACAAAGTTCTTCTTGCCCTCTTGAAAGAGAGCCTCTTGAGGGACAACCAAGACCCCCTCCTTAGTCGCCACGATCATTTGTAAATTCACTGTAAAACCTGGCTTTAACCCTGCGGGCACTTTCTCTAAGTGAATCTTTACTCCCACCGTCGGCGAGGAGTTCCCCTGAACACTTGGGGCTGCGACCGCCTGGGGTGAGATTTGCGTAATAGTTCCTTCAACAGACGTGCTTCCCAATAACTTACTTGAAATCGTCACTTTTCCACCAAGCCGAACCTTCCCTGCATCCACCTCATTCAGTCTCGACTCGACGTTCATTTGGCTTAGATCGGCCACTGACACGAGTGGCTGCTGCACCGGAGACAGATTTCCCTCCTGGGCATTGACCTCAAGGACCGTTCCAGCAATAGTTGACTTATAAATCATTTGCCCCTGTTGTACCTGGGCAATTTTCAACGTTTCTTGGGTCTGCTTCAAAGCCGCCTTGTTCTGCGCCAGTGCCCCCTCAGCCTGCCTAATGGCGCTAGGTGCTGGAGCTGATGCAAGAGCGCTGAAATTATTCTCACTTGCGCTTTGGACTCGCTTAAGTTCACTTAAATTAGCTTGTGCCGAATTAACGCCCGTCTGTGCCGCTTCGACATTCGCCTTCGCTTGGGCCACTTGAGCATCCATCAGAGTCGTATCGAGGGTTACGAGGAGTTGCCCAGCTTTAACGGACTCCCCACTCTTCACGGCCACCTTTGTTACGAGACCTGGGTTTAGTACCTTTACCTCTTGGCGAGATACCGGTACCAGGCTCCCGGTCGCATAGACTTCCTCTTGCATCGAGATGGGAGCAACAGCAACCGCTTTGACCTGCATAGGACCCTGATCCTTTCCCCAAATCCGCCATGCTCCGTAGGCTAACCCCAGAACAAAGACTATCCCAATTCCCCACCAAAGAGTCTTCTTCACAGTATCTCCTCCAAACAGCAATGAGCACAATGCATCGTTTTTTCCCATTCAGCATTCTCTAGTGTGCCCCTGTAGAGCTTTTAAATATTCTCGCCACTCAATCTGTATGACACAATGCATTCCCACTCTGATCTGATAACGGGCGCAGAAAATCCCCAAGAGACCCACGGTCAAGCCATGGATCTCTTGGGGACAGCTAAGCAGGAATAGGCACGATGCCTCATGCCTTACTTATGGCAAAACAATAACAGGCTTATTTCTTGAAGCTCGATATAATAAGAAATTTCGTCCGATAACTTGCACAAGGTCAGCTTGAACTTGTTCAGCCAGTTGCTCTGCCACGCTTTTCGGCACTTCTGGACAATTCTGTAAAACCCGGCACTTTATGATTTCTCGAGCTTCCAACGTTTCCTCTGTTTGGGCGATCAGGGTTTCCGTAATCCCGCCCTTACCCACTTGAATAATCGGATCCATTTCATTTCCCATGGATCTCAAATAACCTTTTTGCTTACCTGTTAACACTAAACTATTCCCCCTAAAGCCTTACTCCTACACCCTTACTCCTATACCCAAGTAAACCTGACTCCGGCGATCTCGACGACATCCCCTTCTTTGATTCCTTCCGCTCGTAGAGCTTCATCGATCCCCATAGCTTTGAGGATATTCTGGAAACGGTAAACACTCGCTTCCCGTTCGAAGAAGGTCATCTTAACATGTTTTTCAATCTCTTTACCAATGACGATAAAGAGCTCTTCTTCTTTAAGGATTTCAAACCGCTTATCCGACTGTGCCTTCGTCACCAAATGATCCACGGGAAGATTAACAAGCTCAGGAATCGGTGTATCCGGTAAAAGCTGCGCAATTCGATACATCAAGGCTTTTAACCCTTCCCCAGTCGCAGCAGACACTGGGAAAATCTCGTTGCGGTCTTCTACCGCTTCTTTCAAGCGCTGCAGCTGTTCCTCAGCACCTGGAATATCCATTTTATTGGCAACAATAATCACGGGTCTCAGCGCGAGTTCTGGACTGTAAAGGCGCAATTCATCCTGAATAATTCTCAAATCCTCGAGAGGATCCCGCTCCTCCGACCCCGAAATATCCAAAACGTGCAAAATTAAGCGTGTTCGCTCAGTATGACGCAAAAATTCATGTCCTAAGCCCGCCCCCGAATGAGCACCCTCGATAAGCCCGGGAATATCGGCCATGACGAAACTCTGTCCATCCTCGAGCTCGACCACACCTAAATTCGGAATCAGGGTAGTGAAATGATAATCAGCGATCTTCGGCTTGGCCGCGGATACTTGTGAAATAATCGTTGATTTCCCCACATTCGGGAAGCCGACCAGACCGACATCAGCCAAGAGCTTTAACTCTAGACGAAGCCAGTTTTCCACGCCAGGTTCACCGTTCTCAGCCAAGGTTGGGGCTTTATTGGTATTACTCAAAAAGCGAGCATTCCCTCTACCTCCCCGTCCTCCGGCAGCCACTACGACTCGCTGTCCATGTTCAGTGATATCCGCAAGGGTTTCTCCAGTCCCATCATCGAAGACGATCGTGCCGATCGGAATGCGCAGAATAATGTCTTCTCCGCTTCGACCGCTGCAATTTTTCGCTTGCCCATGGTCCCCGCGATTCCCCTTATAATGCCGCTGGTAGCGAAAATCCACAAGAGTTCTTAAGCCCTCATCCCCCATGAAAATAACATTACCCCCGCGTCCACCGTCTCCACCGCTTGGACCGCCTTCAGGAACGTATTTCTCCCGTCGAAAAGCGACCGCTCCGGCCCCGCCATCGCCGCCCTTAACATAGATCTTGGCCTGATCATAAAACTTAAACATATTGATTCTCCTTAAATGTTAGATCTCTTTAAGTGAACACCGTGTTCACTCGGGGTTTATCGTTAACTTAAGCAATTTATCAAAGAGAACTGTTTGCTCGTCCGCTAAGATAACCTGGCAAGTCAATCCACTTAGTTCCTCGAACAAGTACACTTCAGCCGTGACGTTAGATAACAACCGTGACTGTGAAGACAATTCCAAACATTCTCTAGTGTACCCGTATAACCCTTCGACATATTCTTCTCGCCAATGATCTCGCCAAATGTCTTTCTTTTTCATCCCCTCAGGAAAGTCAAGCGTCGCCGTGAATCCTTCCTGCCGAAGACCGATCATTAAACCTAAAAGAATAGCCGCTAGGGCAGGTTCCTGAAGATGCGATATCTTTTGTTCTTGCTCCTGAACAGCAATCGTTTCCTTCATATAAGCCAGGGCCTTCTCCGGTTTCTGGAGTTGTAAATTACCCATAATCACTTGCCAGTGATTCAGATAATCATGCCTCTGAAGACTATACCACTGTAAAAGTTCGGACAGAAGAACGTGTTCAACTTCTGACATCATCATCATTTTCCTCTCCAATTAGGATCGTTTAAAGTTATGTACCCAAATAAAAACCCCTGGGAAAACCCAGGGGTGAATAACGTCAGCTTATTGGGCTACTGCCAATGGTGTTACTGGGCGCTCTGTATAAATACTAACTTGTTTGCGCTTCCGGTCTTTATGCTCGAACTTGACATAACCAGAGATCAGAGCATATAAGGTGTCATCTTTACCCAAACCACAGTTTTTAGCGGGATGAAACTTCGTTCCGCGTTGACGTACGATAATCGTACCCGCGTTGACGAATTGGCCATCGCCACGTTTTACACCGAGTCTTTGAGCGTTGCTGTCACGACCATTTCGTGAGCTACCAACCCCTTTTTTATGGGCGAAGAGTTGAAGATTCATTTTTAGCATGGAGTCCACCTCCTTCGATCTATAAATATATAGTCTTGACCATAAGTCGCATGTATCTGTTCAATGCCGCGCGTCATAGTTTGCAAAATCCACTGAGCCTTTTCCAGTTCTTGCTCTGGTATTCCAACCAGTTCACAGGTGAGATGTCCATCTGCCTCCTGCACAATAGGCGCTACCGACAAGAAATGTTCTAAGCCATTGGAAGCCGCAATACTCAGTGCAGAAACTCCTGCGCAGACTATGTCTTGGCCAGAATCTGCATATCCAGCATGTCCGGACAGCTCAAACCCACGTATTCGCTCTTGGTCATCCGCCCATATTATGAAACGAATGCCCTCTCGACACTTACGCTTGGAGCGCTTCGACGAGAACCTTTGTATAAGGTTGTCGATGTCCTTGTTTGCGTCGATAGTTTTTCTTGGCCTTGAATTTGAAGACAATTATCTTCGCCCCTTTGCCATGCTCCACTACTTTCAGCACTGCTGTAGCACCTGCTACAACTGGGGTTCCTATACTAACCACACCGTCTTTTTCCACGAGGAGAACCTTGTCAATCGTCACGGAATCTCCTACGTTAGCCTCCAATTTTTCGACGTAAAATACGTCGCCTTCTTGAACGCGGAACTGTTTACCACCGGTTTCAATCACTGCGTACATTTAAATACACCTCCCATGCCCTAGACTCGCCATTGCAGGTCGGTTTTTTAAAGATTTAAAAAAACCTGTTAAACCTGATTCGCGCGGTTGCGGTGAGAAGTCACCACATTTAAATATTTTAGCATCTCAACGCATTATTTGTCAAGCAGAAGGTTCACTGATAACCGCTAATAACTAATAACTATTTTAATCGGCTCATTTTCAGCTGGTCACTCATCATAGGGCAAGTGGATTTTTTCTCCACTAACGGCTTGCTCGGCTGACGACTCTCTTCTAGACCACTCTCCAATGGATTCGGCACTTCTTGCCGTGAATTTATAGTGTAAATATCTTGTTTTATGACTTTAATATCTTTCTTCATTAGTTCAAGTAGACCAATAATGTTACCGAACATCTCTCGAGTCTCATGATCCATGCCATCAATCCTTCCAAGATATAATAGTTCAAGGCTGCTTCCATTCTAAGAATTAAGACTATTATACCATTTTGAGAAAATTGCGCCACTCCCTGCCTCGGGATTATCTCATCCAATTAACAGTTATGTAGTATGGCCATTGCACCAGTTACTAAAATGCTAATATTTCATCATCTTCCTTCTGCATTATTTTTGTGACTATGTGAAGGGCTTTTATGAACTCTTCACATTTATCTTCTCCAAGCTTATTTATCAACTTGTTTGAAACATCGTGGTACTCCTCAAATGCCTCACCTGCAAGCTTTGTTCCTTTTGGAGTAGGGAAGAGCGGATTGTTCCTCCTATCACCATCAGACTTAGTCTTTTCAATATATCCAAGCTTTTCTAGTGAGTCTACTATTGTACACACTGAAGATTTGCGTATACCGAAGTATTCACTTATTTCTACAGACCTCACACCTTTTTCTCCTGTATTCAAACAGATATAAATAAGTACACCCATTTCACTTGAACGTATTGGAAAGCTATTTCGTTTACTCATATTTGCTCTGTGAAACGCTGATATAACATCTGTCAGTCTTTGGGCTAGATTATCTTTCATTATTTTCACCTCTATTAAATTAAATTGGTTAGTCTATAGAACTAATTTAATTAGAATTTTTTGTAAAGTCAACGCAAAACATGCAGGAAATATTTATAATTTGTAGAATAAACATAAATATATTATTAATGAGTAGGAATTATAATGAAAAGTTGGCGATGTGGTATTTGCGGTTATGTGCATATTGGAGATATGCCTCCAGAAAAATGTAGAGTAATACTTTAACTTAAGGAGGATACAATGAAATTTCTAAATGATCTATTACCCATTTTTACAAAACACAACTTGTCCTTTGTATCACGAAGGCATGAGATTGATGATGTACATACATTTACATTTAAATCAAATAGAGAATATAATTGGAAACCGGGTCAGCACGGGCTTTTCACAATTCCTGGTCATAAACTCGAGGGAGGCTCCTACCGCGGCTTCAGTCTCGCATCGACTCCAAATGAGAAAATTATCATGATTTCTACCCGCATTACAGATAAGCCCAGTGCTTTCAAGCAAGTGCTACTGAATTTAAAGCAAGGCGATACAATTAGCATGAGAGGCCCCTTCGGTCCTTTCTATATAGATGAGCCCTCTAGGCCAGCTGTTTGCATAGCAGGTGGTATTGGTATTACTCCTTACAGGTCTCTCATAAGCGCAGCAGCTGTAAGCAATAATATTCTTTCAGCAACTCCAATCGATCTGTTATACATAGACAGCAGAAAGACATTCGTTTTTAAGGGTTACTTTGATTCTTTATTGGAAGACAATGAATTGATAAAGATTCAATACCTTTCGGATAAAGAAGAGTTTGCGAAGGAAATGAATGCACTGATTGAAAGGCTTAATAACAAGGCAGTATACTACTTATCGGGACCGCCAGGAATGATAAAGCAGCTCAAAGAAAAACTTATTAGTCAAGGCATAAAGAAGAGCAATATACGGCACGAAATGTTCTTAGGTTACTAACCTAATAACATAAGGAAGTTCGTTTCTAGGTCATGGAAGCGCGTGATATATACAGGCTCTGAATACTTATGGCAAAAAGAGACGTGCAATCTAGCAATTATCATGATAAAATAGTATTTATTACATGTAAGGAGGAGGTGTAACAATGAAAAAGAATTTTATATTTCTATTACTAGTCATGATCTCTCTTACACTTCTAGCAGGCTGTAGTGAATCAAAGCCCGCAGCAACTCCCAATATGCCTGAAATGAAAACTGATTCAAATACCAATAACTCGGCAATAAAAACAGGTTACACAGATTTAGCCGTTAGTGAGGCAAAAAAGCTCATTGAATCGACGCCTGAGCTCGTCATCATTGATGTTTCTCCACATTATGCAAAAGGGCATTTGCCAAAAGCAATTCACTATTATCTGGGAGATGGTTCTTTAGATAAAGCAATACCAACCCTAGATAAGGATAAAAAATATTTGGTATACTGTCATGTTGACAGTGTCTCGATACAAGGTGCTGAGAAGCTAGTAAACGCAGGCTTCAAGAATGTTTATCGACTACAAGGTAACTATAGTGCATGGGTTGATGCAGGGTACCCTATTGAGAAATAAGCTATTGTAGCCTCCATAGTAATCTGAGAACCAGGTTGCCAGCTATCCGGCTGTGCTTCCTGGTTCTTTTTCTTGTGGAAAAATTCATGCTATTGATCTTTCAAGTTAGTACTAAGCATGAAGCTCTCTCCATTCTTTTATAATCAATTGTACATTATCTCCAATGAGTTGCTCAATCTTATGTAAGTGCTTAGTACCAAAACCATGGCTTTCAGCTAACTCTACGGGTTCAATGAAAGCAACGCCCTCCCCTAAGCCATGTCAGCCTTTGCCTAGCTTCTTGTCGTACAATGTGGTTACCATCCTCTTGAACTGCCCCCGCCGCCACCTGAACCACCGCCGCCCCCGAATCCACCACCGCCACCACGGCCACCGCCACCGCCACCGCCGCCTCTACCCCGAAGTAGCATTCCCAGAATCATACCAAAGAAGAAACCGTTAAATAAACGCCGATCGACATAAAACAGCACGACAATCCCAATAAAGAAAAGAACTTTGGCCCACAATGGCAGGGGAGTATCCGATGGGGGTGACGCTGAATCGGGTATTGCCTGTGCTGGTTTGGTATCTAAGGTTACTTGATACTCCTTAGCCACTGCCAAGGCTAAGGCACTGTATCCATTCAGAATACCTTGGTTATAATCATTCTTTTGAAAAGAGGGGATCATGTACTCATCCTGTATCTGGCCCGTCTTGGCATCCGGCAAGGCCCCTTCCAACCCGTAACCAACCTCAATCCGAGAGACTCGATCTGTTGTAGACACAAGAACGAGCAGACCATTGTTCAAGCTTTTATCGCCGATTCCTCGTACGCTTTTATTTCCCCATTCCCGCAGGATAGCTAGAGCCTGATCCTCAAGGGGTGTTCCATTCAGACTGCTAAGCGTGACGACCACAATCTCAGCTTTAGTTTTTTGAAACAGTTCAGCCGATGTGCTCATGATTAATTGTTCCGTCGTTTGATCAAGAACATTGGCCTGATCTACAACGAAATAATTCTCGTTGGTTCGGTCGGGAATTGGAAGGGTTGCTGCTCTTAAAGGAGAAGCTATGGTAAGTAATAGTAAAGTTAACACAGCGAGAAGGGGTATCCTTTTCATGGGCTTCATTCCCTTCGATGATTCCTTCTACCTTTAAAATTTAACCGCGGGGGCATTATTCACATCAGAAGTTGGTTTGAAATAGTCTCTTTGCCCAAAGCCAAGGATTCCGGCATAGAGTGATGAGGGAATCGTCCTGATTTTAGCGTTGTAGCTCTGAACAGTATTATTGTAGTCCATACGGGCAGTAGCAATGCGGTTTTCCGTTCCGGCCAACTCATCTTGTAAGGCACGGAAGTTCGCATCGGATTTAAGTTGCGGATAATTTTCAGAGATAGCTAATAATCTTCCGAGAGCGCCGGTGACTGCCTGATCAGCCTGAGCAGCTTCTCCCACTGATGCTGAACCCGCTAATTTCGCCCTTGCCTCAGCAACCTCTATAAATATTTCTTTCTCCTGTGAGGCATATCCCTTCACGGTCTCTACCAAATTGGGAATCAAATCAGCTCTACGCTGCAACTGGTTTTGAACTTGACTCCAGCTTCCATTGACACCTTCAGACATTTTCACGAGACTATTATAACCAGAAATCAGCATGACACCCAGCAGGACAATTATACCTACTGGAATTAACCATTTTTTCATTATGAACGCCTCCTATCAAGCCATTTAACTAGCTTTCATTATACTCGATTACAATCTGTTTTCAAACTTCACGGAGATTTTTCACCTGCAGGTTAGGCTCCCCTAACAATAATTGTCCCAGGTGTATAAGCAGGGAAAAAAGCCACCAATGTCGAACGATGACTAATAAGTCATCCTCAGTTGATATTTGGTAAGATGAAACCAGAAGCCCAGCTATAAAACAGGAAGGTTGGCAGAGATGGATTTAACCACGATATTATTTAGTTTTTTTGGGGGGCTCGGACTTTTCCTTTTTGGTATTAAGTCAATGTCAGAAGGATTACAAGCCGTAGCCGGAGATCGGTTAAGGGTTATCCTTGAAAAAGGGACTAAAACACCACTTCGCAGTGTTTTAACGGGCACATTGGTTACAGCCTTGATCCAAAGTAGTAGTGGTACTACAGTCCTAACGATTGGACTCGTTAACGCAGGATTGTTGACACTTAGGCAATCAATCGGAATTATTATGGGAGCTAATATCGGAACGACTCTTACGGCTTACCTCATTGGTTTTGACCTAGGAAACTATGCCTTACCCATCATTGCCATTGGGGTTTTCCTACTGTTTTTCTTTAAAACAAAACGCATAAACTATCTTGGACAAGTCATTCTAGGATTTGGTCTTCTCTTCTATGGAATGGATGTCATGGGCAATGGATTACAACCCCTTCGAAATTCCACCTTCTTCATTGAATTGATGAGCCATGTAGAAAACAATCCTCTACTTGGGGTACTTGTCGGAACAATCTTCACACTTGTTGTTCAGAGTAGTAGTGCAACCATTGGGGTCTTACAGGAGCTTGCGAATCAAGGTGTTATTACTTACTCTCAAGCAGTCCCTATTCTATTTGGAGACAACATTGGGACGACCATCACGGCAATCCTGGCCGGAATTGGAGCTTCGGTCATGGCTAGAAGAGCAGCCGCTACTCATTTAATCTTTAATATCATCGGTACAGCCATCTTTTTACCGCTCTTCCTATTGGGTATTTTTCCTAAAATTGTAATTTTAGTAACGGACTATATCTATATCCTGATTCCAGGGTTCGATGCAACTTGGAGTACGCTGGGAATAAAACTTCAAATTGCTCAAACTCATGGTGTCTTCAATCTCTTAAATACTTGTATTCAATTGCCTTTTATTGGACTTCTAGCGAAAGTTGTCCATAAAATTGTTCCTGGGGAAGAGGTCGAGGAAGTGGTCATCAATGCAAAGCCTAAATATTTAGAACCTCGTTTACTTGGGAATCCTTCTGTGGCTCTCGCCAATGCTAGCCGCGAGACCTTGCGGATGGGTAGGATGGCGAGTGAAGCCTTTGAAAATTCAAAAGACTACTTTTTTGATCATGACCCACATAATAAACACTTAACAGGTCAATTTGAAGCTGGGATCGATAAGCTTGAAAACGAGATCACGGACTATGTCTTAAAAATTACATCCGCTAAAATGCTCACATCTGAGCAATCGAACCTGAGTTATCGGATTCTTCAAGTGATTGGTGACATAGAACGAGTTGGCGACCACGCCACTAATCTCATCGAACTGACTGATTATGCTATCGAATCAAAAACTAAATTCTCACAAGAAGCCAATACTGATCTTATGAATATGTTTGAGAGAGTCCAAGAGATCTATAAGCTGTCCTTAGAAGTATTAAAAACCGATGATACGGCTTTATCTGAAAAAGTACTTAAATATGATGACATTATTGACGATTTAGAAAGCAGTTTGCGTGAGGGACATATTGAACGTCTCACTCAAGGAGGTTGTAATGGAAGTTCCGGTGCTACCTTCCTCAATATCATTAGTAATCTAGAACGTATTGGCGATCACTCTGTAAATATTGCCAAGTACACTCTTTTGGGCAGGCAAATCTAAAACTAGTATTCAACAAACCCACATTCACCTCATACGATAGTAAAGATAAATTTACAAAGCTGTACCTACAGACTATAGCTTGAAAATGCTAATGAGGTGAAACAATGTATAATAACGATGGTCAACGTCAGCATCAACCGTGTCCTCCTGGAACCGTTCCCTATACGATCAAGGAGGGAGATACCTTTTACCGTTTGGCTATACGCTTTAACACGACGGCTGCAACCTTGATAATGTCTAACCCTGGCGCAAACCCTCATAACCTTCAAATGGGACAAAGCATCTGTGTACCTAGACAACAAAGCTATCCAACCTGCCCAGAAGGGAATTATCCACCTATTCCTCCCAGAGCTACCTTAGCACCCTTACCTCCAACAAAGCAACTACCAGTCTCTGTTGAAGGAACAATAGAATATCGCCTAGCTCAACTCTACAGAAGTGACCAAAGTTACAATATTTATATCCTTGATAATTATAAGTTCACAGCGGAAGAACCCGGTAGCGATGTTTTATTCTCAACGCTTGATGATTCCTTCTACGTAAGAATCCAGCGCCTCCCCTTAGAGGCTGATCTGAGTAAACTTAGAGAAACTATGAGCCTAAGCCTTGGTTCTACCGGTGAACCCCGTGAATTGTCAGGAGCGGTATTTTCAGATACTTTCTTTCATACAAGTAAGTTGATTCTGAGTGCCTCAAACGAAGAAATCACGGTGTATAGCATCTTAAAGGAAATAGAAGGTGTCCTATTCCGTTTCACAATGTTCTTCCCCCATTCTGAAGCAGCGGAAGGAATTATACCGGGTTTCTATGCTATGCTGATAACCATAGATGTCACGTAATCGAGTGGACTATTTACGGTTGGTTAGATCTAGCTGACCGTCCTGAAAGTTGCGCTGCTTGGGCTAACGAGGGGGCCTTGCTTGCAAAAAGACCTATAGCGAGAGACAGTTGACCCTGTCCTCCAACGATGTACCGACCCCCAAGCTATTAACAATTGGCACAAAACCATCTGGTATGTTCACCTGAACCTTTGATTGTTCCAAAGCCATCAGCATCACTCCCTTTTGTATCATATTATATACTAACTTTGAAATCATATATGCCCTAACAGGTATATATTGTAAATTAGTTATCCGTTACTATAATATAATGAGGGATCGGTTAAGAAAGAGCATTGCCCCCCCTGAAAGAGTTCGACAAAATCCGGAAAGTACCAGTTCCCTACCGGCTACCAAATAATCTCATGAGACATAATTAAAGGAATGAGCTCTAGACTCATTCCTTTAATTATGCCTCATGAGATTTTGTCTAACTTTAGGAGTTAAATAATAATCGGCCTTCGTGGCAATCATTTCATTTAAAAATAATTTCATTATCCGAGAATGGGTTCTTTCGTATAGCCAATGAAAATAAGTAGGGATATTCCTTCTTAAGGTGAATCATATAGTCTACCCATTCTCCTATTACAAGTTGATATGATCTTTTTATATCTAAAGAGAGATGATTCAAGTCGTTTGCCGGAAGATCAGTTAAACTGGTCCTATTTTCGAGTTCATCTAATATATGATAGACCGACCATAGCATATCTGTGAAATGATCATGCTCTAGGAGATTTGGATTCTCAAACATACTCAAAATATTCGGTTTTTTAGTCAGAAGGAAGGTTTTTAATTCCAGTAAATCCCCGGCTCTGCTATCCATTTCATAATCAAAATCACACGCAAATTTCAATACTTTTTTCTTCTTATGATGAATTAAGTCTTCTTCAAAATCGAACTGCTCTTTAAGCACCTCAAAGTTCGTGTTAAATCTGGAAAAGTTCTCAATTAACGCGGATCCTACTTCCGTATAAAAAGCGCTAATGACAACCTGCATTTTTTTAAATTTTACTTCTTTTTCTCTTTTGTTTAAATATTTATCTAAAATAAAAGAAATCAAGACAACTTGAAGGGGCATAAAAGCCAAATCCTGAAACATCAAAAAAAATGTCTCATTTGAATTATGGAATATTAATATCTGCAGTAAATATGTGATAATAGAGCTAATCAATAAGGCAATACCAATTGTGAGGTTACTTTTATATTCTTCTTTGATATGTCCACCGCCTTCATATTGAGTTAACATTTTCGCCCTAATACTCATTTTCCCAATCATCTCATTTGTCGTCAAAAAAATCAAGCATGAAAAGTTAAAGCCTTTGTAAAACTTTAACTATAAATACGTTCTTGCCATAGTTCGCGCTACAATTCTCTAGTCATAAATACCTCCAAAATTTAATTTGAAGGCATATTAAACTAGGGTGACTTGGTCCTACAAAGCCATAGACCTACAGAATATAGCTTGAAAATGCTAATGAGGTGAAACAATGTATAATAAAATGGTCAACGTCAGCATCAACCGTGTCCTCCTGGAACCGTTCCCTATACGATCAAGGAGGGAGATACCTTTACCGTTTGGCTATACGCTTTAACACGACGGCTGCAACCTTGATAATGTCTAACCCTGGCGCAAACCCTCATAACCTTCAAATGGGACAAAGCATCTCATCGCTGGATGATTCCTTCTTCGTAAGAATCCAGCACCTCCCCTTAAAGGTTGATCGGAGTAATCTTAGACAAACTATGAGCCTAAGCCTTAGTTCTACCAGTGAACCCCGTGAATTGTCAGGAGCGGAATTTTCAGATACTTTCTTTCATACAAGTAAGTTGATTCTGAGTGCCTCAAACGAGGAATTACGGTATATAGCATCTTAGAGGAAATAGAGGGTGTCTTATTCCGTTTCACAATGTTCTTCTCCCATTCTGAAGCAGCGGAAAGAATTATACAGGGTTTCTATGCTATGCTGATAACCACCCCATAGAATCTTGGCCGAAAAGAGACCGATCGCTATGATCGGTCTCTTCTATTAACTCTCTATGGCTTACTGACGATACAGGTGACTATATTTGTTCAATGCGAATCATCGGAGACCAGGACCAATGTTTGCGTCGCAGTTTCTGCCTTATCCGTCATAATTTCGCCATCTATTTAATAGTTGAATATTTAGAAGAATAAAGAGTTCAAACTTAAATAAAACAACCCTCCCTGCAAATTAACCAGCATTGCAGGTAGGGTTATTAACATTATATGCCCATTCCTCTCGACAACTTATAGAGAATAAACTGGTTTAGGCTAATGTTTTCTTCCTTGGCCTTTTCTGATAACTCCTGGTGGAGGGACTTAGGCATACGGACACGAAGTTGCCCTGAAAAGTCAGTAGTTTTCCTCGGTTCCGGGACTTCTCGACCTAATTCACTGCAGGCTTCAATCCATCCTCTTTTTGCATCTTCAAGATTAGCAAGGCACTCGTCTACGGTTTCACCGTCTGACATACAGCCAGGAAGTAGAGGGATCTGGGCGAACCAACCGCCACCTTCATCCTCACCGAGCTTCCGGATCTTAATTTCATAATCTAATTTCATATAAAACTCTAATTCTTTCACTCTTCCTCACTCCCTTCTAGTTTTTGGATTGCATCTAGTGCTTGTCTGACATAGATTGATTTAATTGGACGGGCAAAGGGGATAGTTAAGATTTCAGTAAGATCAGGGTGAGCGTACTGGAAATGGCTTGATCCACTTCGCTGTTTACGCCGCTCAAAACCAAAGCGGATAATTAGCTTCTCTAGCTCCTCGAACTTTACGTCTTTTGGATTTCTTACGATTTCCGCATAGAGCTTATCAAACTTGGTCACCCGAATCACCTCTTATATATATGATACCATATTTGGAACCATGATAAAAGTGCGTTTTCGAATATTAATCATGGTTCGAATCAAGTCATATTGGTGTTAAGATCATGTATACCATCAATTCAATGTGAAATTACCATATTCCCAATAACATAACTGTGTCGTAGTTTGAGTCTTATACGACATGATGCCCGCATCTATACTCCCTCTTAATAAAAGCCATAGGCTACCGATCCCATGTATCAAATGTATCAACTTCCCTCGGATTCCCGTTGTTCGTAGCTGTTCTCGTTATACCAAATATCAGCTCATATATGATGCTGCCATCATCGGATACATCACCCCTTTTCACGATACGTTGAAAAATATTCTCACGGAATTCGACACAATCCGAAGCATAATTAAAATCCTTCAATTCCTCTAGCAGCCAATTTAACGTCTGTTTTAGGGTAAACGCTTCATTCTTTTTATGATCAAGTTGGTCCCACTCGCTTCTGAGTACCTGCAGATCATCGGTTAAATTCATGCTGAAACCATCATAGACATCTCGGGCTGAGCCTTTCTGGGCCGAAGCCGCAACACTACTCAAACGTTCATTTAAAGATTCAATTTCGAGTTTTAAGAACTCCCATCGTTCCTTTTCCCATTCATCCAGTCCCATCTCAGCAATTCGTATTTCGGCTGCTTCCACCAACTTATACTTATGATGTTTCATCATTAAGAGCATGACCATGAAAGCATGTTCCATAGCTTCTTCTCGGTAGCTGCGAGCATGACACGTCCTGCCCTTTCGACGACCGTCAGCAACTCTACATTTCCAGGTAGGGTACAAATACTTGAGATTTTTCTTGGTGGACGTCACGGTTCTCCGTATAAATGGATCTCCACACGTCCCACAAAACAAGATATTAGAAAAAATGGTTTTATTACTAGGCCTCTGTAGCATCCCTTCTTTAATAGCATATCGCATTTCGATTCGATGCTCTAGTTCTATCTGGACTGCATTCCACTCCTCATGGGATATGATGCCTGGATGATGATCCGCGATAAAGTATTGTGGCTGGTGCCCTCGGTTAGGGGTACGCTTATGGGTGAGATAATCAAGCGTGACTCGTTTTTGCATCAGGATATCGCCGCAGTATTTCTCGTTACGGAGGATACGTTGCACACCGTTTCGTAGCCATGAGGTCTTTCCTTTCCCTGTTTTTTCGCCGTCAGCTGTCAACCTGTTAGCAATTACTTTTGATGAATAACCTTCGAGGCATTCTCGATAAATCCGTCGCACCGTTTTAGCCTGCTCTTCGTTAATTATCATATTCCCATCTTCGTCTGTATCATAACCCAGGAAAAATGCAGTCGGACAATGCGCAAGCCCCTGCTGATAACGCTTCTGATTTGACCAGCAAACATTTTCGGAAATACTCCGTGACTCGTCCTGGGCTAAGCTGCTGAGTATTGTAAGAAGCAGCTCACCCTTTGCATCCAGTGTGTCGATATTTTCTTTCTCAAAGTATACTCCCACAGGGGATGGAAGTGCTTTAAGACTTCTTACATAGTTCAGACAATCGAGAGTATTTCTAGCAAATCGACTAATACTTTTCGTAATGATCATATTATATTTAAGAATTATTCCATGTAATATTAAAATAATTGAACTTTGTTATTTTTGGACACAAAAAAAGACCCTGACCATCCGTCAAGATCCTTAACACATACTAATTTTACTTTTTAATCCATCTTTACACTATTCTGTTTTCATGACACGCCAGCAGAGCATGGACCATATAGTAGTTAGGCAAGTAGTTTTTTTATGTAAGCAATCCTATTTTAACCGTTTTAGCTTGACCAGTTCCTCCCCTTGTGCTGAGAGACGGGTGTCTAATTTCTTGATATCTTCCCAGACAAAGCGTAATTCCGTTTTAATGGTGCTAACATCTTGTCTTAGAGAGGACAGATCTTCTCCTTGCTTCCCTACTATGGTCTTTAGTGAGGATAGATCTTCTCCTTGACGTTCTACTGTAGTCTTTAGTGAGGATAGATCTTCTCCTTGACGTTCTACTGTGGTCTTTAGTGAGGATAGATCTTCTCCTTGACGTTCTACTGTAGTCTTTAGTGAGGATAGATCTTCTCCTTGACGTTCTACTGTGGTCTTTAGTGAGGATAGATCTTCTCCTTGACGTTCTACTGTAGTCTTTAGTGAGGATAGATCTTCTCCTTGACGT
>MCHG01000310.1_pt1 | contig 18081 bp, 17 predicted proteins | sample 787351 | NCBI WGS metagenome assembly MCHG01 (sample SAMN05430296, study PRJNA330682) | permafrost metagenome | biome: Cold desert; feature: permafrost; material: soil; isolation source: enrichment culture inoculated with soil incubated with H2/CO2 at 20 degrees... ... | reverse complement strand
CACCCGCTATGACCGATGCGCCCACACCTTCATGTCTGCCATAGCCATCGCCGCAACCGTCATCTTCTGGTTATGACACAATGAGTCCTGAGCCTAGGGCGCGTCAAATTTATTTATCTTGACCCGCCTTACAACAGGAAAAAGGGAAACAATCTCGTATATCGCGATGATTTTGTCGGCGATACCTACGAGTATTTTAAACAATCCAACCAGTCCGATGATTCTGGAAACAGATTGGTTGCAAATACGGAGTCAAACGGCCGGTTTCACTCGGATTGGTTGAGTATGATGTACCAGCGGATCCGTATTGCCAAGAACATTTTGGCGCCTAACGGCGTCATAATGATCTCAATTGACGACGCAGAGACAGCGAACATTCTCCATATTTGTCATGAGATATTCGGAGAGGCAAACTTTGTTGGAACGATAATTTGGAAGAATGCGACCGACAACAATCCGACAAATGTTGCCGTAGAGCACGAGAGCATTCATGTATTTGCCAAATCGAAGGTCGACTTAGAATGGGCTTGGAAAAGCTCTGTATCGGATATCAAGGAAGTCCTGATCCGCGTTGGTGGGCAACTCGTCGGCGAACACAAGGACCCGGCCGAACTACAGTCGGCCTATACCGCATGGTTCCGAGAGAATAAGTCACAACTAGGACCGCTCGATCGGTACAAATATATCGACTCCGATGGAGTCTACACCGGCAGCCAGAGCGTCCACAACCCCGGTAAAGAAGGCTATCGATATGATGTGCTGCACCCGAAGACGGGCAAGCCATGCAAAGAGCCGCTTATGGGGTATCGCTTTCCGAAAGAGACGATGAACCGACTCCTGTCCGAGGAAAAGATCCTGTTTGGCGAGGATGAGGACAAGATTATTGAACTCAAGGTCTATGCCGCTGAGTTCGAAGACAAACTTGCGAGCGTCTTTGACCTCGATGGACGCACTGGACCTTATGATCTTAAAACCTTATTCCCCGAGGCGAAGAAGGTATTTTCCAACCCGAAGCCTGTCGTGCTTCTTGAGCGCCTATTGGCATTCGCGACTCGCCCGAATGATATCTGCATGGACTTGTTTGCGGGCTCCTCGACCCTCGCTCATGCAATGATGGAGCTGGACCGACGTGAGGGTGGAAAGCGCCAGTTTATCAGTATTCAGTATCCAGAAGAGATTGGGCAAGACAGTAAGGATGCCAAAGAGGCGCATCAGTTTTGCCGTCAGGTCGGCATAAAGCCCCTCATCTCGGAAATCTCGAAAGAGCGTATCCGCCGCGCCGGAATTGCAGTCGAAACCAAAGGCGGTCATGAAGGATGGAGTGGCGATGTGGGCTTCCGCGTATTGAAAGTAGATACTTCAAATTTTGAGGATGTTTACTATCGGCCCGACCGGATCGGCCAAGCAGACCTGCTTCATTCCATAGAGAACATCAAATCCGACCGGGCAGCGGAGGATCTGCTATTTCAAGTGTTGGTTGATTGGGGTGTCGATGTGACGCTCCCCATTCGATCCAAGCTCCTGCACGGGAAAACAGTGTTTTTCGTCGATGACAACGCGCTTGTTGCCTGTTTTGAGAGCGGCATCACAGAGGACTTGGTCAAGGAGTTGGCCAGCTACGAGCCGCTCCGCGTCGTTTTCCGCGACAACGGCTTTATCTCCGATGCGGTTAAGATCAACGCCGAGCAAATCTTCCGCCAGCGCTCACCGGCCACCGATGTCAAGTCGATCTGAGGGGCCGATCATGAAGCTGAAATTCAAAATCCAGTCGTACCAGACGAACGCTGTGGACTCTGTCGTCGATTGTTTCGCCGGACAGCCATTGGTGAGCGGCACAAGCTATCGGATCGACCCCGGCCGGAAGGCGCAAACCAGCGCCTTCGAGGAGGGATTCAAGAACGCCGACCTCCAGTTGGCTGACGGCCAGGTGTTGGCCAACGTCCGAGACGTGCAGAAGCTGCAAAACCTGCCGCTCTCCGACAAACTTGTGGTCAGCGCCGGCTGTAAATTCAATCTCGATATTGAGATGGAGACGGGCACGGGCAAGACCTATTGCTACATCAAGACCATTTTCGAGATGAACAAACTGTACGGCTGGTCGAAGTTCATCATCATGGTGCCGTCGATCGCCATTCGTGAAGGTGTCTACAAGTCGCTTCAGATCACGGCTGACCACTTCACCGAAAGCTATGGCAAGAAGGCCCGGTTTTTCATCTACAATTCCAAGCGGCTGCACGAGCTCGAGAGCTTCTCGTCCGACGCCGGCATCAATGTGATGGTCATCAACATCCAGGCGTTCGCCGCGAAAGGCGCGGACAACCGCCGGATCTACGATGAGCTGGATGAATTCCAGTCTCGCCGCCCCATCGATGTCATCGCGTCAAACCGCCCCATCCTGATCCTCGATGAGCCGCAGAAGATGGAAGGCAAGGCCACGATGGAGGCTTTGCCGAAATTCAAGCCGCTGATGATCTTGCGCTATTCGGCTACCCATAAGACGCAGCACAATCGCATCCATCGGCTCGATGCCCTTGATGCCTATAATCAGAAGCTGGTGAAGAAGATTGCCGTGCGCGGCATTCAGACCCGCGGCCTCGCCGGGACGAATGCCTACCTCTATCTCGAAGGAATCGAGATTTCCAAAAAGGCGCCGGTCGCGCGGATCGAGCTTGAGGTGCGGCTAAAGTCAGGTGAGATCAAGCGCCAGCTCAAACGGCTGGAGTTCGGGGATGACCTTTTCACGGAATCGGGGGAGTTGGACCAGTACCGCGACGGCTTCACCATCTCCCAGATCGACTACAATCACGACACGGTCGAGTTCACCAATGGCATCGTCTTGAAGGCGGGTGAGGCGACGGGCGACGTGTCCGAACGCGATATTCGGCGCATCCAGATCCGTGAAACGATCAAGGCTCATTTCGACAAGGAAAAGCAGCTTTTCTCGCAGGGAATCAAGGTGCTCTCGCTCTTCTTCATCGATGAGGTGGTGAAGTACCGGGACTACAGCCAGGTCGATGAAAAGGGTGAGTATGCCCGCGTCTTCGAAGAGGAATATGATCTGCTCAAGGCCGAATATCTGGCCGAGTTGGCGCTGGACAACGAGAAGTATCGCGCCTTCCTCGAACGGGACGCTATCTCCAAGGTGCATGAGGGCTATTTCTCGATCGACAAGCAGAAGCGGCTGGTCGATCCCGACATCAAGAAAACCGGTGAGGATAAGGGACTGTCGGACGATACCGATGCCTATGACCTCATCCTGAAGAACAAGGAGCGCCTGCTGTCGCAAGACGAGCCGGTGCGTTTCATCTTCTCGCACTCGGCGCTCCGCGAAGGGTGGGACAACCCCAATGTCTTCGTCATGTGCATGCTCAAACACAGCGACAACATGATTTCCCGTCGCCAGGAGGTTGGACGTGGCCTTCGATTGTCGGTCAATCAGCACGGTGACCGGATGGACCACCCGGCGATTGTCCATGACATCAATGTGCTGACTGTCGTTGCCAGCGAGAGCTACAAGGATTTCGTGGCTGGGCTGCAAAAGGAGATCGTCGAGACGTTGTCGGCGCGGCCTCGCGTTGCAAGCGAAGCTTACTTTAAGGGGAAGGTGTTCGACACCGAAAGTGGTAAGATTGAGGTTTCTGCTGACATGGCCGCCGGTATTGAGTTCTACCTTGTGCAAAATGGCTATGTAGATCGCCAGAAGAGCATCGTTGGAAAATACCACGACGCGCGCGAAGCGGGGGAACTAGCCCAACTACCAGACGATCTGAAGCCTTACACCGACCAGGTGTTTCAGCTTATCGACAGCGTGTTCAGTGACGCTCAGTTGCCGAAGATTGACGATGGCCGCAAGCCGAAGACCAACCCGCTAAACACCAATTTCGACAAGAAAGAATTCCAGACGCTCTGGTCGCGGATCAATCAGAGGGCTGTTTATCGGGTCGAGTTCGATTCCGATGAATTGGTTCGTAAATGCGTGAGCGCCCTGGATAGTCAGCTTCGGGTGACGCCGCTGCAATATACCGTTCAGACGGGCATACAGGCGGACGAGATTGCCGACGAGCAATTGAGGTCCGGCGATGGATTTCAGCTCACCAATACGGCGACCGAGCGGGCTGGCTCTGTTCATTCGCTGGTGAAGTATGATCTGATCGGAAAGATCGGTGAAATCGTGCAGCTCACGCGCACAACGGTGGCGGGGATACTGACGGGGATCGCGCCTGCCATATTCGGTCAGTTCAAGGAAAATCCGGAGCATTTTATCTCTGAGGCTTCGCGGATCATAGCTGAACAGAAGGCGACGATGGTGATCGAGCGTCTTGCCTATGATGGCCTGACGGAGCGCTATGACGTCGATATTTTCACTGCCAATCAGACCGGGCAGGATTTCTCGAAGGCCAGCGCCAAGCTCAAGAACCATGTCTATGACTATGTGGTCACGGATTCTGATGTCGAACGGCGCTTTGTCACTGAACTCGACAGCAGCGAGGAGGTGGTGGTCTACGCCAAGCTGCCCCGTGGTTTCCTGATCCCGACGCCGGTCGGCGACTACAATCCCGACTGGGCCATTTCCTTCAAACAAGGAAGCGTCAGGCACATCTATTTTGTGGCCGAGACGAAGGGCACGATGTCGTCCATGAAATTGCGTGAGATTGAAAACACCAAGATCGCATGCGCTCGAAAGTTCTTTGATGAGATCGGTCGCCGGGTGTCCGACGACCGCGTGAAGTATGACGTCGTGACTGACTACGCGAAGCTCATGGACATCGTCGGGCTGGCGGCGTGAGGGGGCAGAATTGAGGAAGGTAGGTCACGGAAGTAGACTGGTTCGCCGGGCTCTCGATGGCGCCGCCCTATCGGTCCGGGGGTTGGTAAGTGCGGAGATTCGCAAGGCTGTGGCGCGACATCCTTGAGGGCGGTGAAGGCACGTTCCAGGAGCGTGCACGCCGTCTGCGCGTAAGGCTGGAACCGCGAGACCAATATACCGCCGACGGGTCTTCTTATCGTCGGCGCCGCCGCCGCCAGGGATGGCGAGGCTTTATCCGTGCCGTATAGTCTATTCAGACTATATCGCCGGCTTCGGCACGAGCGCAGCCTCATGTCTATGGAACAGAAACATGACGGCAGAATCACTTACCTGAAGGGTCGCATCGCAGCGCTCGAGGAGGTGCTCGATGTCCACGGCTGGCCAGCGAAGGATGATCCGGAAAATCCGGACGCCGCGCACTATCGGCTGGTCTCGTGGTTGCAGATCGCCAAGGAAATGGCCCAAATCGAGGCAGAAATGCTGAGACATGCGAGGCCGCCAAAGGGCTGGCAACCAGAAGCGGCGCCATAGCCATCCACCGAAGGCTCGGTCGCCCGCGCCTTCGGTGGACAGCCAGTTAATCACCGGGGTGCTCTGTGTTTCGCCGCAACGCGTCGAGCCGGGATTCGCAGGCCTCGCGGACGATTTCGCGGAGGAGGGCGATGCGTTCGGTGACGTAGGCCAGTTCCTCGTCGGTGATCTTGTAGTGGCGTGAGTAACGGGCCTTGACGTAGGCGGCGCGGAGGAGCTCGAAGCAGCGCTTCTGGAATTTGGTCTCGTGCGGCCAGACCTCGGTCAGGCGAGGGACCAGAGGCTCGGTCATCTTCCTGAGGTGAACGAGGTTGTGAGACCTTGGCGTGTGGAGGGTCAGGACCAGAAGCAGGCCGATGTAGAGGGCCTCCGTCGCTTGGTGGAGTTCGAATGCCGCAACTTTGTTGAAGCCTTCCTGGATGGCAAGTTCCGCCATTCTCCGGCGTTGGTCAGCTGTTTCTACCCACTCCTCGAAATACTCTTCGGTCTCGCTGAGGGCCGTGCCCGGCGTCAGAGGCTGAGGTTTTACGAATGAGACGCCCGGCTCGTTGAAGAGCACCACGCCGTCGCGGATGATGTCGGTGAAGAAGTAGCGGCCGAGTTCCAGCTTCTGGTTCACGTCGTCGAGGCTGTGGACGATGAAGGTGACCGGCGTGCGCATCTGGCTGCCGAGGGAGATCTCGGCCAAGAGGCGTTCGTTGGCGGCCTCCCAGAACTCCAGGTCGGTCAGATCCTCGTGGTCGACCACGACCAGCAGGTCGAAGTCCGAGAAGTAACGGCCGACGGGATCGTGAACCCAGTCGCCGCGCGCATAACTGCCGAACAGGACGATCTTCAGGATCTTGCCGTCGCGCAGACGCGGGGCCTTGCGGGTCGCCACCGTGCTGGCGAAGGTCTCGCGCAGGATGGACACCGCATGGTCCAGTTCGCGCCGCTTGCCGGCCGGCAGTTCCCTGAGAGGCTTCTTCATGAGGCGAGTCTCACTGATGCGCGGCCTGACGGCAAGGAAAAGCTCTACTGGAGCGGGCAGGGCGCGGCGGCGCTTTGTCCGCCGACAGAAACTCCGGTAACCTGATCGCGCGGGTAGTCGTGAATAGAGGTCGGTCCTTGGTCCGGGGGACATGCGTTCGTCGCGTGTCGGATGCGGCCGATGCTCCAATCAGCGCGCCTCTGACATCGGAGGATTCCAATGCCCGCACCCCATTGCTCCGCAGCGCGTGGCGCGGCGCGGGCCTCATTCCGCGGCTTGCAGCCGGAGGCGGGCGGCCTCGGCCATAGCCGCCGCAGCAAGGGCGTCCCAGTCGTCGGGCGGGTCGCCTTTGTCGAGCATGCCGCGGAAAACGGCGTAGGCGTCGGTCTTCTTGCCGTATGTACGAAGGGTGTTCTCGTCATTGACCCAGGCGAAGATGATCACCTTGGCGCTGGTGCTGTAGCGAAAAAACAGCCGGAAGCGCTGGCCGCCGAACTTGGCCCTGAACCAGTGCTTGCGGCCGTCGCCTAGCGTCCCGCCCTGACGATAGTCCGAACGGGTCGGGTCCTGAGGGATGGTTTCGAACGCCAGCCTGTTCAGGGCGGCGAGCAGTTTGGCGTTGGCCGTGCTGCGATAGCCCTCGGGATCTTTCTCGCGCGCCTTCTCGACCGCGGCCGTCAGCTTTTCGAGCTGATCAAGAAACAGCGGGTGGGCGTACAAATTCCAGCCGTTGACCTGCATGCCCTAGAGATCGACGTCGCCGTCGATCTCGCCGTCGGCGTCGACGCCGTCCACAAGGGCGGCGATCCGGGCCGCCAGGACGGGCGACAGGCTGGTGATGCGGTCGGGGTGCTGTTCGATGTCGCGGGCCAGGAATGACAGGAAGCCGTCGATGGCCGGATCCTCCTGCTCGACGTCAGCGCGGTGGAGGGTCACGCCGTGATCATCCACCCGAAAGGCGATACGGCCGCCGTAGTCGACGCCCAGGGCCTGGCGGATCGCCTTGGGCACCGTGGTCTGGCCCTTGGCGGTGATGGTGCTGACTTCTTCCCGTTGCGCGATCATGTGGACGCTCCTTCGTCGAGAAATGTAAGGAATATGCATTACCTTTGCAAGGTTGGCGGCTAGCTGGCCATTGCCGCCTTTGGGTCGGCACGCTAGCAACGAGACGCGGGCGCCGGATCATAAGCGCATGTCCAATCACCGGGGGGTGTCGGCGAGAGCCGGCGGCCGGTGGGACCTGCTTTGAAAATTCCGGGCCTTTTCGCGAGGTTCCAACGCCCGCCCCCCCACTTCCTTTTGAGAGAACGGCGGGCGGTCTTGCGTCCGGGAATCAAATCGGTCACGATTCCGAAGTCGGCCTGGCCGATAGGGGCGTGGAATCCCCTGCGATGTTTCTCAATGATGACGGCTTTGCAGCGCGCCTTCTGGCGTGTGCGAGCTGTTGCAACCGACGCGCCTTTTCAGGACGCAGCGGACGACCCCGCTTGGGGCCGCAGGATTTCCATGTGCGTTGTTCGCCGCCCCTGGCGCCGTGTGGAGGGACGGGTGTGGCCAAGATGGGAGGAGCGGGACGTGATCGCGACGTCGGCCTGTTGGACAGGGCGGCACGGGCCGAGGTTCCGACGGGAGAAACCCTGATGGACTGGCATAGCCGGTACGACCGGTGGCTGTCGGCCCAGATCCGCCGTCGGTTCTCCAGCCAGAGCGGCGAGGACATTACCCAGGAAACCTGGCTGCGGATGGCGGCCCTCGACAGTATCGAGGCCATTCGTCATCCGAAGGCCTTCCTGTTGCGGGTGGCGAGCAATCTGGCGTTGGGACAGGTGCGACGTGGAGCCGTGGCGGAGCGCTTCGCGGCCGTGACGCCGACCCTGGCCCATGCGGACTCCGACCAGTTGGAGACGGTCTTCTTCCGGCAGATGGTCCTCGACTTGCCACAACCGCTCCGAGATGTCTTTCTGCTTTCCCGGGTGGGCGGACTGACAAACAGTCAGATCGCCGACCAGCTTGGTATCAGTCCAAAAACGGTCGAATGGCGCATGACGCGAGCTTTGGCGCGCTGCGCCGCCCAGATTCGACGCTAAGGATGGGGCATCGCATGGCTGGCCCGAAAGCCCGTATGGGCGCCGCCGACATCGAAGCGGCCGAATGGCACGGACGCCTGGGCGCGCGGAACGTCGACGCCCGGACGATCGAGGAATTCTTCACCTGGCGACAGTCGCCGGTGAATGCAGAAGCTTACCGGCGGGTGGAAGCCGTCTGGACCGGAACCGGCGGATTATCCAGCGACCTCCAGGTGGCCCAAGCGCTTGACGCCGCCTTCTCGCGGCGTGCGCAGCGACGTCGGCCGCCACGGCTCTTGCTGGGCCTCGCGGCTGTAGGCGTGGCGGCGACGCTCGCGGCGAGCTTCGGCTTCTGGCTCCAGTCCCGGACCGTATTCTCGACAGGCGTCGGGGAAGAGCGGCTCGTTAGGCTTGCGGACGGATCATCCGTCCGTCTCGACACCGCATCGCGGGTGAGGGTTCGCTTTGACGGCGGAGCCCGGCTCATCGAATTGCAGGAAGGGCAGGCCCTCTTCACGGTCGCGCATGATGCAAGTCGTCCCTTCGTGGTGGCGGCCGGCGACGCCAGGGTCACGGCCCTGGGCACCGTCTTTGACGTGCGACGGGATGGATCGGGCGTGAAGGTGACCCTGGTGTCTGGCGCTGTGGAAGTGGCCGATAGAGCGGGAGCGACGCAACGCATGGCCGCCGGCCAGCAGGCGAAGGTGACGTCGAAGGGGGTGACGACCGGGGCAGCGGACGTGGGCGCCGAGACGGGATGGATCGACGGCCGCATCGTCTTCCGGGACGCCCCGCTCAGCGCGGCGGTGGCGGAGGTCAACCGCTACCTGCCGGAGAAGATTGTTCTGGATGCGAGCGTGACCGGCCGGGCGACGGTGAACGGGGTGTTCAAGACCGGAGATCGCGACGCCTTCGTCTCGACAGCGACTGAGGTGTTCGACCTCAAATCCTCGGCCGGACCGGGCGGAACCATCGTCCTGACGGGGCGAAGCGAATAATTTGAGGACGAGCGCCGGGGTTGCACGGGGGCTCGGGCATCTCTTCTCTGACGCCACAGGGCGTCGTGGGGAGTCCTGAAGATGAATCGTCTGAGTTTCTTGTCTGCCAGCGCGCTTGCTGTGTGCCTTCTCGCTGGCAGTCCGCCCGCCAGCGCCCAGGAGGCGCGCGTCTTCAACATTCCCGCCGGCTCGCTTCGCGACGCCCTGAACCTGTTCGCGGCCCAGTCCGACCAGCAGATCCTGTTTTCCGGCGATCTCGTAGCGGGACGGCGAACGGTCGGATTGAGCGGCGCCTATGCGCCGTCCGTCGCCCTTGATCGACTGCTGGCGGGCACGGGCTTGGTCTGGAGGGAAACGAGACCCGGCGTCATCTTTCTTGGCGCGAGCGACGCTGCGGCCGACGAGGTCACCCGGCTTGAGGAGGTGATCGTCACCGGCAGCCTGCTGCGGGGAGCGGGACCGCTGTCCTCGCCCGTCGTGGTCCTGGACCGGGACGCCCTGGACCGGCGCGGACGCTCTTCCGTGGCGGACGTGCTCGCAGCCCTGCCGCAAAACTACGCCGGTTCGGGAACCCCGGCTGCGGCCCTGGGCTTTGTTGATCCTACCGGTGGCAACAGCGCCCTGGCGACCGGCATCAACCTGCGCGGGCTCGGCGTCGGCTCGACCTTGACCCTGGTGAACGGGCGACGGCTCGCCGGGACGGGATCGCGCGGCGCCTTCGCGGACGCCTCCGCCCTGCCGTCGGCGGCGGTGGCGCGAGTGGACGTCCTGCTGGACGGCGCTTCGGCCCTCTACACGGCCTTCTCGGCGCTGGATCCGCTGACCCAGGACAAGGTGTCGAAGCTGACCGGCTCCGTCACCGAGACCCGGACGAGCCGTAGCGCGCCGTCGGGGTTTGGCGCAGGACGCAGCTCGGTGTCGCGGTCGGAGATCGAGCGGCCCCTGCTGGAGCCTGGTGAAATCCGCGCCCTGCCAGACCACCAACAGCTCGTCTTCGTCGCGGGGCAGCGTCCGCTCCGGACCGACAAGCTTCTCTATGACCGGCGCGAGCCGTTTCGCAGCCGCGCGGGCGGATCGCCGCCGGACCAGGCGACGGGTGTTGATGCGCCGGGCCGGTCGCCACACCCCTGGCTCGGACGGCGCAGTCTCGGCCGTGACGCCATGGCCAGCCTGCCTCTGTTCAAGGAGGTCGCGGGCGCCATGGACGACAGGAAGGCCGCCTCGCGCGCCGCCGACATCTATGGGCGGGTGGCCCAGGAAATGGCGGCGCAACAGGCGGTCCTGGATCAACTGCAAGGAGGGAGCGATGTCTAGAAGAGAAAAGCTGGCGACGCGCGTGCAGGTCTACCTCAACGACCCCAAGGTCGTGTCGAGCCTCAACCGGGAGGCCCGGACAGGGCGCATCGCCCTGAGCCAGGCCGCCGGCCAGGCCATCGTCCGAGGCCTGCTCAAGAGCCCCAGGGTCGATCCGGACGACCGGCTGTTGAACCTGGAGCGGTCATTGCGCGATCATATGCGATCCACCGGACGCGACATGCAGATCGTTCAGGAACTCCTGATCGAGGTGGCCAAGGCCTTCTTCCTGCGTCTGCCCGACGCCGTTGCGGACGAGGACCCGACGGTGCAGGCGGCCGTGGACCGGCGCATAGAACGCCTGCTGGACGCGACCGCCGCCCGGATTGTCTCGGGGCGTCGGGACGGGGAGCGCGCTGCAACGGCGGGCGAGCCGCCGTCGTTCGCGGCGGCCAACTAGGTGGCGCCCCATCCGATCATCGCAGAGCGCAAACTGGAGGCGCTGCGCCACGCTCTCGGCGCGACGGTGCTCGCGGGCCTGGCAGAGACCGGGGTGGTCGAGATCCTGGCCAATCCGGATGGACGACTGGTGCTGGACAGGATCGGTGAAGGGCGACGCGACACAGGTCAGGTCCTGTCGTCGGAATCGCGGGAGCGGGCGATCAGGCTGATCGCGGACTATGTCGGCGAGACGGTGACCCGGGAGAATCCACGGCTGTCGGGCGTGCTGCCCGGGACTGGAGAGCGGTTCCAGGCGGTGCTGCCGCCGGTGTCAGTTGGACCGGCCTTCTCCATCCGTAAACGCCCCGCCCTGATCTGGCGGCTGGACGACTATGTGCGAGACGGCGTGATGAGCGAGGCTCAGGCTGAAGCCTTGCGTGTCGCTTCATTTGAACGACAGAACATATTGATTTCTGGCGGTACAGGGTCAGGCAAGACGACCCTGGCCAATGCTGTTTTAGCCGAGCCGGCCTTCGCCGACGACCGGGTCTTCCTCATCGAGGATACGCCCGAACTCCAGTGTTCGGCCTGGGACGTCGTCGCGGTCGTGACACGCCGGCTGCCGGTCGCCATCGGCGTGGCGGACCTCGTCCGTGACGCCCTGCGTATGAGGCCCGACCGGATCGTTATCGGCGAGATGCGCGACGGCGCCGCCGCGCTGGAAACCCTGAAGAGTTGGAACACGGGCCACCCGGGCGGCTTGTCCACGGTCCACGCCAACTCCGCAGCCGAAGCGTTGCGTCGCATGGAGGACCTGATCGGCGAGGTCACGAGCCAGATCCCTCAACGCATGATCGGCGACGCCGTGGATTGCGTCGTCCACATTTGCCGGACCCCCGCAGGCCGTCGCGTCGAAGACGTGATCGCGGTGAACGGGTTTGCAGACGGCGGATATCAGATCCGGCCCTTGGCCTGACCCCGCGCCGTGGCAAGAGATGGCTTGGCCAGGCCGATGGTCATTTCATCCTGTGGGCCCTTCAGTTTAATATTGGGCAGGCGGAACTTCGGGCGGACCGCAGGGTTGATGGTCTGGTCGTCTGGTGAAAACCGGGTGATTGAGGTTAGGATAATCGCTCAGAAATGGGTGAAGCCCAGCCCCCAATGAAAGCCCGACGCGCACCCCGATAGGGGCAACGCCGGGCTTTCGCTGTTTCTGGGCGTCGCTGCGCTTCCATGGGGCGTCACTGCGGCGGTCGAGACGGCCAAATCCCTATTTGGTCGACGTGTGTGATCCCTCCTTGGCCCGCTCCGGTTCACCAGGGCGCCTTACTTCAGGCCACGACGGCGCTCATCAGCCACTGCTTGAATGCCGCGGCGTCCGCGGGCGTCCCGAATGAGTAGTTGTCGCCCTTGGCGTAGAACCAGCCGTCTCCCGGCCGCTTCTCCAGCCATGCCAGGATTTGCGCGCGGGCCTCAGGCCCGCGGTCCGGCATGCTCATAGTGATGGTCTTGCCCTTGGCCTTGGCGTGTTCGATCGGCGTCAGTCGTTTCATGGGGCTGTAAGACAGACGTTCGTCCGCGGTGTCGATGCGCCAGGCCGGGTTCTCAACAGATGGGGCGGGCTGTGGGCTAGATCACCTTGAGGCCCAATTCGGCCAGCAGGGCGCCGGCCTGTGTGCGCGAGATGGTCGCGCCCTTGAAGCGTCGGGCGTCGTTCAGCCGCAGACCGCCGAGATCCGCGCCCCTCAGGTCGGCGTTGTCGAAACGGGCGTCGACCAAATGACTATCCCGAAGGCTGCACGCATTCAGCACGGCGTCCCGGAAGTCGCCCCCGTTCAGGTCCAGGCCGGACAGGTCGGCTTGATCGAAAACGCATTCGCTCAAGGTCCTGTTCTCGCCGCCCACAAGGGCCTCGAAGTCGGAACGCGAAAGGTCTGGCCGTGGATATGAGGGTGCATTCAGGCGCCTGAAGTGAATTCGGGACCTTGCGGCTACCGCATAGATTGAGGCTGAATTCTGGCGAACCTGCACCGTTTCGGGCTGTAGCAGCGGCTCGCCACTGCTTTGAGGGCAAGACAGGAGCGGTCGTCTTGTATGGTCGTCCGGCAAGCGGTTGATTAGACGCCGCTTTCGTCGGGAGTCTTGAAGTCGAAATCCCTGTTCTGACGTGTCGGCCTGAAACTCCCGCCGACGCCCATGGGACTTGCGAGAAACTCGTTCAGCAACTCACTATAAGTCGATGAAATAGCTCAATATTTCTTGTTGACAGCCTGTGGATTGTTTTGCTTGCAATGAGTCGCAGCGCGCTGAAATGCGCTGAACCCAGGGAGGCGATCATGAAGCGGAGAGTAGGACGGCGCCTGTTCGGCGCAGCCTTGGCGAGCGGCCTTCTGGCGGCCGGACCGGCCCTGGCGGGCGGGTCGGGCATGCCCTGGGAAGGGCCCATCCAGCAGGTGGTGCAGTCGATCACCGGGCCGGTCGTACAGGCCGCCGCCGTGATCGCCGTGGTCCTGTTCGGGGCCGGCGTCGCCATGAGCGAGAGCGGCTCCTCCATGCGGCGGGCCCTGGGCATATTGTTCGGGCTGACGATCGCCTTTGCCGCCTCGACCTTCTTCCTCGACTTCTTCGGCTTCGCCGGCGGGTTGGAGATCGGCTGATGGCCCGCCCCCTCGATCATCTGCATCCCGAGGGCTGGGACCTGCCGGTGGCCCAGGCCCTGGTCGAGCCCGTGCTGATGGCCGGCATGCCGCGCGACTACGCCATCCTCATGGGGACGACAGCCATGGTGCTTGGGCTGGCGCTGCGCATCTGGTGGCTCGGCCTGCTCTGGTGGGCCGTCGCTCACGCCGTCGGCTTGTGGGCGGCACGGGCCGACCGGCGCTTCTTTGACGTCCTGCGGCGCCATCTGGCCCTGCCTGGCTATCTGGACGCGTGAGGCCGTCATGCGCTTCCTCGACGAACATCGCCGCCGTCCCGCCAGTCTGGCGGATCATCTGCCCTGGGCCGCCCTGGTCTCTCCGGGCGTGGTTCTGAACAAGGACGGCTCCTTCACGACCGCCTTCAGCTTCAGGGGGCCGGACCTGGAGTCCTCGACCGAGGACGAATTGATGGCGGTCCGGGCGCGGCTGAACAACGCCCTGAAACGCCTTGGCACCGGCTGGTGCCTGCATGTGGAGGCGCAGCGTCGTCCTGCAGCGGCCTATCCCGAAAGCGATTTCGAGGCGGAGGCGGCCTGGCTGGTCGACGCCGAGCGACGCGACCGGTTCGAGGACGCCGAACCGGCCTTTGAAACGGACTTTCGCCTGGCCCTGACCTGGTTGCCGCCGGCCGACGAGACGCGGCGACTGGAGCGGTGGCTGTTCGACGGCCTGGCCAGGGCCGGACAGGATTGGCGCCAGACCCTGGCGACCTTCCGACGTGAGGCCGATGCGACCTTCGACCTGTTGGCGGACGCACTTCCGGAGATCGCGCCGCTGGATGATGCGGTCCTGCTGAGCTGGCTGCACGCCTGCGTCTCGCCGACCGCCCATCCGGTGCGTCCGCCGGAGACGCCCGTCTTCCTTGACGTCTGGCTGGCCGACGCCAGCCTGACGGGCGGCGTGGCGCCGCGCCTTGGAGATCAATGGCTCAGGACGGTGTCGGTGCGGGGCCTGCCTTCGGCGACGCGGCCCGGCCTGCTCGACGGCCTCGGCTCTTTGCCTTTCGCCTATCGCTGGACCGCCCGCTGGATCGGCCTCGACAAGGCGGAGGCCGAACGAGAAATCGTCAAGCTGCGCAAGCGCTGGTTCTCAAAACGAAAGGGCGTCGGGGCCCTGCTGAGGGAGGCGATCACAAAGGAGGAGCAGCCCCTGATCGACACCGACGCCGCCTCCAAGACGGAGGAATGCGACGGGGCCCTGGAGATGCTCGGCGCCGAGGCCTGCGCCTTCGGCTATCTGACCCTGACCGTCACGGTTCTCGATCCGAGCGAGGCGGGAGTGGGCGCCAAGGCGAGGGCGATCGAGGCGGCGCTCAACGCCCAGGGACTGACCGCGCGGATCGAGGATCTCAATGCGGTGGAGGCCTGGCTCGGATCCTTGCCGGGCGAACCCTATGCCGACGTGCGCCGGCCCCTGGTCTCGACCCTCAATCTCGCCGACCTGCTGCCGGTGTCGGCGGTCTGGGCCGGACCGTCTGGCGACGCCTGCCTGGACGGGCCGCCTCTGGCGGTCGCCCGCACGACCGGCTCCACGCCTTTTCGGCTCGTGCTCCATGTCGGCGACGTTGGCCACGCCATGGTCGTGGGGCCGACAGGCTCCGGCAAGAGCGCGCTCCTGTCCTTTCTGGCCCTGCAGTGGTTTCGCTATCCGGGGGCGCGGGTGGTCTTCTTCGACAAGGGGCGTTCGGCGCGGGCGGCGACCCTGGCGGCGGGCGGCCGCTGGCGGGCGCTGGAGCCTGGGGCGGCCTTCTCGCTCCAGCCCCTGGCCGGTATAGACGCAGAGGACGAACGGGCCTGGGCGGCCGAATGGATCGCCGAGACCGTGCGCCAGGCCGGTCTAGAGCCGACGCCGGCCGTTCGAGAGGAGATCTGGTCGGCGCTGGCGGCGCTATGCGAAGCGCCGCCCGAGCAGAGGACGCTGACCGTCTTCTGCGCTCTGGTTCAGAACAAGGCCGTGGCGGCCGGCCTGGAAGCCCTGACCCTGAAGGGTCCGCACGGCGCGCTTCTGGACGGGGCTGGCGGGAGCCAGGCGCCGAGTCGGTTCGACACCTTCGAACTGGAGGCCCTGATGGCGACGCCCTCGGCGGTCGCGCCGGTGCTCTCGGCCCTGTTCCATCATCTCGAGCGGAGCTTTGATGGCCGTCCGACCCTGCTGGTGCTGGACGAGGCCTGGCTCTTCCTCGGCGAGACGGCCTTTGCGGCCAAGATCCGCGAATGGCTGAAGACCCTGCGCAAGAAGCGCGTCGCCGTGGTCTTTGCGACCCAGAGCCTGGACGACGTGGCGGCCTCGCCCATCGCCGCCACCCTGATCGAGTCCTGCCCGACCCAGGTCTTCCTGCCCAATCCCCGTGCGCTCGAGCCATCGTCAGCCGAACTCTACCGGGGCTTCGGCCTGAACCGGCGGCAGCTGGAGCTGATCGCCTTCGCCGCGCCCAAGCGCGCCTACTACTGGCGTCAGCCCCAGGGACGACGCCTGATCGACCTGCGGCTGTCGGGCGTGGCCCTGGCCCTGTGCGGCGCCGGATCGCCCGAGGACCAGGGCCTCATCGACGCCGTCCTGACGCGATCCGGCGAGGCCGGTTTCGCTCGTGAATTCCTCAAAGCCAAGGGAGTGCGACATGTGGATTCCGTTTTCGACGCCTTCACCGCGCCGCTGGCGGCTGAATAGGCCCGCTGCAGTCATCGTCGCCGTCGCGGCCCTGATGGCGGCTGATGGAGTGCGGGCCCAGCAGGTCGTGTTCGATCCGCGCAATCACCTGGAGAATGCGCTCCAGGCGGCACGCCAGCTCGAGAGTCTCGCCAACGAGGCGCGGAGCCTGGCGGCCTCGCCCTACAGCCATCTGGCCCAGAACAGCCAGGCGCTGCAGGACATGGCAGAGCTCGCCCGGACAGCGCGCGGTCTGGCGACCTCGGTCAGCGGGCTGGAGCGGCAATTCGAGGACCTCTATCCCGAGGACCTGTCGGGGGCGGACGCCCTGCGCCTGCTCGAACAGGGACGGGGCCGGGCCGCTGTTGCGCGACGCACGGCCGAGGACCTGGCCCGGACGGCTGCCGAACTGGAGCGACTGGGGCAGGGGCGTGGTCAACGTCTTGCGGGCGCCCTGAACGCCAGCCAGGCCGCCCAGGGCCAGACGGCCGCCGTCCAGTCGTCCAACCAGATGCTGGCGGTCCTCGCGGAGGATCTGGCCGCCCTGAGGGTGCTGATGCTCGCCCAGGCCCGACTGCTGTCCGAGAGCGCGGCGCGGGATGCGGCCGAGCGGACGGCTGGCGCGGAGGCGCGTCGCCGGATGTGGGCGCGGCCGGCCGCCGTCCCGAACCCGCCGGCCTTCGACCCCCTGTCGAACGCGCGGAACTGAGGAGGCAGGGCGATGGCGATCTCAGTCGGCGTGGAGACCCCCAACGAACTGATGGCGGTGTTTTCCAACACCGTCTCTGCGGGCTTCAGCGCCTTGCAGGGCCCGGTCAACGGCGTGTTCGGCCTCCTGATCGCCCTGGTCGTCGCCCTGACCGGGATCCAGTGGGCCCTGTCGCCCAACCGGGAGGTGCTGGCGTCCGGCTTCGGCAAGATCCTGCTGATCGGCGCCTTCGCCTGGCTGATCAACGACTGGCAGGCCCTGTCGGAGACCATCTACGCGGGTTTCCTCGAGCTGGGGCTGACGGCCGGCGGGGGTGATCTCAGCCGGGCCGACTTCCTCAATCCCGGTGCCATCCTCGCGGAAGGCTGGCGGATCGTGAAGGCTCTGGGCGACACGCCGGCGCCGGTCGAGAATCCGCTCGATATCGCCGGCAACCTGACCGACGCCCTGATCCTGGGCCTGGCCATGATAGGCATCATGCTCGCCTTTGCCGTCCTGGCCCTGCAGATCATCGTCTCCCTGGTCGAGTTCAAGATCGTGACCCTGGGCGGCTTCATCCTTCTGCCCTTCGGCATATGGAGCAAGTCCGCCTTCCTGGCCGAACGGCCGCTGGGTTATGTCGTCTCGTCCGGGCTCAAGGTCCTGGCCCTAGCCATCGTCGTCTCGGGCGCCCGCACCGTCTTCGACCAGCTCCAGCCCTCGGCCAATCCCGACATCTATGAAGCCCTGACCATACTGGTCGCCTCAATCCTCCTGGCCATGCTGGCCCTCTTCATTCCCAACCTGGCCTCGGCCCTCGTGACCGGCGGCCCGGCCCTGGGCGCGGGCGCGCTTGTGACCGGGGGGCTGGCGGTCGGCGGCGCAGGTCTCCTGGCCGGCGCCGGCATGGTAGGGACAGGCGGGGCCGCCGCGCGCCTGGCT
>MCHG01000309.1_pt1 | contig 18226 bp, 15 predicted proteins | sample 787351 | NCBI WGS metagenome assembly MCHG01 (sample SAMN05430296, study PRJNA330682) | permafrost metagenome | biome: Cold desert; feature: permafrost; material: soil; isolation source: enrichment culture inoculated with soil incubated with H2/CO2 at 20 degrees... ... | reverse complement strand
ATATAATTCCTATTGTTTTAATGTTTTCTTTAAGATCTTTAAACATCTCTAGATTTTCCTTGATAGGTGCAGCATCAACAACTCCAGTAATATTATTGTCTGTAACATTTAAATCAGTTACAAGCTGTGAGAATACCGGATCAGTTACTGCTGTAAAAACAACTGGTATGTTTGTTCCTTTTATTGCTTGCTTTGCAGTCTGTGCTGATAATGTTGCAATAGTAAATATCAAATCAACATCGTCTTTAACGAATTTCTCTGCTATCATTTGTGCATTTGCAATGTCACCTTGAGCATTCTGATCTAAAAACTCAACTTTTACACTTTGATTTTTCATTTCATCAATAAAACCTTGTTTTGATGCATCTAATGCAGGATGTTCAGCTAACTGAGATATACCTATTTTAAACGTTTCTTCATTTGTTTTAGCTACAGATTGCTCTTTAGGTTCTGATTGTGGTTCTATTGTTTTAGCTGTGCCTTGGGCACAACCGGTTAACAGCATTGCTGTTATTAATAATAACGATGTTATTTTTTTAATTAATTTCATAAGTCCTCCAAAGTATTTAATTCTAATTTTTTTTATATATTTAACTTTGGCCAAAGTTTATATATTCTTAACGGGGTCAGGGGGTATATTTTGCAAAAAAATAAAGATCCTTCACTCCTATAAACACACTTTTAAAAATGTGCTTATAGGGACGAAAGATTCCGCGGTACCACCCTAATTATGATATAGTTGTTATATCATCACTCTTCGAGGTCTATTAACCTCTAACCTTGTAACGGAGGTAACCGTGTTTGCCTACTTAGTTAACTTTCAGCAAATCTGCTCAGCAGTGTATATTGTATTTCTCTGTCATTGGCTCTCAGCACCACCAATTCTCTGTAAACATCTGAAATATTTTTCTCTGCTTCAACGCCTTAGCTTTATTGTTCTCTATCATAATGGATTATTTTTTGTTTGTCAACAACTTTTTTCAACATTCTTTTTATGTTTTTTTTAGATACAAAAATAGAATAGCCTCCGCTACTCTCTTTTTGTATCTATTTGATTGATGTTCCTATTGAATTATTTAAATTGAGTTTTAATATATCTAATTCTTTGCTTAATTCATTTGGAAGCGTTGCACCAATTTTTTTGTAAAATTTTTCAATATTCTGTACATCAGCTAGCCAAGATTCTATATCTATTGTAAGTAAATCTGTTAAAACAGCATCTGTAATATTTAATCCTTCTATATTAATGTCTTCTTTCCTAGGTATATAACCTATTTGAGACAAGTCAGCTTCAACCTTGTTTTCATATCTGTTTATTATCCACTCAAGAACCCTGAAGTTATCTCCGTATCCAGGCCATATAAATTTACCTTCACTATTCGTTCTAAACCAGTTTACATGAAATATCTTAGGTGGATTACTTATTTTCTCGCCCATTTCTAACCAATGGCCAAAATAATCCCCCATATTATATCCACAGAAAGGAATCATTGCCATCGGATCTCTTCTTACAACCCCCACTTTTCCTGCAGCTGCTGCAGTTGTTTCTGATGCAAGAGTTGAACCAACAAATACTCCGTGCTGCCAGCTTCTTGATTGATAAACTAAAGGAGCAGTCTTAGCACGTCTTCCACCAAATATTATTGCTGATATAGGAACTCCTTCTGGCGATTCCCATTGTTTCGAAATACACGGGCAATTTTTTGCTGGAGCTGTAAATCTTGAGTTTGGATGCGCACCTTTTTCCTTTGAAGTTTTACCATTCCATGGATTGCCATGCCAATCAAGAGCATTTTCAGGGGGATTGTTATCCATTTTTTCCCACCATACAGTTTCATCATCTAAATTGTAGACTACATTTGTAAATATAGAATCTTTCTTAGTAGCCATCAATGCATTGTAATTTGATTTCTCACTAGTTCCAGGAGCTACACCGAAGAAGCCTGCTTCAGGATTGATTGCCCAAAGTCTTCCATCTTCCTTAACTTTAAGCCATGCTATGTCATCGCCAACAGTCCAAACCTTGTAACCCTTTTTCTTGTATATTTCTGGAGGTATAAGCATAGCTAAATTAGTTTTTCCACAAGCTGATGGGAATGCAGCCGCTATATAATTAATTTCACCCTTAGGGTTTTCTATTCCAAGGATAAGCATGTGTTCAGCCATCCATCCTTCCTTCCACCCTTGATAAGAAGCAATGCGCAGTGCAAAACATTTCTTGCCTAACAATACATTTCCACCATAAGCTGAATTACAAGACCATATGGTGTTATCTTCAGGGAAATGGAATATGTATCTTTCATTAATATCTAATGTGCATTTACCATGTAGACCTCTTACGAAATCATTTGAATCTCCAAGAGCATCTAATACACTTTTCCCTACTCTTGTCATAATATTCATACTTAATACGACATAAATTGAATCTGTAACTTCTAATCCTATTTTGGAAAATGGAGATCCAACTGGCCCCATTGAATATGGAATTATGTACATGGTTCTATTATTCATGGAATTTTCAAAAATGCTTCTTCCTAATTTATATGCTTCTTCTGGACTCTTCCAATTGTTTGTAGGTCCAGCGTTTTCTTCATTTATTGTACAAATTAATGTTTTATTCTCCAAACGTGCCACATCATCTTTTTGTGAACGATGATAATAGCATCCCGGATATTCTTCTTTATTTAAAGCAACCATTTCACCTGTCTTACATCCTTCTTGACGAAGTTGATTTAATTGTTCCTCACTACCATCTATCCACATAACCTTTTCTGGTTTTGTTAATAACACTATTTCATTTATCCATTTTAAAACATTTGCATTTGAAGATAAGCTTTGCATTAGGTACACTCCTATAATTTATTATATGTGCTATATTATATCGTTAAACTTAATATATATGATACAATACTTGTTTGCCAAAATCATTATATATCTTCCTTATTATACTTTCAATAACCAAAATATCTTTCGTTTTTTTAAAGCTTTTATATGTTTTTACCTTAATAACTTAAGAATTTTAACCACAAACTTAAGTTATTAAATTTGTTATTATTTATAATAATGTCACAATAAATAATATTTATAAGCATGTATACAATTTATGTTTCAACTAAAAAAACCACAGGATTCTGTGGCTTTAAATTTTTTGATTATCAGTATTCTTTGCCTTATTATATAAGAAATATGCAATTATCATGCTGATTAGTGGGCATATGTAACACAAAACAGCATATGGAGCATATTTTGCTGCAGTTATACCCATAATTGGTTTTATTAAAAACGAATTTATGTTCCATGGCATAAGTGGAGCCACTATTATTCCGGTATCAGAAATAGTTCTTGACAAAACTGTTGTATCCAAGTCTAATTCCTTATATTTGCTTTGAAGAACCTTAGCTGGAAGTATAATTCCCGCTGTTTGATCACATGTTGCAACTGTAAGAAGCATACTCATTAAACCTGTACGCGTAACTAAAGAAATTTTTGTGTTAATACCCTTTACTAGTTTCTCCATTAATGGCATTAATATATTTCCTTTTTCAAATAATTGTACAAGTGAATAGGCGCTTATAACAATAACAATCGCTTCAATCATTGATATCATTCCTCCGCTCACCAGCAGCTTATTTAATTCTACTGAAGGAGTGTTTCCATGATAGCCAAATAATATTGATTTTATAATTTCAACAATAGTTGCGCCTTGAAAAGCAATACTTAATACAGAGCCAACTGCTATTCCTATTGAAAATGTAGTTATAGAATTTAATCCTGCGATTGATAAACCTAAGATTATTACCGGCAAAATCAATAAAAATGGTGATGTGTTGAAGCCAGAAGCTATTGCATCTTTATATAAAACTAGGTTTGAGTAATCTCCTGATGTGTATTTCATACCAATTATATAATATATAATTGATGTTATAATTATTGTTGGTATTAATGTTACTATCATTGTTTTAAAAATTTCTTTGTAGCTTTTATTTGTAGTTGCCATCAACAAATTTATTAAACCTGATAATGGAGAAATTTTATCAGCAATAAAAGCCCCAGAAACAAGCATGCCAACAACTAAGCTTTGCGGAATGCCAAGACCTAATCCTATACCGCTTAATGAAATACCAACCGTGCTCATAGTACCTATGGCTGTTCCCATAAACAAGGACACAGCCGCCATAATTAAAAATGCAGCGAATAAAAAATTAACACCCTCCATATATGTAAATCCATAATACATAATTGTGGGAACAACACCTGAGGATAGCCATATAGAAGTTGTCGCACCTATAAATAAAATAACAACTATTAAGTTTTTTATTTCTAGAATTGAATTTATTATAGTTTTCATTAATTCAACTAGCTTGTATCCGCTTCTAATCATTACAATTGCTGTGAATATTATGCTGATCAGAAATCCAATGTATAACGGAATTGATAAAATAATTGAACCAATAATAAAGACAAGACATATAAACATTATTGCTATTGGATTAAGTACTAACTTATTACCCGTCACATCACACCTCAATTAAACAAATAGAAAATAAATAATAGGTAAAAATATCGCAGGAAGCATATTTCCTACCTTAATGCGCTTAATTTCAAGAAAATTAAGTCCTATTGCCATAATTAGTACTCCACCTATGGCAGTCATTTCCGTTACCACCACATCACTTAATAAAGATTGCATAAACTGCGCTAGCAAGGTTATAGTTCCTTGGTATATTAGTACGCTTATACTTGAAAAGGCAACACCAACTCCCATGGATACAGCCATTGTTATGGACATTATTCCATCAAGAAGAGCCTTTGAAAACAATATTTCATGATTTCCAGTTAATCCACTTTGAATTGCTCCTATTATCGACATGGAACCAACGCAATAAATAAGAGTACAAGTAACAAATCCCAGTGTTATATTACTACTTTTATTTTTCAGCTTACTTTCTACAAAGACGCCAAGATTGTCCAATTTCCCTTCAATATTAATTAATTCGCCAATAGCTGTGCCAATAATTACTGACATTATCAAAAGTGTAAGATTTTCACCAACCAAACTTAATTTAATACCCACAGTAATAACTGTTAATCCAGAAGCTTTTAGAAGTGCTTCTGCGATTTTTTCAGGTATTACATTTTTAAATAAAACTCCAACCATACCACCTACTAATATTGCCAATGCATTTATAATTGTACCTACCATAAAGTCCTCTCAAAAATTATTTATAAAATGCTTTATTTCTAAAGAAGCTTTATATGCTTCATTCTTTGAAGCCAATCCTTCTTCCACTACTTCGTTAACTGCTTCTTTTAAAGAATAATTGTTATGATATAATTTGTCAAACAAAATTCCATGAATGCTTATGTTTGTATCATTTTGCTCTTTTTCTTGAAAATCATTGTTATAACCAACAATTACATATTCTCCTCTTTGAACATTTTCATGGTTGTTAAGCTGATTTAAAACAGCATCAACATTGCCGTAAAATGCATTCTCATGAAGCTTAGTAAGCTCCTTGCATACACATAATGTTGCATTTGGCATTTGCACTTTAATGTTTTCAAGTAAATTAATCACTCTTTTCGGTGATTCATAAACTACAAAGGTCTTAATTAAATTTTCTTTTATATTTATAAGAGCTTCTTCTAATTCATTTTTCTTTCTTGGAAGAAACCCATAAAATGCAAATTGATACGTATCTATACCAGCAATAGAAAGTGCAACTGTAACAGCCGATGCTCCAGCCAACCCTATTACTTCAATGCCTGCTTCTCTAGCACTTTTTACAAGCTCATAGCCCGGATCAGAAATACAAGGTGTTCCAGCATCAGTAACTAATGAAACGTTTTTATCTTCTTCAATAATTTCATTTATAATTTCTTGACTTCTACTCTTTTCATTAAATTTATGATATGAAACAAGTTTTGTTTTTATGTCAAAATAATTTAATAACTTTTGAGTATGTCTTGTATCCTCAGCTAATATTATATCACTTTCTTTTAAAGTTTCTATTGCTCTTTCAGTCATGTCGCTTAAATTTCCAATAGGTGTGGGCACAACATATAATTTGCTCATTTTTTCTCCTGTTTAAACTTACTTGAAACCAATCTATTTTAAAATTATATCATGAACCATATAAAATAAAAAGATTAATATTATTCTCACTATTAAAGAAACAAAAAAAGTTTTATGTAAAGAAATACATATACTAGCTTATTATTTTTAGGGTTGAAAGATAATTTATTTGGATATATACTATATATTACCGCCCAGAAAGTCAACTGTAACTATCTGGTGCAATTGATTGACGGGAGAAGTAAAATGAATAATGACGGAAATAATAAACTAGCTACAGAAAATATAAATAAGCTTCTTTTTAATATTGCATTACCTTCCATAACAGCTCAAATGGTTAACATACTTTATAACATTGTAGACCGAATATATATAGGACATATGGAAGGCATAGGTTCACAAGCACTAACTGGAGTTGGTGTAACTATGCCAATAATTATAATTATATCAGCTTTTAGCAACTTGATAGGAATGGGCGGAGCTCCAAGGGCCGCAATTAAAATGGGAGAGAATAACAAAGATGAATCAGAGAAGATTCTAGGAAATTGTTTCTCATCATTGCTCATTATATCTGCAATTTTAACCTTTATTTTTTTTGTTTTTGGTAAAAAACTATTAATGATTTTTGGTGCCTCCTCAGATACAATTAATTATGGGCTTGAATACTTAAACATTTATGTCTGTGGAACCATTTTCGTCCAGCTTTCAATGGGATTGAATAGCTTCATCTCAACACAAGGCTATACTAAATTCAGCATGCTTACAGTTATAATTGGAGCTGTTACAAATATTATTTTAGATCCTATTTTTATATTTGTATTAAACATGGGGGTGAGAGGTGCTGCTTTAGCAACAGTACTTTCCCAGGCATTATCTACAATATGGGTTTTGAAATTTCTGATTGGTAAAAAAACTATAATAAAAATTAAAAAAGAAAATTTGAAAATAGAAAAGTCAGTTATTGTACCTGTTCTTTTACTTGGAATTTCTCCTTTTATAATGCAAAGTACTGAAAGTCTATTAAATATAGCTTTTATTTTTTCACTTCAAAAATATGGAGGTGATATTGCAGTTGGTTCCATGACCATATTATCAAGCTTAATGCAAATATTACACTTACCATTAGTTGGTCTTACACAAGGAGCACAACCAATAATAAGCTTTAATTATGGCGCTAAAAATAACTCAAGAGTAAAAAATACATTTAAGCTTCTTATCAAAAGTGCATTTATATATTCATTAATTATGTGGCTTCTGATGATGATATTTGCAAAAAACTTTGTTTCATTGTTTACAAATAACACAGAATTAATAAGTTATACTGTATGGGCAGTTCATATTTATATGGCAACTGCATTTGTTATGGCAGCACAAAATTCATGCCAACAAACATTTGTAGCATTAGGTCAGGCAAAGATATCAATGTTTTTAGCACTTTTAAGAAAAATAATATTACTTATTCCTTTAATTTTTATATTGCCTCACTTCTTTGAAAACAAAGTATTTGCTGTGTTTCTAGCAGAGCCAATTTCAGATTTCATCGCAGCTACCGTTACATCACTAACATTTGCTTTACAGATAAATAGAATATTAGACGAGAATGCAACTCTGAGATAAAATGAGCAAAAAAACAGAAACCAAAAGGTTTCTGTTTTTCTAATGCCGTAGAAGGGACTTGAACCCATACGGTGTCGCCACCAACGGATTTTGAGTCCGCCACGTCTGCCATTCCATCACTACGGCTCAGCACTTAAAGATACTAACATATAAAAATACAAAAATCAAGTGATTTTTTTAGATTTTGAATTAATTATCATCAAATGTTGTATCTAATTTATCCTGTTTATCAAAATCACTTATTTCAACCTTAAATAATTTATCGAATTTTTTCTCTATTTTATTTGATGTAATATGGATTTTATCCACATCATCTGATACTCTTTTAATATCCTTAGCCAATGAATCCCATCTGTTTTTATAAAGCTTAAATTCTATACCTAAATTATTAAGCTCATCATGGATTATGGATGCATATTTTTCTCTTTCTAAATTTCTTAAAACAATCTGTACGGTAGACAAAACAGACATAAGTGTTGTTGGTGAAGCAATCCATACCTTTTTAGTACTTGCATAATCGATTAAGTCTTGATGATATGCATTTATTTCTGCAAATATAGCCTCTGCAGGAAGAAACATTATTGCTTGTTCTGAGGTTACTCCATTAATTATATATTTTGAAGATATATCGTTAATATGTTTTTTTACGTTAATTTTAAAATCGCGTTCGTATATTTTTCTTTCTGCATCTGTCAAATTTTTATCTACCATGCGCTGATAGTTTTCTAAAGGAAACTTAGAGTCCACACAAATCATTCCTATGGGATCAGGAATATAAATTACAGCATCTGTAATAGTTCCATTAACAAGCTTTTTTTGTATCTCATATAACTTATTGTTATTCTCGCCAAATACTGTTGATAATATGTGATTAAGTTGAACTTCGCCAAATGTTCCTCTGCTTTTTTTATCAGTTAAAATATCCTGCAAGGATACAATATTAGTTGAAAGGCTATCTATTTTTTTCTGAGCCTCATCTATTTTAGATAGTCTCTCCAAAATATTTACAAAAGTTTTATTTGTTTTTTCAAATCCTTCATTTAATCTTTCTTCTACACGCATATTAATTTTATCTAAATTAGCGCTAACTCGATCATTTAATGACAAAAAGTTTTCATTCAATACTTCAGTAATTTTATTAGTGTTTCTTTGGAGTCTCTCCACAGTTTCAAGCTTATTAGTAAGTATTTCTTTAAGTTGCTTGTGTTCAGAATCTGATATCTTTTTTGAAAGCTGATCTAATAATTGAAAATTATTTTCTCTTAAATTTATCTTTAATTCTGAAATTATATGATCTTTTAATCCTTTGTCAGATGACTTAATTAAAAGAATAATATTAATTATTATTGATATTGCTAGTAAAGCAATTATTATGGCATCCATTTTTACCTCCATGTTACCATTAGATACTAGCATACTATCGAACATTTGTACAGTTTATTTTATTTATAAACATACAAAAAGAACGACGTTGGTCGTTCTTTTTTATTAAACATTGTTTTTATTAAATTAAGTCTTCCTTAACTAAAACTTCTGCTATTTGAACCGCATTTGTTGCTGCACCTTTTCTTACTTGGTCTCCGCAACACCACAACGCCAATGAATTTTCATTACTTATATCTTTTCTTACTCTACCTACATAAATTAAGTCTTGATTTGTTGTATCTAGAGGCATAGGATATTGTTTATTTGCTAAATCATCAACTAATTTAACTCCTTGTGCCTTAGATAAAAGCTCTTTTGCTTTTTCCTTAGTTATTTCTTTTTCTGTTTCGATAGTTATTGATTCAGAGTGACTTCTATAAACTGGAACTCTCACACATGTGCAATTTACCTTTAAATCAGGATTATGAAGTATCTTCCTTCCCTCATTTTGGAGTTTCATTTCTTCTTGTGAATATCCCATTTCATCAAAATCACCTATTTGAGGTATAACATTGTAAGCAATTTGATGCTGGAATGTTTTTATTTCTATAGGATTATGTTCACTTATATTTTTTATTTGTTGATCTAATTCCTTTATCCCATTAACTCCTGCTCCTGAAACTGCTTGAAATGTGGATACAATCATTCTATTAATTTTAGAATACTTATTCAATTCATTTAAAGCTGTAAATGCTATAATTGTTGAACAGTTAGGATTTGCAATTATTCCCTTGTGTTTTTTAACATCCTCTGGATTGACTTCCGGTATTACTAATGGAACATCATCATTCATTCTAAATGCTGATGAGTTGTCTATAACAACTGCACCTGCTTTAACAGCTGCTGGAGAAAGTGCTTCGCTTATATTGTTTTCTGCAGCACATAAAACCACATCTATATTGTTAAATGAATTTTCTGTAGCCTCTTCAATCAAATATTTCTTTCCTTGAAAATCAACTTCTTCTCCTACACTTCTTTTACTAGCCAATAGTTTTAACTCATTGAATGGAAAGTTTCTTTCTCCCAAAACCTTGAGCATTTCTTGTCCAACAGCTCCTGTTACTCCTAAAATTGCTACATTATACTTTTTCATAATAATTCCTTCTTCCATATATTAATTTGTAATTATAACAGATTATTATTAAATATATAAGCTCTATTATAACAACTAATTTATTGTTGTCAAGTTTTTTGTTTTCATATTTGTTACATATGTGTTTATTTTGCGCACATAGCTATCATTATGTTTAAATAGCAAAAAAGGGCATACGCCCTTCTGAATATTTATGATCAATTGTTAGAAACAGTTTCAAACTCAGTCTTGATTTTCCAAACATTATATTCTTTAACTGCATTCCATTTTACATTATCTTTTTCTATAACTTGTTTTATATCACCATTCGTAACTTCAATTTTATAGTACACTTCAACTGTAGCTAAATCCTTATTACTTGGATCTATTGCATAGCTATATACCTTGTAATTCAAAAGTTTAATATTAGAAGTATCTTGTAGCTTTGCATATTCATCAAAGCCTTTTACCCTATTTTTAATAGGTTCCATTAAATACATATAGCTGTATCTTGCTTGAAGCTTTCCAGTTAAATATTTATCTGCTGCATCAGCAGGTGATTTTTCTTTGTAATCTAACTCACCCTTATCAAAAGGATATATTTTGGATTTTTCAGTTTTAGTGAGCATAAATGCATATGGATCATATACGTTACTTGGATTCCATATCATATATCCATCTATACCAAGTTCTTTTGCTGCTATTATTTGATCTCTTACTTTGTCAGGCCCATATTCTATTCCCGCCCAATCAAAATCTTGAATCCAAGGCCTAATGTCTGTTGGATTTTCTAAGGAAGAATTCTTTTCAATTGCTTCTTGCATTGCACCTTTAACAACAAGATATGGGTAAGCATTTGGATTTTCTAAGTTGTACCAACCAGTTGAATAATGACTTGGATAAACCATTGGTGCTAAATTGTCAGCATATTCTCCCATTAAGATCCATGTTTGGCCTATATCCTCTGGATAATCATCCCATGTTCTTGTAATTAATCCAAAGACATCTGCTCCTATATTTACGTTGTAAGGTTCAAGTTCTGTCTTTGCATATTTTAAGAATTCTGCAATTGCTTCGTCTTTATCTCTTTCATTTCTGCCTGGAAATTCTGCAATTTGGTTATACTTTTTCGCTCCATCAGGGAACCTAACATAATCAAATTGAATTTCATCAAAGCCCAATAATGCCGCTTCTTTTGCAATTGCAACATTATAATCCCACACATACTGATCAAATGGATTAATCCATGGTATATTTCCACTGTTTGGATCAAGCCAAGTTCCGCCTGTTTTTAATTGTATAGAATGTTCAGGACTTTGCATCGCAAAGTTTTTATCTTTAAATGTAACAATTCTTCCTATTGAATAAACGTCATAATCCTTTAATACCTGTAGCATATTTTTAATATCGCGAATTGGTATAGGGGTTTTCTCATTTAATTTTTGAACTATTTCTAAATTGCTATCATAAGTTATAAATCCATTATCATCCTTTACGTTTATCACTAATCCATTTATTTCTGTTCCTACTGCAATCCCGATTATTCTTTCAAACTTATTTGCTTTGTCAGCACTTGGTAATAGCTCTTTTGCTTTTAAAGTGTCATTTTCATTTAATGCCTTTATGAACGCTCCATAAGCATCTATATTTTCCTTATTTAATGAATTGCCTGCGGTATAACCAGTAGCATATAGCGCTTTAACTTCAGTGTCCTTTTTATCTCTTTCCTGTCCTACAGGAGCCAGCGGCACATAAAATTCTTTAAGCTCATCTTTTCTTTGTTTCTCTAATTCTTCTCTTTCAACTAATTTTTTTTCTAATTCAATTTGAGCTTTTTCCTCTTCACTTATTACTGGTTCAGAAGGTTTAACTTCTCCTTCATTCTGTGTTGGTTCTTCTGTGGGTATGGGTATATTAGCATTGACTTTACCTGCACATCCAGCCAATGTAGTTGTCAGTAATAATAAAATTATTGCTTTTTTTGCCTTATTTAACATAATTCCTCCTGTATAGTATTATCATGTATTCCATATCTTTTTAATGTTTATAATTTTCTTGTATAAAATATGATTAATATATAATAATTCTAACATAAATATAATTTACAATCAACATACATTACAAAGTTTTTCATATTTCGACAAATGTAATTTTTAACAAAATAAACAATTAATAAATACAAACAAATAATAATTCCTTGACATAAATTTTCGTAAAATATATAATTAATTTAGCAAAACTCAAGGAGGTTTTATATGTTAACTGCAATAGTAGGAATCAATTGGGGAGATGAAGGTAAAGGCAGAATGGTTGATTTATTGGCTGCTGATTATGACATTGTATGCCGTTATCAAGGTGGAAACAATGCTGGTCACACTGTAGTAAATGAATCGGGCAAATTTGTACTTAACTTGCTTCCATCAGGTATTCTAAGGCCTGAAATTATTAACATAATGGGAAACGGTATGGTTATAGACTTAGAACACCTCCACAAAGAATTAAGTAATTTAAGGAAATCAGGAATTAAAATTACCCCGAAGAACTTAAAGATTAGTGATAGGGCAATTATTTGTCTTCCATATAATGTTAAACAGGATATTTTAGAAGAAGAACGATTAAAAGATATGAAGTTTGGATCTACTAGAAGAGGAATTGCTCCTGTTTATGGTGACAAATATCTAAAAAAAGCAATACGAATGGGAGAGTTGTTCAACAAGGAAAAATTAAAGAAAAGAATAGAAGAAATTGTTGAATGGAAAAATCTGATGATTTCAGGCGGGTATAAATCAATAGAATTTTATGCTGAAGACATGTATAACTGGCTGATAAAGTATGGTACAGAGATTGAAGAATACATATGTGATGTTGGATTGTATCTTAATGAAGCTATTGAAGCAGGCAAACAAGTTATGTTTGAAGCACAGCTTGGTGCGTTAAGAGATATTGACTTTGGAATATATCCCTACACTTCTTCATCTTCTACGATTGCTGCATATGCAACAATTGGTTCTGGGGTTCCAGGACAAAAGCTTGACAATACAATCGGAATTATGAAGGCTTATTCTTCATGCGTTGGAGAAGGACCTTTCACTGCAGAATTATTCGGTGATGAAGCAAAAGCTTTAAGAGAAGCTGGCGGCGAATACGGCGCTGCAACTGGGCGACCTAGAAGAGTTGGACCTTTTGATGTTGTTGCTTCTAAATACGGTGTTAGAATTCAAGGAGCAAACATTCTTGCTTTAACAAAGCTAGATATCTTGTCTTACCTTGATAAAATTCCTGTTGTAACTGCATATAATATTGATGGGAAAATCGTAAAAGAATTCCCAATAGGAGTTGGCTTGGATAATTCAACGCCTATTATAGAATACATGGATGGATGGAAATGTGATATCAATAAATGCAGAAACGAATCAGATCTACCAAAAGCTGCATATGATTACATTAAGTATCTAGAAAAAAATGTAGGCTGTACTATAAAATATGTTTCTGTAGGTGCAGAAAGAGAAGATTATTTAGTTATGAAATAATATGAATCATAAGGTAGGTAAAAATATGAGGAATTTTGAAGGCACTTTAGATTTTGCAAAAAAACTTGACCTAGCAGATGAACTTAAGGAATTTAAAGACAGATTTTATATTCAAGAAAACACAATATACATGGACGGAAATTCATGCGGTCTATGTTCTAAAGATGCTGAAAAATATGTATTAAAGGCACTGGAAGATTGGAAAAAATACGGTATAGATTTATGGTCCGAAAAGGATGCGAATTATTTCCTTTATCAAGACACGCTTGGTACTATAATGGCTCCTCTCATAAATGCTGATTCAGATGAGGTTACTGTATGTGCAAGCACAACTATGAACATTCATAGCGCCATTGCTACATTTTATCATCCAACTAAAGAAAAAAACAAAATAATTATGGATGATATAAATTTTCCAAGTGACAAATATGCAGTATATAGCCAAATTAAAATACATGGATACGATCCTGATGAATGCTTGAAGGTTGTTAAAAGCAGAGATGGAAAATATATAAATGAAGATGATATGATTGAAGCAATGACTGATGATGTTTGTTTGGTTCTTCTACCTTCAGTTTTATATAGAAGCTCTCAGCTTGTGGATATGCAAAAAATATCTGAAGCAGCACATGAAAAAGGAATTTACGTTGGCTTTGACCTTTGCCATTCCATTGGAAGTGTTCCTCATGATTTTAAAAAAATAAACCCCGACTTTGCAGTATGGTGTAACTATAAATATTTAAATGGAGGGCCAGGTGCGATAGCAGGTCTTTATATTAATAAGAAACATTTTAAAATGCAGCCTGGTTTAGCAGGATGGCAAGGAAATAACAAAGAGACTCAATTTGACTTAAATCAGAAATACGACCATGCTGAATATGCAGGAGGCTGGTTAACAGGAACACAGCCTATACTTAGCATGGCCCCAATAGAGGGAAGCTTAAAAATATTTGAAGAAGCAGGTATTGATAGAATTAGAGAAAAGTCCCTTAATTTAACTTCCTATTTGATGTACCTAATTGATACTAAGCTTGCAAAATACAGCTTTAGTTATGATAATCCCACTGATGATAGCATTCGTGGCGGTCATGTTGCTCTAGTGCATGAAGATGCCATTAGAATCACAAAAGCTATGAAAGAAAATAAGATTATTCCTGATTTTAGATTTCCAAATATCATCAGACTTGCTCCAATAGCATTATATAATTCTTTTGAAGATGTTTATGAAATGGTTGAAAGAATTATTAAAATTATGGAAGATAAGGAATATGAAAAGTATGAAAATTCTAGAGGTATAGTGGCATAAATTTAGGCTTGACGTCTTTGTTGTCAAGCCTTTATTTTCTCTTTATTTTTGGTTTAATATTATTTATATAGCTGGTAATAAATAATGTAAATGCATAATCATATATTATAAACAGAACCTGAGCTGTTAATATCATCCACCAAGTTAATTTTAAAACAATAAATAATTTAATTATAAAACACATTGAAATTAAAGCGATATTAAAATATATTAGCTTAACTGCATAAAGAATGAATTGTTTTTTTATATTTTTTTCAAATATATATTTTAAAATACTGTAAAGACCGAAAAAAAATATATAAACTATAATTTCGATTTTATTGAATGTTAAAAAAAATCCAAGAATGCAAGATGCAATGTAAAAACCAACTCCACTTTTTCCCCCAAATTCAACTATTACAATTCCAACAATCAAAGCTGCTGCTGCAAAAATAATTATTGTATTTGTTTTAATTACTGAAGAAAGAACAATAAAAATCTGATTCAATCCCAACAGCACTCCCAAATATGCTATGTCTTTGCTTTTTAACAACATCCAATCAAATCTCCTCCCAAACACTCACATAAGCAATCCGCACAAATAAGCTGTGTACAGCAATCCACACTTGAGCCGCCTCTACCATAATTAGAAGTCTTGGTCTGGTAAGAATTCTGCATATTTAAAATTTGATTTAAAAAGTTTCTATATTCTAAGTTGCTTGGATCCATTTTGTTAGCATTTTGAGCATATTGCATACCTTGTCCTATTGAACCCAAATTAACATAGCAAACTCCCACCAGGTAGTTCCACTCTGCATTTCTTAAAGACATGCCATTCAATGCTCGTATAGCTTCTTGAAATCTACCTGTTTGAACTAGTTGTCTTATGTTATAAAAACTACCAGTTGTATCAGAATCATTAGAGCTATTTTCACTGTAACCTTGATAAGAGTTAGGGTTACCATCCATTATTTCATCGTATGCCAATTGAATTTCCTTGAACTTCTCTTCTGCTAGGTCCTTAAGGGGATTATTTTCATTCATATCAGGGTGATATTTTTTAGCTAGCTTTCTATAAGCACTCTTCACTTCATCTTTTGTGGAACTTCTTTGAAGGCCAAGCACTTCATATGGGTCTTTCATTGGTATTTCTCCTTTTATCCAATTTATTTAATATACCGGAATATATAATATTATCAATTGTTCCCTTATCCTGTATCAAGGGAAGCTTTTCAATTTCATCACTTAAAAAAGATAAATTAAGCATTATTAAATCTATTGAATACTGTTGTTTGTTATCTATCTTTAAATTATTAAAAGGATTATAAGAATTACTTTCTTCATCCTTTGTCATATCCTCAAAAGCATCTAAATAATAAATGAATTTTCCTAAATAAAAGCCAACTTTTCTTAAATTTTTTTCCCATTCATCATTTTTATATAAAATTATTTCTTCCATTAAATGTCCGAATTCGTTTGATACCGAATCAATATCATTAGTGTTGTCTTTCTCAAGTCTTGTTATCTGTTCAAGTCTTTGTTTTATAATTAATGATTTTTCAGGAAGTTCAGCACTTGCTCTTTTAAATTCTCCAGTTAAGGATTTCATCATAACAAGAGATTTGTAATCTTTATCATCCTGCCAGTTGTCCAGCATATTATAATAAGAAAGTATTATGTTTAAGGAAGCTGCATATTCAGTTATTTCATTTTGAATAATCAGCTGTTTTTTTTCTGGGTGCACTATGCATCTTTCATTATATATTTTATTTTCAACCTCATAAAGTGAACTTAAAATTAATATAAGAAATGTCATGTCATAATTCAATGTCATTCTTGCTTTGTTACTATACTTTTTTTTAAGACACTTACAAAGACCACAGTAATATCCCTTATAGCTATAATATTCCTTGAATTTTAATTCCATTTTATTTATTGTAACATATCCGAACATATTTCACTCATCTCTAAAATTAATACACTTTATGATTGTATCAACATTATTTTATTTTATCAATATAAATTTCAATTTTTTATTCACCTATCAATCTAGTCACGCCTTATGCTAATTAATTCATCTCTATTAACAATATACATCATTTTATACCTCGTACATTAAAATTGTCTTTATAAATTATGATTTACTAGCATCCGCCCTCTAAAGCAGGTAGGACGTAAATTTCCGAATTGTCTTCAAAGCTTTCTGTTAACTTTTTAGGAGTACCATTTACAAGAACTGCACCAATATAGATTTTGTTTATTTTGAGCTCACTCATAAGTTCATTTAATGTTATATCCTTATACTCTAAATTTATTGAAGTTACATTACCTTCAATTGCATTTATAATCTTAATCATAGTATTCTCTAATTTTGTCTAAATCCTCTTGACTAACATCAAAGGTCGTGTCTAGGCTTATTATTTTATTATTTACAAAGGTATCTGGCATACGATAGTTTTTTTTAGTAAATCCAGCCAACTTATTAAACTTATATTCATCATGTATAGTTTCTTCTGCCATTTTATCAAGCCAGTTAATATCAAATTCCATACCATAGCGATAATTAACTAAATCCACCAATAACTGCTTATGATTACCTATAGCAGCCCTTGTAAACATACATAGTCCCATACTGTCTAACATAGCCATAATCTGCTGTGATTCAAATGAAGCTTCTGCCCAACTTTTATTTGTCGTAATTACAGGACCATAGGTATGATCTGCTCCCATAGGTGAAGTTGCATAAGTAACACCCATTCCTTTAATCGCTCTAGGATCATACGCTGGCATTGCCTGACCATTTACAGATGGTATATGCTTTATGCCAAGCACCTTACCTGTAGTTAATGCGCCCGCTCCAAGCAACTTACCTAAAATTGTATCATTTTTAATTTCATCCATGAAATTAAATGCAGCTTTTACATCACCAAATTCAGCTAAACCTGATTCCATAGCTACACCTATGGCAGCGCCCGTTTCAATAGTATCAATTCCAAAATCATTGCAAAAAGCATTTATATCCGTTGTATTCAGTACTTGTTCGATGGGAATTTTCTCCTTTTCTGCTTGCAAAAATAGATCCAGACAATGATGAGAGAATTCTTCTGCATCATGATCGCAAATGTTGGAAAAACGGATCTTGAGCAGTATTTCGTCGAATTTCTCTTCATTTTCCTTGCTCAAATTTTCCCTGTATTTGTTTATTTCTTTTTGCAATGATT
>MCHG01000308.1_pt1 | contig 18236 bp, 15 predicted proteins | sample 787351 | NCBI WGS metagenome assembly MCHG01 (sample SAMN05430296, study PRJNA330682) | permafrost metagenome | biome: Cold desert; feature: permafrost; material: soil; isolation source: enrichment culture inoculated with soil incubated with H2/CO2 at 20 degrees... ... | reverse complement strand
TCCCTTAACCATTCTTCGGGAAACATTTTTCGGAGAGGATTTTCGATAGAAGATTTAAACTCGGTATCCATGAATAAATTAATTTTATACTATAAATAATATAAAAACGTATGCAAGAAAATCATTTATTCCTTAACCGATGACCAATGGATTGATATTCATTTGTCATCGGTTAACGAATTTTATGCACAACTTCGAATACCACGTATAGTGATTTTCCGACTTGAATGTTGAGATTTTAGCATAAAAAATAACACTTTCATGCATTTTATCTCTTAACCGAATACAAATGGATTGATATTATATATTAGATCTAATACCTAATATTATTATTGGCGAGCAAGATCCACTAAAACAAGGATTGAAACACTTATGGTACTCCTGTTTCGGTTAAGTGTAATTATATTCGCGAGCAAGATCCACTAAAACAAGGATTGAAACGTCTAACAGACACCGGAACTTCTGCCGAACTGGTATTCGCGAGCAAGATCCACTAAAACAAGGATTGAAACTCCATTCACCACTAGGGTAACATATTGTATTATTTATTCGCGAGCAAGATCCACTAAAACAAGGATTGAAACTTGATTACTTTGCTAAACATTGTTAAACTATTTATGGTGCTTTTTTTATTAACTCTCAGCCAAGCGTTGTAATCCCTTTTTATCGCTAATAAAGAAAGCTGTAATTGCCCCTGTCAAAAATACGGCTAAAGAACAATATTTTTTTACAGAACGCATCGTATATCGGTGTAAATTCTCCATATTGCACGTTTTTTTGGCTAATTTAAATACGTCCTCAATGAGAGATCTAATAGGCTTAAGTCCTCCCCAATTTTCCATCAAAACTTTAAATTTTGTTACAAGTCTTTTATATATTTTCTTTTCTTCTTCCGTATTTCTTTTTGAATCAAATATATTTAGAGGATAGCTTAGAATGTCGAAAAGTTTATTATAATTACAATTTATCCTTGGAAATATAATCGGAACTATTTTGTATTTTGCTATTCCTATTACATAATTTTCATATGAAAAATAACCTTTATCGAAATAAAGTACATCTCCTGGTCTTATTTTCTTTCTTCTCTTTAGCTCTTCTAGAATCTGGGGGTAAACCGTGTATTCACTAACATTTGCTTCATTAACGATGAATGCTAACGGTTTTAAGCTTGGATATTCCATGGCAAGACTCAGTTTCATCCCTATGAAATAACCTCGATGTTTTGAGTGTCCCCATTTAAATTCTCGATCTTCTAGCATCTTTTTGCTAATTTTTCTCTTAAACCAGTTAAGATCAAGATTGATGTCTGTGCTATCGATTATTATATAGCTTAAACCTCTTTTACGCCGAGAACAAACATTGTTAAGTAATCCAATAACGAAGTTGATAAACTGCTCAGGATCAAAGCTGCTCATGATACTGTATATTTCATTTTCGGAAGGTACTGACGTTATTCTCATAAATTTTCGTAATTTTTTCTTTTCTTCTAATTCTCTGACTATATAGGAAATTTCAAGGCAAAAATACATGCTCAGAATGACGATTTTCAGGGAAGGTATTGATTTTTCAAGAGGCAGTATTTCATATTGTGAGATTATTTGCTTGGTGGATCTTAAATCAAAAATATTTAATATCTCTGAAAGCAATCTCCATTTGTAATCTTCGTTTATTGGGATAAGCGGAGGTTTCACAACGAACACCAGAGGAGGATTATAAGTCCTCCTCAATAAATTTTACGGTTTTTAACGATATAAAATTGGTTTTTAGACAAAAATGGAATGTATTTTTAAAAGGGGAACTAAATTTAATGTTATTTTATTGAATAAAACATTTATATTACTTATTGTGTCATAAGATTTTTTAGGTCCATAAAACTATTAGGATTCGCGAGCAAGATCCACTAAAACAAGGATTGAAACTTCGTTGTAGGAACTTTATATTAACCTGACTTGAAAATTCGCGAGCAAGATCCACTAAAACAAGGATTGAAACCAATATAAGGGGTTGAGTACCATGACCACTTTTAAAAAATTCGCGAGCAAGATCCACTAAAACAAGGATTGAAACTTGGTCTTGAGATTTGAAACTGATAGATTACGGATTCGCGAGCAAGATCCACTAAAACAAGGATTGAAACCTAACCACCGTTGCGGGCGGGAACTGAAGCCAAGCATTCGCGAGCAAGATCCACTAAAAAAAGGATTGAAACCACTCTGATAAGCCAATATGCCATGCTTAACGTCTTATTGGCGAGCAAGATCCACTAAAACAAGGATTGAAACTATTGGACATGGAGAGAACATGAAAATAATAATTAAAAACGTTTTTGTTTTGATCTTGAAAAAAATACTATGACAAAATCACAACCTCAAAAATTTTAAAAGGGATAATGAAAACATAGTTACTCAAAAATTTTAAATGGGATAATAAAAATATAGTTACTACGAATTTGTGTAACATGTTTCTAGTGTGCATGGGTGCAATGTTGAATAAAACTGAGGAAGAACTTAAGAAATTGGCAGAGGAAAAAATTAGTTTTGATCTGGATTGGTTTTTCACTCCTGCCAGAGGAAATAAGCCGGATAAAGATCTTTTTTAATTTTATTGTTAACCTCAAAACCTAAAAATCCCATTTTTTATTTTTTATTACTTGAGTTAACCAGACTACACCTTTGTTTTCTCACGCATTACGCATCATATAGGAATGAATACTATATGACCGATTTGATAACACGACGAAATGCAAAAAAAGTATGAGAAACAATAGGTATGATTATTCGAGAGCAAGATCCACTAAAAAAAAGGATTGAAACTTGTAAGAGTCCTTCTTAAGTAGTCAGCGGATCAAATTCGCGAGCAAGATCAACTAAAAAAAGGATTGAAACTCAATGTATGAGGTGATACTGTGATAAAGAAAATCCCGGTGATGACGGAGTTCCTTGTATGCGACTTATGCAACAGACAAGAAGGAGACACTGTAGACATCCGCAAATGTGAACTTTGTGGGAGAGACGTCTGTAATAATTGCTCTAATATGGAGTTTATAGATGATGATAATACGCTAAATTTGTGTAATGAATGCAACGAACGGGTTGACCTCGCTGAATACAAGAAAGTCTTCGAAGAAATAAACAAGCTCCAGGAGCAAATTAAAGAGAAATATGCAGAAGCGCATGGTATCTTAGCTGAAATGAGGAGATCGGTATGAGTGAAGTAAAAGAACAGATTGGGCTTGAAATTTATCGTGCGAATCGAGCTGGTATAATAACATCGGAGTAGGCTCATAGAAGTTTTGTCTCCACTTGGTATCACCGAAGGTGATATAGACACGTATGTCTCACCAAGATGTCAGATATTTGTATAAGGTATATTCGCAAGCAAGATCCACTAAAAAAAGACTGAAACAGGAAGTCGGCGAAGTAGACTATGGATCAACCTGCAATGGGCTCAACGTAAGGTTTATTTTTTGCACTGTTAGCGAGAGACCTATTAAATAGACAGACACGGTGAGTGTCACCCTAGGAGAGATAAGACGGCGAAGAGAAGCGACAAGAAGGGAAGGAAGCCCCTGCCAGAGATTGACCTGGATCCTGACGATCCGAGAAATCGATTTATAGCCCAGGGCGAAGGCGGTGAATCTTACACCCCTGGCCCCTTGACCGAGGAAGATAAACTGGAGGCGGCGTAGTTAGGGGATTGTATTGTTTCAATCGCAAGCCCGGACAAGAAGAAAAAAACTAAATCCAAAAAGTAATAAAGTATAACAATAACATACTCTCTAAACAACGTATTCGCGAGCAAGATTACTAAAACAAGGATTAAAACCCTTTATTACTTCTTTTTCGGAGAGAGACCAAATGTCGAAGCAATTGCCAGGGCTTCTGGGGAGATAATTTATAGAAAACAATTTAAGTCTCTTTTTTTTGACAGTGACCACAAAAAACAAACTATGCGAGTTTATTTTTTGCGTTGAGGAAGCTCATCAGTTTGTATTTACACGGCGGGCTATTTTGCTTAAATTTTATATTAATAATCTCACCTTGAAACGTCATCATTCGCCAGTATAAAGCGTAATTCGAGAGTAAGGTCCACTAAGACAAGGATTAACTGACGCAATACAGGACTTCAAATATAATCTGTATTTCGACATTTTTGAGTCCAATTACTTATAACATATTATAACTTATTATATGTTATATGACTACCATAGCTGTTGATCCGGATGTAAAGAAAGCGCTTTCCGATTTAAAGTTAGTTCCTGAAGAATCTTACAATTCAGTTATTAAAAGACTTGTTGATGAAACGAAAGCAAAAGATAAGTATAAACCAATATTTCCAGAAGAAGAAAAGCAAGGACCAAAATTGACAGATGCAGAATTTAAAGCCTGGTTAAAAAAAGGTATTGAGGAAGATAAAGATTTATTAATTGCACTCGGCAGAGAGTGATATTTTGATTAATTTAGATCAAATTCTGGAAATACATATTGAAGTTATTGAATTTGATAAAGATGAAAACCCAGAAGATTATACTCCTGCAATACGTTCTTTAGCATCTTTGGAGTTGATGTTTGAATATTTAATAAGAAAATCCAATACTATATTTCGAAATGCTGCTATAGTTTTGTATACGATTGTAGCCAAACGTCCTTTTTTTAATGGAAATAAACGTACTGGATACGAATCAATGAAGTATATTTTAATGGAAGAAGGTTATGAGATCATAGCTACTAATGAAGAAATGAAGAATTTCGTAAAAGCTGTTGCTACAACCGAGAATGAAATGTTACTTTCTGAAATAGAAGAATGGATATTTAAACATACAAAAAGATTGTAAGATTTCTCAGGATGAAATAATTTGAGAGAATCTGCAAATAATTAAAAATCGATCCTATTGAAATTTTAAAAAGGATTTTAAGTATTATTAGAGAGCAAGATCCACTAAAACGAGGATTGAAACATAAACAGTTCCAACCAATCTGCGATAATGAGGATTCGCGAGCAAGATCCACTAAAACAAGGATTGAAACATCACCAGATACATATATCATTAACATGTATAGTAAATTGGAGGTCAATAGTATGGTTAATGAAATTATAGACTTCGAACCATTTACTCGTAATGATCGTGATGCTGTTCTTGATATGATTAAAACAACTCACATCTCAGAGAATTATAAAAGTGGTCTAGTTAATACAGCAAATTGGATGTTTGATGATATCTTTTACTTAGAAATATATACGATTGATTCTGCAAAAAAAGCATTGCGTGAAGCAGAACAGCGACTTATGGATGCTAGAGCCGGCGCATCAGAAGAGGATTTGAAGAAAGCCGAATTTTTGGAACAGACAATGCTTAATAGATTAAAACATCGCCTTGTAAGAACAATCGAGGGCGCTTGTTCAGATTGCATTGATTGGTAATTTTTTTAATTCGCGAGCAAGATCCACTAAACAAGGATTGAAACGTTTTTTGTTAGAATGCCGGTGACTGTCTTCTTAAAACGGCTGTAAGAACAGGATCCTTCTTGAAGACCTTTTTTCTTTTTCAAAATCAGGTGATAAAATTACCTGGTACATCATTTTTCAAGACTGGTGAATAAGTCATCTACGGTGTTGAACTTGATACCTTTCCCTTTCAGGACTTCCTGTCTCTGAATTCAACCTCTTTGATGAATTCCGGGTTCAGGAGTTCTTCAGGGGGGATAGGTTGTTTCGGCGCGCCAGTCACTTTTTTGCCAAATTTAGGTGCATGAACGATTCTCATAGTAGAGTATTCTTCAGTTGTGGATATATGAGATTATTGATTGGAGATTTTATTCGAGATCAAGATCCACTAAAACAAGGATTGAAACATATCGTTCATTGTCGACTTTTTGGCAGCATCTCGGGATTCGCGAGCAAGATCCACTAAAAAAAGGATTGAAACACAGCTACCCACCACACGGCAGCAAGTAAGTTGCCAACTTTTTTATTTTATTAGCCCACAATGATCCATGAAAACACGGACTGAAACTCGCAGTTAACGAGCTAAACAATGGTATATACATGAACTATAGTAAAATGACAACGGAAGATTTTGACATAATTCTTTACACACGTCTTAACGAGGAAACTCTTCAATCAATAGTTAATATTCCAGGTGTTTATGAAATAGTATCCAAATATTTCAATAATGATATACTTCTTAACGAGGAAACTCCTCAATCAATAGTTAATATTCCAGGCGTTTATGAAATCTTATCTAAACATTTCAATAATGATATACTTGAAATGTGGGAGTATGAACAGTATATAAAGGTTAAAGAGATTGTAGAAAGAATTGGTTTGTGGAATCCAGAATTCCAACGAACCTCAGTGCTATTAAAATTACTAAACGAATTAACCGAAGTGCTTTATGGTACTCTGGATCTAAAACTGGACAAATATGTCAACCTTCGCAAACTTCCAGTTAGAGACTTTTTTAAAGACGTCGTGGATAAATATTCAGCATATCCTATCTGGACATGTGATTTTGAAGGATCCTGTCTTGTTGGTGCGGAGAAGTTTGAAATCGAACCTATTGATTTAATTCTCCGCCGCTTTGAGGGTGAGTAAATGACACCAGATAAAGACGTTTAGAGATTCGATAACAAGATCCACTAAAACAAGGACTGAAACACTCCGTATACTCAATAGTTGGGCTGCAAATATTGAGTAAATTGTGAGAGGAAATACTGTTATGTTTAGAACAAGAACGCTAGGGCTGTTTCGCTTATTCCGTTTTGAACTGCCGTTTACTGCAGGAGTGTGCGTGATATTAGGGGAATTATTGGCATTGGGCAAACTCCCCACCACAACAGAAATTGTATTAGGATTTCTAAGCATTTTTTTTATTTCGGCTACTTCTCTGATCCTGAATGACTATTTTGATATCGAAAGTGACAAAATAAACGCGCCAGAAAGACCACTCCCAGCAGGTCTTGTTACTGAGCGAGATGTTGTTTTACTCTCCATTGTGGTGACAATGCTTGGATTTATCACAGGCTACCTGATCAGCTTAGAGGCTTTGTTAGTAGTTATTTTAGTCTGGGTAGTGGGTTTTCTTTACAATTGGCGGTTCAAAAAGGCTGGTTTTATTGGAAATCTGATGGTTAGCTTTTCGGTTGGTATGACTTTTGTTTTTGGTGGTATAGCAGTAGGCAAACCATTTGAAATAATAGTCTGGTTTTTCGCGATCATAACAATGCTTATAGATTTAGGTGAAGAAATTGCGGCGGATGCTATGGATATTGAAGGCGATAGGCAAATAGGATCCCGTTCCTTAGCCCTGGTACTTGGTCGCGAAAACGCATTGAAAATCAGCGGAGCGACTTTCTTATTGGTGGTTGTTGCAAGTAGCTTGCCGTTTTTGTTGGGCTGGTTAGAGTGGATTTATCTGTTTCCCATTTTACTAATGGATGTAGTTATTCTGTACTCAACAAGTAAATTGTTAGACTCGAGAATAGTAAATAGGCGAATTTATATTCGCTGGATATACCTGAGTGGATTAGTGGCATTCTTAATTATCATAATCATTCGAATGGTCAGGTGAAAGTCCGGTGGCAGTTTGATTCTAAGCCTCCCAACACCGCGTGCACAGGACAAGTGCGGGAATTCGCCCACACTTTTTCAGGGATCCTGCCTCAACGGCGGCTTCGAGAGCAAGATTCACTAAAAAAAGGATTGAAACAATGAAACACGGATCAGGTTGTTTATCATGAAAAATCTGTATTGTCCTAAAAAGCTCTTACAGCTTCTCCGCGTAGACCATTCGCTCTATCGGTGTTGAGACAAGTATCCGACCAGTAGGTTTGATACATTTCTCGGCCATTTCATCGTAACCCACGTCTTCGATTGCCTGCCAACCGTACTCTTTTAGAAAGTTCGGACACGTATCTGGATCCATCCCGAAAAGCCAAATCTTATCTTTTACCACGTACTTTTTGTAGAACTTCTCCCAGCCATACATGACTCGACCATCGAGAAAGTCCTTGCGAACATATGTGAAAGCAAGACGGCTACCACGTGCAGCCTTTGCCAGAAAATCAAAGGTTGTCCTAATGCCTTTTTCTGTCAAATATTGAGTGAGAGCTTCCAATATGAAAAAGGTCCGCTTGTCCGTAGAGTAACCGTGAGGTTCCAGTAGAGTACCAGGATCTTCGCGGTCGAAGTCTATTGCAACAAGTTTGACATATGAAGGAATTGTTCCGAACACCTTACGAAGTCGGGTCTGCTTGGCTCTGATGTTTTCAAGTTGATCGACCGCCCAAACAGGTATGTCAGATAGAGCAGGTAACCGATATGCCCGGGTATCAAATCCTGCACCCAGATTCACTACCGCTTCAATCTGATTGCTCGAATCGACCAGTTTCTCGTCTATATACCGCTTTCTGCATATCAGACTACCCCAGATGCCGGGAGTGTTTTTCTCGGTTTCACGGATCAGCAAGCTTCTTACCCAATTGGGTCGCACCAGCCATACTAAGGCTCTCGCGCCGAATGGTAGTATGCGATATGCTAAGTCATCCTCGATAATGCGTTGCTTCTTTGGAAAATATTGCTCAATAGCGATTAGCGCTGTTGGACTTACTCCTGTTTTGGCTGCTGCTTTTGTCACAATATTCTACCCCTAAAACGGGTATCAAAACACATATCTTATATTACAAATTTTCAATGAAAAATTTGCTGGGCCACAGGCGACCGAGTTTTTCCTCCTTTCTTGCGCGCTCTTTTTGCATATAAATCGTTATACGAATTTTTTGGTGGTCCATCATTAATTGATTGATTGATGTTATTCCAAAATAATCGAAATACAATTTCCAGCTCGTTCTTCTCTCACATTTCTGGCGTTGCTGGGGTCAGCCTGCTGTAAGAGCATATAAACGCAAGCAAAGGCCGTGTTGGAGAGAATGTCATGAAAACATCAATCAAGTATTAGTGGACGACCATGATATGTGAAGCGCATTTTTAAAGTTGCTATTTTTGCTCGCGAATTAGTGAAGAATGGATTTTACACTTAATTATGTATAATCCAGGCCGTCTACGACCCTGAAAAGTTACAAAAGGTATAATTAAGTTTTAATTGAATGCAGTAGTTTTATTCTTAAAAAATAGAAGAGAGGAATCATGAAAATAGTCGGGATACAGTCAAGCCCACGAGGCAAAAATAGTAACACTTTAAAATTGTTGGATGCAGCTCTGAATGGAGCCGCAGAAGCAGGAGCCGAAATCGAGGCCATTGACGTTGCGAAGTTAAAAATCAAATATTGCACTGCATGCAATTCCTGTCATGAAACAGGGGTATGCTCAATAAAAGACGACTACAATGTCGTACTGGAAAAGCTGCTGGGTGCAGATGGCATAATCTGGAGCAGCCCGAACTACATAACAAATGTGACAGCCCAGCTCAAGACCCTTTTCGATAGAAGTCCACTTGTTATTCATGAACAACTCTTTGAGGGAAAATATAGTCTCTCTTTGACGACTGCAGGCAGCGGTGAAGTCGATTTTGTCCTTAACATTATGAATAATTTCATGACTCACTGCGGAGGCAACGTTATAGGAGGAATAGGCTGTGCAGTGGCACAGGGTCCTTCAGCAATGGAAACAGCCATTGAAAAATCGCATGAAATGGGTAAAGACCTTGTAGAAGCGATAAAAGAAAAGAGACAGGAAGCTGTACATGAAGCCTGGAGAGAACGATTCAAGTATGTCACCTTGCCAATAAAGACAACTGGACACACAATTGCGATTACTGAGTCGAAGGCAGAAAGCTCCGATGCTTTAGCTAGGAGATGAATGCCGTCAACTTCGTAAAGTTCTTCTGTTGTTGATTCTGAAAACTTATTAATACTTTTAAACTAATTAATATATTGTTTTGCTGACACCACTACCTCATCGCTATTAACGATACATATGTCCATATGCGAAAACCAAGCAAATATGTATCCAGCAACGAGTAGATGGAAAACGGGCTTAACTCTATACCAAAGGGATTGGGAAATCAAGGCGGGGAAAGCCGCAAGCCGCAACGCATCTCAAGAATATCACGTTCATAGATCACATATTTTCTGACACCGCAGGGACTGCGGGGATGAGCCTGTGGACTGGTTCTCAATAGAGAAGGGAATGAAGCAGGAAGCAATGATGCTTTAGCTAGTAGTAGTTCACGGGATGGAAAAGGGCTGGATTAAGGAGTAACGTTTTAATAAGGTGATTTTATGGCAAAAGTTGCTGTGTCCACTATGCTAAACGTTAAGGAACTGGGTAAAAAGCTTACAGCCGCCGGCAGGTTGAAGCTGCGTCTCTTATGTGTTTATTGCACTGATGAGATCCCGGACGGAGCATTACCATCATACACGATAGACCGCTGTATAGCAAAGGCAGTCTATACTTCCTCTCTTTTTGATGAGACGCCTCCACTCTATATTGAGGCAGCTCATGAACAGTGCTGCGGCGGCGGAATGGTATGGCTTGGGCTGGCTGAGCCGCATCCGAAGCTGAAGTATTTCGTGACTGTTGGCACACCTGACTTCCGCGGTGGCGCTGCCGAACATTTAAAGGCAACTCCGGAGCTGTTCGAAGAGACCATGAAACGCGCAGGGAAAATTACCCCTTCTGGCAAATATATTGTCATAGGACCCTGTACTGACGATATTGAACTGGAAACTATCAAATCGCTGATCCTGTTTGCAGGTAGTGAGCAAATAAGGAACCTTTGCGGCCTGGCACAGTTCAACAGTTCTGACCTTTTCTTTAGGACTGTGATACCTGGCGGACCAACCTGTTCTACAATGTTCGCTTTTCCTGCGGGTATGGCAGAGAATGCTCCGAAGGGCTCAGCATATGTCGGCCCCACCGATCCCACTGGAAACCCCTGGCTGCCCCCAGACCTGATGATAATGGGCATTCCTGCAGAACTGGCGCAGCAGATGGCAGCTGACCTGGAAGAGTCTTTTATTTGCAAACGGAGCAGGATAGCGTATCCTGAGAAACATACCATTATAAAACCGCAAACTACAGACACACGAAAATGAAACTCTTAGTTCCCTTTTCCTGCCAGAATGTCACGCTTGACCAGCTCTTGATCTTTATTTAGAGTCTGAGGCAGAAAGGGAGCTGTCGTCTTATTTTCACATTTCAAACCTTGTCATAACTCCATGAAGCTCTTCGGGAGGGAGCCTGTAGAACTGAACAAAGGAGGGAGAAAGTTTTTTAATTACTGAAAAGACTTTCCATACTATATTACTGGCAAATATATCTTCTATACCGTAAAAGATTGTTTTTTCATAAATGCCCTTGTCTTTTAGGATTTGTGCGACATCAACAATTTCCATGTATCCCATTTTTATCTCGAAGACTTTCAATCCTTTTGCCGGTTCTGCTGTGAAAGAACTTTCTACTCCGAATGGACTTTCGAGCTTGACAATTGAAATAAATATATTATTTTCATAAATAATATTATTTTTAAACATTATATGAGAAATGTATTGAGGGATTCTAGTTATGTCTCGTGAAAAGAAAAGGGCAGTCCCACTGATTTTGTTTTCAGTAGTATATACATGGTTATATTTTTCAAGGAAATTATCAATTTTCGTGGGCTTCATCAGCTCATAAAGCCTTTTTTGTCCGGAAGTGAATATTATGATAAGAGAAAAAACAATAGCTGCTATGATAATGGACCAGTAACCTCCATGAGGTATTTTGTAGGTATTTGAGAGGAGGAATATCAGGTCAATGAATGTTATAAATAGCGAAATTATAGTCTTCGATATGTCTTTTTTGTGATAAAATATCGAAGTCATCAGCATGCCCGTAATTGTCATAGTTCCAGTAACTGCCAATCCATATGCAGCCGCAAGTTTGCTTGATTCTTTAAATACAAATATCATATATAATACGGAGATCAGGAGCATCCAGTTAACCGCACTTATATATATCTGGGATTTTAATTCCCCGGACGTATAATCAATTTTTAGCATTGGCATTATCCGGGTCGTTATTCCCTGATATACTATTGAGAACACGCCGCTAATCATAGCCTGAGAAGCAATAACCGTGGCCATTATACTCAGGAGAAGAAATGGTATGAATACAATACTCGCCTGTTGAGATACCATCTCAAATAATATGTTTGTTGAATCCGGGTTTCTAATAAGGAATGCTCCCTGTCCAAGATAACTAAGAACTAGAGCAAAAAATATTAATCGCCATGCTTTTAAAATCGGGTCTCTCCCCAGATGGCCCATATCGGCATACAATGCCTCACCCCCTGTTGCACACAGAATGACTTCCGATAGTACAAAAAATCCCATAAGCCCATTATCTAGAAGGAACCTGAAGGCATAATAAGGGTTGACGGCTTTAAGCACATCTGGGGTATAGAATATTGAGACAATACCGAAAAATGCAATGGATATAAACCACAAAAGCATTATCGGACCAAAGACCCATGTAATTTTTTCAATTCCTTTACTCTGAACAGAGAAAAGTGCTATAGCAATTATACTGGCAATTAAAACCAGAATACCCTGTCCCGTATTTTCGAAACCGGAAATAATACGTATTCCCTCAACAGCACTCAGTATACTTATTGCAGGCGTAATCACACCGTCTCCGATAAGGAATGAAGTTCCTATATAGGCTAATATCGTAATTAAATACACATTTCTACCTGATTTTAGCAGAGGAATGAGAATCTCCTTTAAGACAATAGTTCCTCCTTCCCCTTTTTTACTAAGACTCATGGCAAGCCAGGCATATTCCATAGTCACGAGTATGATGAGTGTCCAGATGATTAGAGATAAAACTCCTATTACATGAGCTTCAGTCGCTTTTGTAAGAAGAAATATAACTGTCAGGGTATAGATGGGACTTGTGCCGATATCTCCAAAAACAAGACCCATTGAATGTACTATTCCCCTGAATTCGGCTTTGGAAAACATAATTTATCACCTTATTTGTTCCAGAAATTTGGGCAAAGACATGATTTGAAGAGACGGTTGAGATGGAATTTCCATGTATTTAAGCCCCATGGCGATAAATCAAGATTTTCTTCTGCCCGATAAGAGCAAAAAGGAAATGAATTATTTACCAAACTTTTGACTCGCAAATTTCCCGTTTTCATATAGATTTCGTCTCTGTTTTTTGGTTTTTCGTCAATAAGCCTAACAGTAATACCGATTTAATGATAATAGGTGATTCTGAGAATTACTTTTTCATATATAAAGATCATGACCCTCTCTATAGAAAACGATATTTCACATCTCAAATCTTGTCATCACTCCATGCAGCTCTTCAGGAGGTAGTCTGTAGAACTGGACAAAAGAAGGAGAGTTTTTCTTAATAAAAGAAAAAACTTTCCATATTATATTGTCGGTAAATATGTCTTCTATGCCGTAAAAGATTGTTTTTTCGGAAATACCTTTTTCCTTCAGGATCTCTACGACATCAATAACTTCCATGTATCCCGCTCTTATTTCAAAAACTTTCAATCCTTTTGCCGGTTCTTTTGTGAAAGCACTTTCCACTCCAAAAGGACTATCAAGCCTGAGAATTGAAATAAATATATTATTTTCATAAATAATATTATTCTTAAACATTATATGAGAAATATATTGAGGGACTCTGGTTATATCTCGTGATAAGAGAAGGGCAGTTCCACTGATTTTATTTTCAGTAGCGTATAAATGGTTATATTTCTCAAGGAAGTCATCAACTTTCATAGGCTTCAACACTTCATAAAGCCTCTTTTGTCCGGCAGTGTATATGACAATAAGTGAAAAGACAATGGCTGCTATAATGATTGACCAGTAACCTCCATACGGTATTTTATAGGTATTTGAAATGAGAAATAAAGAGGCAACAAGTGTTACAAATAGCGAGATTAAAGTCTTTGGTATGTCTTTTTTGTGATAGAATATCGAAGCCATGAGTATGCCTGTAATTGTCATGTCCCCGGTAACTGCCAGTCCGTATGCAGCCGCAAGTCTGCTCGATTCCTTAAATACAAACATCATATATAGTACGGAAATCAGGAGCATCCAGTTCACTGCACTTATATATATCTGCGATCTTAATTGCCCGGAAGTATAATCGATCTTTAGCATCGGCATTATTCGGGTTGTTATTCCCTGGTATACTATTGAGAATACACCACTAATCATGGCCTGAGAAGCGATAATCGTAGCCACGATACTAAGTATAAGAAATGGAATGTAAATAATACTTGCTTGTTGATTTACCATCGAAAACAATATGTTTGTTAAATCAGGATTTCGGATGATGAATGCTCCCTGTCCAAGATAATTAAGCAGTAAGGCAAAAAATACCACCTTCCACGCATTTAAAATCGGCTCTCTCCCCAGATGGCCCATATCGGCATATAATGCCTCACCCCCTGTTGCACACAGAATAACTTCAGATAATACAAAAAATCCCGCAAACCCATTATCCAGAAGAAACCTGATAGCGTAATAGGGGTTGACGGCTTTAAGCACATCTGGAGTATAGAATATTGAGGCAATGCCAAAAATTGCAAGGGATGCAAACCATAAAAGCATTATCGGACCAAACACCCATGTAATTTTTTCAATTCCTTTACTCTGGACTGAAAAAAGCGCTATTGCAATTATGCTAGCAAGTAAAACCAGAATGCCTTGTCCTGTATTCTCGAATCCTGAAATGATACGTATTCCCTCAACGGCACTCAGTATACTAATTGCAGGTGTAATAACGCCGTCTCCAATAAGGAATGAAATCCCGATATAGGCTAATATCGTAACTAAATAAACTTTTCTGCCTGATTTCAGCAGGGGAATAAGTATTTCCTTTAAGACAATAGTGCCTCCTTCCCCTTTTTTACCAAGGCTCATAGCAAGCCATGTATATTCCATAGTTACGATTATGATAAGCGTCCAGATAATTAAGGATAAAACTCCTATTACATGAACTTCTGTAGGTCTTGTAAGAAGAAATATAACTGTCAGGGTATAAATGGGACTTGTCCCGATATCTCCAAAGACAAGACCCATAGACTTTACTGCTTCCCTGAACTCTAACTTGGAAAACATAACTTACCACCTTATTTACTCAAGAAATCTGGGCAAAGAAATGATTTGAAATGAAAAGCTCCGTGCGTTTAAGCCCTAAGGCGATAAATCATGATTTTCTTCTGCCCGATAAGAGCAAAAGGAAATGGATCATTACTACTGAACTTTTGACTCGCAAATTCTACTGTTCCCATATAGATTTCGTCTCTATTTTCTGGTTTTTGGTCAATAAGCCTAACAGCAAATATCGATTTAATTATAATAGATTATTTTGAGAATACGTTTTCATATATAAAGATCATGAACCTTTCCATTAAATCGATAGCTACACATATCAAGCTGATCCTTTGATTTTAAGTTGATCCTTTAATTTAAGCTAATTCTTTGATTATAGTTTTTTGACTTAAAAAGAGAGCGTCGCAAAAGTCAAAACAATTACACAATTGGACAATCGTAACGTTAACTTTAAATATAGTTGTAAATTTTTTGCATGAAATTTAGGGAAACATCGACCTTATTGGGATTAATTTTCCCATTTGTGGAATCAGATGGACTTTTACGACGCTCTCTAAAAAAGCAAGAAAAATGAGTAAGAAAACAGGCATAAAGGCGAAAATGGGAAATATGAGATTATAACATGGATTCTGCAAAAGAGGATACGGAATTTCCCGCTCATGATAGAGCAACCGAAGGCGTGGGAATCCTTCTCGGGGACCCCAAAAAAGCCGTGATTAAACTCTCTATTCCAATCATAGTTGCCATGTCCGTGCAGACAATCTACAGCCTGACTGATACTTTCTGGGTTGCAGGCCTTGGAGCTGATGCTCTTGCCGCTGTAGGGTTTGCGTTTCCTTTTTTTGTGATCCAGATGGCGCTTACTGGAGGGTTAGGAGTAGGAGGGGGGGCTGCAATTTCCAGGCGGATAGGGGCTAGAGATAAGGCAGGTGTGGATAATGTTGCAGTGCATATTTTCGTGATAATGCTCGTCCTTACAATTGCCCTTACAATTCTCGGACTTGCCCTTGTAAAAGATCTTTTTATGTACAGCGGCGCCGGAAAAACGACAGGTCTGGGAGTTGAGTATGCAAGAGTAATCTTTGCAGGCAGTTTCGTTTTCTTTTTTACAAACGTTGCAAATTCTATCCTGAGAAGTGAAGGAGATTCGAAAAGAACCATGCAAGCTATGATTCTGGGCTCCGTTCTGAATGTAGTTCTTGACCCGATTTTTATATATGCTCTGGGGCTTGGGGTCGCGGGAGCAGCTATTGCGACAGTAGTCTCTTATGCCATTTCAGGACTGTTGATGTTCTACTGGCTTTTTGTCAAGAAGGATACCTATGTGTCCTTCAGGTTTGGTTCTTTCAAATTTGATAAAGCAATCGTCTGGGATATCTTCAGAGTAGGAATACCCTCATCGATTGAGCAGCTTTCCCTGGCATTAACGGCACTTGCGATGAATTATATCATCGTAACTATCAGCAATACGGACGGAGTTGCAGTTTACGCCACAGCCTGGAGAGTGGCAAGTATAGCAGTTGCTCCCTTAATAGGAATTTCAATATCTTTAGTCTCGATTAGTGGAGCAGCTTTCGGAGAAAGAAACTTTAAAAAAGCTCAGAATGCCCTTATTTACGCGATTAAAGTCGGTTTTCTTGTAGAAACTGCAATTGCGGTTGTTGTATACTCCTTTGCCCCGGGCATTGCTGCCGTCTTTACAAGTACCGAAAGTGCTGCCCATATTGCCCCTGAACTGACAAGGCTCCTGAAAATCATGGCGGTTTTCTATCCCGCTGTCGCCTTCGGAATGCTCTCCACTTCTATTTTTCAGGGTGCAGGAAAAGGTACAAGTGCCCTTATTACCACCCTTCTGAGAAGCCTGGTCATGACACCCCTTTTTTCCTTACTTTTTGCCTACGAATTCGGCTGGGGGCTGCTTGGCGTTTGGTGGGGACTTGTTACAGGTACTGTAATAGGATCACTGATTACTTTTTTGTGGGCGCAGATGTATTTGAGGTGCCTGGTGAATGCCCGGGAAAATGAAAACAAATGTTAACTTTGTTATCGAAAGTGCTATACCCGAATCATAAAATTTAAATAGATTTTGGGTAGTATTGGTAAGAAATCAAACAATCAGATAAATGGATAGTAAGATAATAAACAATTTAAGTTCGGACTATATAATAGAAACGATAAGCTAAGAACTATGATTCAAATCTGAACCTGAAAATGTCGGGGGGAAATCTCTCAGCCTATTGCCCAAGTTCGGAAAAACCCTAACTGTGATAACCAATGAAAGAAGAAACAATAAAAGAGACAGTGAGACTCCAGTTCGAAACTATACATCTTTTTCATAAAAACTTTGCCAAAACTTTGCATCCAATCAGGAACAGCCCATACAACCTGAACAAAAACCAGAATAAGGCTATTATGATAATTGGAGCCGCAGACAGTATTATGCCTACAACCCTGGGGAAATTTCTTGATCTTCAGAAGGGCAGCCTGACAAGCATGATAGACGCCCTGGAAAAAGAGGAGCTTGTCTGCAGGAGAGGGGATCCAGGAGATAGGAGAAAGACCCTGATTTGCCTTACCGAAAAAGGAAAAGAGTACCGAGACTGGCTCAAAGGGGAATTCGAGAAAAACGCTTCAGAGATTCTAACAAAACTAGAGGAAGAGGATATTGTAGCATACCAGAAAAGTCTGCAAACAATGTCTGATTTGCTGAAAAAGCTTGACGAAGCCGCCTGAAAGATAAACCGGAAAGATGCGGAATAGTGCCGGAGGCCTGCAATGGATACCGAAATAATTTGCAAACTCAAGAAGCTAGGGTTCACGGAGAATGAGGCAAAAATCTATATCGGACTCCTCAGATTGAATGAAGCGACAGCAAGGGAAATTCATGAATTTACACATGTTCCTAGACCAAAAATATATTCTGTACTGAAGAATATGGCAAAAAAGGGTTATATTGAAACAGGAGGAAAAACTCCTGCCTACTTCAAAAGTATAGACCCGGAACAGTTGACCGGGAAGCTCAGAGACGAATTTCTTATCTCCCTGAACGAAACCTTAAAAGAACTTAATTGGTCCTCATTGGTCATCGGTTAAGAAATCCTATGCGTCGTCCATTACTGTTTTTTCATTTCTCTTATTTTTACTTACTCAAAC
>MCHG01000307.1_pt1 | contig 18256 bp, 14 predicted proteins | sample 787351 | NCBI WGS metagenome assembly MCHG01 (sample SAMN05430296, study PRJNA330682) | permafrost metagenome | biome: Cold desert; feature: permafrost; material: soil; isolation source: enrichment culture inoculated with soil incubated with H2/CO2 at 20 degrees... ... | reverse complement strand
TACAGAAATTACAGCTTCAGGACCAGCTTCATAGATAACAAAAATCTCTTCACGTGTAAGCATAATAACGAAACAAATAGGATTCAATTTATATGCAATTTTTCCTCGAAACGAGAAAAAATTGTAGCCTTTGAAAGGCTATCTGAATAGTTACACTTTATTTTCGTTTTCTTCTGCTTTTTCTCACTTTCTCTTAACTCTTAAAAGGGCAAAAACTCCAAAGAATGCAATGAATCCCGAGAGTGCATTAAATCCAGGTAATTTGGGTAATCCAGGTAATCCGGGTATTCGAGACTCTTTCTTTTCTGGGTCTGCTTTCACAGGCAGGCAGGCATAGGTATCATAATTGGAAGTGGAAACTCCCAGGAAAGCAGAATCTTTTGAATAATAATCTGCAAGAGCAACAAAAAGTTTCTGAATTGAGACTTTATCTTCAAAGCCCTCATCTACAGAGACTTCTATCAGCCCTTTGGAACCCGCACCTCTAATTTCCCCCATCTGAGGGGCAATTGCATCGACTATACTGGGAGCGGAATTAAGCCCTTCGATGTCCCCACAGTAAGCTCTGACAATAAAAAAATCGACAAAAGGAACGATTTTCTCAATCTCTGACGTAGGATAATAAGGTGGAATACTTGCTGAGACGGATATGTTTTCTCCGGCTTTTTGATGTGCAGTCTCAAAGAGTGTCCTGTAATCAATGATATTTTCAGAGCTTTCTTTGTCAGAAGGTTTAATATAGACATCTATCCCGTCAAAGGGTGCAAGAGACTTCCCGTTATAATCAAGTACAGCATTCAAAGATTCCTGGCAGGCGTTTAAAGCCCCTTTCTCTGAGCAATTGAAGTCTTCCAGAAGCACGGCATGTACGGAGATTCCTTCTTTATGGGCCATTTTCACAAAGCGTTCGTATTGCCAGACATCTCCACTGTTCACGCTCAGGAAAATGGTGTTTATACCTGAAGAGTCAAGCTCCTTTACAAGGACAGGAAAATCGAACTTGTATGGAGAAGAAAGCTTAATTCCGGAAATATTTACATCATATTCAGGAAATATAGTATCTGAAGTGCCTGTCTTGTTTTTACTCAGATTTTCCTGTACCTGTGAAACCTCCTCGGGAGCAGAGACTTTGTTATTCAGTTCGGACCCAGGAGTGACTTCGGGTTCAGAAACATTTTCTGATCCAGAGGCAATTTCAGGTTGCGAAGTATTTTTAGAAGTGTTTCCAGAAATATTTTCTGTTGAAGCATCGGGTCCTATCTGAGTTGGAACGACACTAACTATGGGTTCGATCCCGACAAATTTTCGAACCAGAGCGTAGTCAATTGCCATGTAGCCTGTGTTCTTCGAGGAGTCTGGATAAGAAGCTGCGTACAGATAAATATGCATTTGAGAATTAGTAAGATCATTTGAGGCGTAGTCCATCCTCGAGTCCCGGATCCCATTTTTAAACCAGGCTATTTTGCGAGTGTTGTTTTCCTCAAACCAGGCAATTCCCGAGGCATACCAATTCCCTTCAGGAACAAGGACATCAGTAAGATCGTAGGGGTTATACTTTTGATTCCTATAAAATGTTTCCCAGCTAACACGACTTTCATTGGCAAATTCGGTCTCGTGCCTAATCTCGTTTTTTCTGTTTTCTATCTGATCTATGAAACCCTGCCGCAGCAGAGGACCCCTATTATCTGTGCCTGTAGTAGCTTTCATTCTCTTGATTACAAACATAGAATTAATACCAAAACTGTTCCTACTGTAAATTGTAGAAGAGTCATAAGCATGAACTGCCGGGGCTAAAACTTTACATATCCCATTTTCGAATTCAACCTTGCCGCCTCCGGTACTTTTAGCATTCCAATCAAGATCACTGAGGGTATTTCTATCAAAGTTATCGAAAAAATCAAATGTTTTTTTCCCATTGCTCGCCGCAGCTATAGCCCCGGAATTTCCATACTTCATGAGAATTTCACTGGTTCCACTTGCAGGAACGTCTGGAACCTTTACCCAGATAATAGCTTCCTCATTTTTAGGGTTCCACGTTTCAATCCAGTAGTTGAGCGTCTGATTTCCGGAAAAGAAGCGAATGTCTGAACCATCAATTTTTGCCTTTGAAAAATTAAAATTCGAAGAGTTCAAACCAACAGGCACAGGATAGTCTGTCAGAGTTTTACCCGCTTTCTCAGTAATAATAATTTCCTGGGAATAATTCCACTGGTTGTCTTTTGCAGACAGAACCCGAAAGTTATCAGTCGTAGCCAGGGCATAGCCTGTGAAAAAAAACATCAGAAACACAGAAACAATCCCGCATACGATAAATCTTTTTTTCATTTTTAGCAGCCTCTCGTAAGCCCGTTATCAAACCCGATTAAATATTAATATCAAAATCTTAACAGGTATTAATCCCAAAAACAATAAACCTTTTCATAAAAACACATCTAGGATAATAACGATAACAATAATATTACTTGTGATAAAGGGAAATTAAAAACTAACAAAATATCAAGCAAGATAAATCCGAAATGATAATAAAGAATCTTTGCAATTACAGATCCAATGACGCTTTTATCCAGCACTGAACTGAGAAAACTTATACAGGCAAAGCCTCCTTTGATTGAAAACGCAATTGATATAGAAACCCAGATTCAGCCTAACGGGCTTGAACTCACCCTGAAAGAGGTAAAAACAATTGAAGGTGCTGGGGCTGTAGACTTTGATAACTCCGAAAGAGTACTACCAGACGCAAAGACCCTTGAATTCGGGAGCGATGACTGGATTCACTTGCCAGAGGGAATTTATAAGATACTCTTCAATGAGATCGTAAATATTCCCATGAATTTAGCAGCAATCGCAAAGCCACGGTCAAGCCTTATTCGCTGCGGGACTACCCTTGAAACCGCTGTGTGGGATGCGGGATATCGGGGGCGCAGTGAGTCAATGCTTGTAGTTTATAACACTGCAGGTTTCAGGCTGAAGAGAAATGCCCGAATTATGCAGCTCCTGTTCTATACTCTGGACGCGGAAGTAGAAAAAGGATATTCAGGTGTATACCAAAACGAAAACACAAAGTAAGATAACAGAAAAAAGCTCCTTAGTACAACTCTTTGAAATGAAAGCTTATTAGATTAAACAAAGGAGAGTTAGTCCCAAAAGAAACGTAAGATCGGGTGTTAGTAAAATCCGGTGCCTTGAGAAAATATATAGATAAAGTATATATTATCCAGCCTGTATATCACAGCCTATGAGCACTATAGGTAAATCCATACGGATGGAACGTATTTTCAATAGAGATACCGGTAACGCCATTATTATTCCTATGGACCATGGAGTAGGTGCAGGTCCAATACCAGGGCTTAAAAACCTTCAGCAAACTGTAAATAAGGTTGCCGAAGGAGGAGCAAATGCCGTGCTCGGACATATGGGGCTTTCCAAACATGGGCACAGAGGGTATGGACATGATGTCGGTCTGATAATCCACCTATCAGCTTCAACTTCTCTTTCTCTTGACCCTAACCATAAAGTTCTGGTAACAACTGTAGAAGAAGCTATAAAAGTTGGAGCTGACGCAGTATCTGTCCATATTAACATAGGGGCTGAAGACGAATACGAGATGCTTCAGGGACTCGGCTATGTTGCGGGGAAGTGCGATGAATGGGGAATGCCACTCCTTGCCATGATGTACCCACGTGGGAAGAAGGTTCGCTCTGAATATGATGTAGACGTTGTAAAACATGCAGCTCGAATTGGCGCCGAGCTTGGGGCAGATATAATTAAAACAAACTACACCGGAAGCCCTGAAACTTTTAAAGAAGTTGTTGACGGCTGCCCGGTACCTGTAATCATTGCAGGCGGTCCGAAGGTAGGATCTGAACATGAGTTGCTGGAGATGATCGAGTGTTCTATCAAATCCGGTGGGCGAGGTGTTGCCATAGGAAGAAATGTTTTTCAGGCAGAAGACCCCACGGGTCTAGTCCGAAGAATTGCAAAAGTTGTTCATGAGGGCGTGAGCGCAGAAGAATTAATGAAGATGGGCAAGTAAACCTGAGAGTGAAAAAGCCTGATTTAAAATTTAATATTGAGTTCAAAACCGGGCAGAAATAAAAGTCAGAAAGAAAAAAATTAGTATTACTGTTGCAATGGAAATAAAGGGGTGCCGTTTTTTAGAAGAAGAAATCCATCAGAAAGATAATGAATAGAAATAAGGAATCTAAATCAAAACTTCAGTTGAGTTTCAGGAAAAAGAAACAGTACTGAATCAAGAATTGTAGATTTGAAGTCCTGGATTCATTTGAAATCTTAAATTAAAGAGATGTTTTTCAACACTCTATTCCTTTCTCTAAATGTTACATTCTTTTTTTAATGTTATATTCCTTAAAACCATAATTTTAATACTAGTGCTTCGATTCCAAAATATATGGTAAAATAAATTTCTGAAAACCACGGAAAACACGGAAACACGGAATTAAGAAACAAAGGGCACAATCCTTCCGCGGTTATAGCGTCCTGATTAGGTTTTTCCGTGCCCTCCTGTATTTTCAGTGCTTAATGAATCTCATGGTTTTAAACTAACTATTTGTGTTCATAACTGCAATTGGCTACCGAATTAGGCATCTATTTTGGAATCGATGTACTAGTGTCGAGTCAACAGAAAAATGTCGTATAAAATAGAATACGACTATTCAGAATCATTCAATTCTTGAGGATTGACGCGACACTAGCTATCAGGAATTCTATTTTGAGGACATAATTCAGAACAAAAGAAAGTGTAGCTTTTAAATGTAGAAACTTTTTTCCAGCATATTCTCGGAGTCACTGAAGAAACCTGGAAGCAATTTTCTGTTCACGTATATATTTCGTAAGCAACAAGTTGCAGGTCCATAGATTACAGTGGAAATAAGGGGGTATTGGCGCTTTAAAGGAATGAAATAAAAATATGAGAGTGAAAAATCTTATTTGGGCAAATATTCTCAAATAGTGAATCCATTGGTACGAAGTAAAGCTGAAACTAGAATCTTAAGATTCCTTAACAATTGTAGCAAAAGTGATACTAGAAATCTACTTGCACAAAAATAAAAGATATAAGAGCTAAATTGAAAAATATATAGAAAAGAAACAAAAAAGAGAAAAATAAAAAAAATAATAATAGTAAAAATATTAACTTGTAAAAGCCTCCAGTGGAAATAAAGGGGTCCCTCTTTAAGAAGATAGAAGAAAGTTAAGGGATTCTGAGAAGAAATATCTAAAGGAAGAATCCCTGCGAATTAGAAATTAGAATTCGATTCTAATGATTAAGTTCAGTTAAAATAATTAAACTTCGGAGGTAAAAATGGAAGTGGCCTTAAAGAAAATTAAATTTTGTAAGAAAATAAAAACAGAGATCAGAAAAAGACAAAAGAAAGTTTGATTAAAGGTCAACAAAAGGAACAAGGTCACAACCTGTACATTTCAGGCACATAGTCATTGCAAGCCCTGGATTAAGCCCATGTTTCTTGAGGATCTCAGCCTCAATTTTTGCAAGCCTCAAAAGTCTCTCAGGGGAAGGACGTTCGGTAAAACAGTCTCCAATCCTAAGAGGGTGAGGGTTTACCGGCCGCAAGATAGGGATAACCCCTATTTTTGCAAGGGTTTCGACCCCTTCCACGACAGAAGAGTCACTTTCTCCAAGCCCGATTATAAAATTACTGAAGACTCGATTTTTTCCGAAGACATCCACAGCTTCTTTGAGTTTGTCCAGAATATAATCAAGAGAAAGGTCTCCGCAAACCTTTTTGAAGATCTCGCTGTCCATAGTCTCAACGTTATATTTGACTTCGAAAACACCCTCTTCATAGAATTTCCTGGAACAGCCTTCTGTCGGGTACACCGAAACCCCAATAGGAACATTATATTTTTTGAGAGCAGGAAGCAGTTTGAGCACACGCTCTACTTCGCCTTCCACTGAAGTCTCAACCCCTGAGGTAAGGGATATAGCCTTTAGGTTTCCTGTTCTTAAAACCTCATCTACTATACTCAGGACCTCTTCCTCACTCTTAACATGCCCCTGCAATTTGGGCACAGGACAGTATTTGCAGTCAAATATGCACTTTTCGCAGAGAGTTATGAACGCCTGCTCAGGGCAGTGGGCAGGGGCAGGCTCAAGTTTTCCTCGAGCAAGTTCTTTTCCCTCATGGAAGAGCGCAACATTTCCGTCCCCTTCTGCCTTTTGAATGGAAAGTGGAGAGTCCTTATTTATGCTGAGCCTTACCCGCTTTTCTCCTGACCTGAAGAACACGGAACTTGTACCTGCCCCGGGACCCGCTGTGGAGCCTCGAACCCGTGGGATAAGGGAAGAATCTATGGAAACTGAACCTATAGAGATAAGGAAAGCTTTTAATTCCGGCGTAATTCGCTTATTTTGCATGCAAATGTCTCTCTAAATTATTGTGTTTCTGTAGTTCCGGCCTTTTCTCTGATCTTACTGAGAAGTATATAATTCTTCTGTTGATATAATTTAAATTGTCAGCTACCAGATTCGAAACTAAAAAGAAAATTCTCTTTGTCCATAAATTTGTTCTCTTGTGTCCAAAAAAAGCCTTTGGTCTCCTTGTGAGCTAAAATCAGCATATATAAATAAATAGAAGACAATTGAAAATTTAAAAATTAATCGAGGAGGAATAGGAATTTTGTTGAAAAAGTGGTTTATATTACTTATAGTGCTTTCCTGTACCATCTTTGCTGTTTCTTCCGGATGCAGTGAAAAAAGCAAAGAAAATGTCACTAAAGATGCGGTTGAAAATAGTAAAGTAAACGTCACTAAAGATACGGTTGAAAATAGTAAAGAAAGTGTCACTACAGGTACGGTTGAAAAAGGCAAAGAAAGCGTCACTACAGGTACGGTTGAAAAAAGCAAAGGAAGTACCTCTGCAGATAAAGTTGTAGAGAGCGAAAAAGACCTTTCCAAGGACTCAGAGACAGAGACAGAAGTTAGCACAGGATCCACCGGGAACTCCGATAATTGGTGTTCTGTAGGCTCTTCCTGGAATACAGTAAACCCTCAGACAGGTGAAGAGGCCTCAATGAAAATTACAGGGATCGAAACTATTGATGGAATACCAATGTGCAAAGCCGTGTATGAAACGAATACTAAAGATGAAAAATACTCAAAATTAGAATATTTCTGGTCTCAAGATGGAAAAACTTCTCTCTGGAATGTATATGACATATCCGGAAAAAAGATTTCCGAAGTCAGCATGAAAGAAGGCAAAATGAGAATGGTCGATGAAAGCGGTAAAGTAACGGAAATTACCCAGGGTTCATAAAGAGAGGTTTAGAGGTTATTTAGGAACTATTATCCTATTATTCAGGGAAATTTATAGCGATAATATAACATTAGAAAAATGGACAAAATTCTACTGATATGACAATACTAAGAAGATAAAATAATATTAACTGTTGAAACTATTATATATATTAAGTGTGTAGTATAAATTGCGTTCTCATCCCTTTAACACCCCACTAGTAAACATCTACTCCACAAGTAAAGGGACAAAACGGAATAGGGAATTAAGCACAACCAAAACTCCCAATCCGCGAGTCCGGTACCTCAGTATTTCTTCCCAGACAAAAATAGAAAGTATATCTTAATGCCGTTCGGAACTTCCAAGTTCAGGATGAGGACGCGAATCTATTTTTCAAAAAATTACAATAGGCACTGGTTTTCTTTCTTGATTGATTCTTTTCTCAGGCAAAGTTCACTTACTATGAAAAAAATAATCGGATTCAAATACATTTTTGAATCCTCTTTTTCTTTTAGTTATATTATCGAATAAATGTCCAATCTGCCTCTTTTCAAACTTCTTAACCATGCATAATACTGAAAAGCACGGAAAATTGGTATCCTCTTCAAATTCGAGGGAGAATTTACCAACCAGAAAAATATGCAACAATTTTATCATACAATTGTGAAGTTGAATGTATCTCTTGAGCATGTTTTCCAGACTTGGTTAAATTCTTAAATTTTCAGCAAATATGGGAAATTTACTTTTTCCCATACAATTTGAAGAGGATACGAAAATTGTTTCTATAACCACGGAAGAAAAGGAAGGCTGTAACTTTTTAATTTAGTCCTCTTGAGCGAAGCGAAAAGGACCTCGTGCTCCCGAAGCGAAACTCGGGAAGCGAAACTCGGGAGGCGAAACTCTACCGGCATTGCCAATTTTATATATATCAGTAAAAGATAATATTGGTCAGACCGCCTAAAAAGAATTTTGTTAAAAACGGGAAGAGAAATATGAAAATCATGATCATAGGGGGTTTTCTCGGAAGCGGGAAAACGACTACCATACTGAAAATCAGCAGGCGATTCCGGGACGCAGGAAAACGGATTGCAATCATTGTAAATGAGATAGGGGAAATCGGACTTGACGGAGACGTCCTTACAAATCCCGACATTGCGACTGAGGAGCTTACCAGCGGTTGCATCTGTTGTACACTAAGAATCAGCATGCAGTATACCCTTCAGACCCTCGAAGAAGAATTCAAGCCTGACATTGTTATTATCGAACCGACAGGAATAGCCTTTCCAGGACAGATAAGGGACGAAATCGAAACAATGGGACTTTCTGAACTCTCCTTTGCTCCGATAATAACCCTTGTAGACCCTGGCCGCTTCGGGACAGAAGCAAAAGAAATACCAAGATTTATCGAGACCCAGATCAGGGAAGCCGAGATCCTTTGTATAAACAAGATAGACGTAACGCCTGCAGAAATTGTCCTCTCCACCGAGAAAATGCTCCTTGAGATAAACCCTGAAGCGCATATCCTGAAATTCTCGGCAAAACTTGGAGATAAACAATTTGAAAGTCTGCTTCTTCATCTTGCCGTGTCAGGACTCAAAAAAACTCTCGACGAAAAGAAAAACTCAATTGAGCTTTCGGAAGTCTCTGCCTTCTCAACTCTCTACACACTGGCATATGAAGCTTTTAACCCAGAAAAAGGAACACGCTTTATAGAAGAGAGCCTTCGGACTATTCGGGACAGAGTTAGGGAAATTAATCCTGAATTCGTAGGGCATGTGAAGCTTTCCCTAAAACTTCCTGAGTCTACGATCAGGGGCAGCGTGACCTCCTCTAAAGAAACACCTCAGGTGGAATTCCTGGATAGGAAAAACGAGAAGACAGAAATCCGTCTGCTTTCCGCAATTACAAAAGTCCCTAAAGATAAACTCGCAGAAATCGTTGAGAGCACTCTTGAAGTGAAACTTCGGGAAGCAGGGATTACTTTTAAGAAAGAATCTCTGGAGCACGGACATGAGCACAAGCATGATAATGAACACGAAAAAGGGCAGTCAAGGATAAACATTTACGGGAAAAATGAATGGAAATGAGATGCAAGTTCAATATTAATTAAAAAGTAGAATTTGCCATATTTAATCAGAATTAAAACGTACGGCTTAAGATAGATGAGTAGCAATTACACTTAGTCTTTACACTTAGTCTTTTCGGAACTTTTAAAGAAAATTCTGGTTTCAATATTTAAAAATGAGATATGGAGTTTTGATATGAACGAGGATATCGACGAAATTGACGCTTATTTTGGCAAAAAAGGGGAACCGACTGAAGGCGAAGCTGTCAAAATGGAGCATATAATGATGGAAAAGGTTTCTATAAATCCCTCAAGAAGAAAGCTTCTCAGGGTAGTTGGGGTTTTCGGGAAGGATGAAAAACAATTAAAGGAAGAGTCAGGATTAGACGATTTCTTCTTTAAGTTCCATATGGATTTCCTGCTCAAAGAGGGGTTCCTGAAGTTCGAAGACGGAATGTACCGCCTTACAGACCCTGGAATTGCTATGCACGACTCAGTGTGTTGAATAAATATTTTATATTTTTCCTCTTTATATATACATCTAAAGATATACTATTTAATAGTCTGTAACTTAACTCCATCCTGATTTCTAAAGGTGCCTTCTGCTAAAAAGCGATAAGTTTTTATGTTAATCTGAGTAATGGCGTTATGACCAAACTTTTCGATATTCTATGGAAGTTTCAAAAACGTCCGATCTAATTTCCAGGTATATATCGAGCAATAATAAGGAGAGTGAATAAATATGCCAGCGTTAGTTAATGTAGATGAATGTTCAGGATGCGGAAGCTGTGTCGATGAATGCCCCTCTGAAGCAATTACTCTTGATGAAGAAAAGGGTATCGCAGTAATCGACAATGACGAATGTGTAGAGTGCGGTGCTTGCGAAGAAGCATGCCCGAACCAAGCAATTAAAGTAGAAGAGTAAAACGACAACCATTTGGAATAAGTTTTTATTCCATTTTTTTCTTTTTCTTCTCATTAGATTATTTTTTCTCTCGTTGGAGGGAGCTTTTTAGATGGTAGCAATTAAAGCGGGTATTTTAGGCGCCACAGGCGCTGTTGGGCAGAGATTTGTAGAAGCACTGGCAAACCATCCCTGGTTTGAGATTACAGCCCTTGCAGCATCAGAGAGAAGCGCCGGCAAAACATACAAAGAAGCGGCAGGTTGGCGGCTGGATACAGCAATGCCGGAAAGCGTTGAAAATATCAAAGTTGTCCCTGTAGACCCAAAAGCCGTTGATGCAGATGTTGTTTTCTCGGCACTTCCTGCAGACCTCGCTCTCACAGTCGAGCCCGAGTTTGCAAAAGCCGGATTTGCAGTAGCAAGCAATGCATCATCTTTCAGGATGGAAAAAGATATCCCCCTGGTAATCCCAGAGGTAAATCCCGAGCATCTGCGGCTTCTTGAAGTCCAGCAGGATACAAGGGGATGGGACGGATATATCATCACAAACCCCAATTGCTCCACTATTGTCATGACACTTACCTTAAAACCCCTTATGCAGTTTGGGCTCGAAACCATACAGGTAGCTACAATGCAGGCGATATCAGGGGCAGGGTTTTCTGGAGTTGCCGCAATGGCAATCTATGATAATGTGATTCCCTACATTGGAAGCGAAGAAAATAAGATGGAAACCGAGACTTTAAAACTCCTCGGAGAGTTTAACGGCTCAGAAGTCGTGCCTGCAGATATGACAGTCAGCGCTTCCTGCCACAGAGTTCCTGTTGTCGACGGGCATACCGAAGCCATTTGGGCCGGGATGAGGGATAAACCAACACCTGAAGAAGTAAGGGAAGCCTTCCTGAACTTCGACCCTAAACTGGGAGGACTCCCTTCCAAACCTAAAAAAGCCATCATCGTAAGAGATGAAATCGACAGACCTCAGCCTCGCCTTGACCGCAATATGGGAAAAGGTATGAGCGTTTCAGTGGGCCGGATAAGAGAAGGAATCCGCTACATCGCAATGGGGCATAACACCATCCGCGGAGCCGCAGGGGCAAGTGTCCTGAATGCAGAACTCTTGCATTCAATGGGCAAACTCTGAATCTCATAAGAATAGAAATGAAAAGTAAAAACCTGAGTTTCAGACTTTTACTTTTCTACTTTACTTTTCTTGAATTCTTTTCATTTTCCTAAATTTTCTATATTAAAAGAGTATGGTTTTTCTGCTTTTTATTTCAAGTACGTTATTTCAGAGTTTCAGGAAAAAGCTTTCTTGCAGCCTCTTCTGCCTTTCTCATGACCTCTTTTACAGGAACACCACTAGTTTTTGCGATTTTCTTACAATCCTCAAACTCAGCAGAGATATTGAGCAAGATCCCTCCCGAATCCCTGGCGATCTTGACAGCAGTTTCATAGATATGCCCTTCAACCTCAAGTTTAATCATTTCGATTTTCCGGGCGGCCATTAGCCTGTGCCGGGTAGGGACAACTCTCACTCCCAGAGATCCGGTCTCGGTGATGATTTTCCGGGCAAGTTTTGCAGTGTCCTCAGGCTTTGCAATTACCTTGATAATATGAGCAGGACGGCCTTTTTTCATGGTCGCCGGGATAATTGCAACGTCCCTTGCCCCCATCGCGAGAAGTTCCTCAAACAGGTTACCCAACACTTCTCCACTCACATCATCAGCATTAGTCTCGAGCATCTCGATCATATCCGGAATCAGGCAAGAATCAAGTTCAGACACTACTCCCTGAAGCACATTTGGTCCAGCGAGCTCTGAGTCTCCGGCTCCGTAGCCTATTGAAATTACCCTGCCCTGAGGAAAAGCCTCGACAGACCTGGAAAAATGGGCCAGGATAGCAGCACCTGTCGGAGTAAGAAGTTCCTTTTGCTCGCTGCCCCCCCTGAAATAGAGCTTTCCTCTTTTTAGAAGTTCAAGGGTAGCTGGGGCGGGGACAGGCAGAGTTCCGTGTGCGCATTCTATTGTTCCGCTGCCCACATTGATAGGCGTGCAATAAACAAAATCGCAGTTAAGGGCATGGATAGCTGCCGAAGAACCGATTACATCGGCAAGGGCATCACTCTGCCCTACCTCATGGAAATGGAGTTTTTCAAGGTCAGGCTGCCCATGAACTGAAGCTTCGGCTTCCGCCATTTTCAAAAAGATATCAAGAGCACTTACCTCCACCTTGGAGGGCAATTTTGCAGCCTTTATGATATCCACCAGTTCAGGATATGTGCGGACTGGCTCTTTGTCAGGCACGTTTATTCGGACATCCAGGGCTTTTATTCCTTTTTTTACAACCTCCTTTACATCCACAGATACTGAGACGGAGGACTCTATCAGTTCCAGAATTGCTTTCCTATCAGCCCCAAGGTCGAGAGCGCACCCAAGGATCATGTCCCCTGCTGCCCCTGAGAAAGGGTTGAAAATAAGTGCTTTCATAAGACTCCTTCCTGCATTGCGTTTTCAATTTATTCTCTGTTACTCTTCTTGCTCTGCCGTCACTTCCTTATCTCTTTTCCCGGCAGCTGCAATCATGTTTGCGATCCGGGCTGCATACGCTCCCGCAACAAAACCTGCGTCAATATTCACTACTGCAATTGTGGAACAGGATTGCAGCATTGCCAGCAGGGCAGCTTTTCCCCCGCCTCCGGCTCCGTAGCCTGTAGATACCGGAAGCCCGATCACAGGTACGTCGACAAGTCCAGAGACTATCGTGGGAAGCGTGCCTTCCCTTCCGGCTGCAACAACGATTGCTCCCGGCATCATAGCTTTTAGTTTATGGAGTTCGGGGATGAGTCTGTGAATTCCTGCAACCCCTACATCATATACAGTGATAGTTTCGCAGCCCATTTCTGAGGCCGCAACCCGGGCCTCTTCCGCAGCCGGGATATCTGCCGTCCCTGCAGAGATGATTCCTACAACACCGCCGGTTTTCGGGGCAGGGGTACCATCGTGAATAACAACTGTACGGGCCCGGCTATTCCACTCAAGTTTATCCTGCCCAAATGCCGCTCTTAAGGCTTCAAGATGCCCTGGAGAGACACGAGTAATGAGTGCTCTTCTGCTCTGCGTTACCATGACTCTGGCAATTTCTACCACATCCTCAGGCTCCTTGCAGTCGGCAAGGATAGCTTCGATCACTCCTGTCCTGCTTTTTCTATGGGAATCAAGTTTTGCAATATCTGCATAGGAGACAAAACCCAGACCACGGGCCTGCTGTTCCGCAGTCTCAATGTCCATTTTTCCTTCTTTAACAGCCCTTAGTATGTCAGTAAGATACATGTACCACCCTGCGCCGAAAAGATTCACGTGCTTAAGCAATAAGCAGCTTAAACAGAAAGTCGTTAAGCGATAATTTATTGGTTTTGAGGATCTTTAGGGTTTCTCGTTATATGGGATTTTTGGTGATTTAAGGAAAAAGTATTCAGCGATACATTTAAAAATCCGAATTGTTAATGTGTAGAGATCATCATGCTAATAGTACTCTCATTAGGCGGTTCAATTCTCGCAAAAGATCTTGATCCGGATCGTTTTTTAAAATATGCAGAAGTCCTCCGACACATCTCAAAAAAACATACTATTATTGTGGTAACTGGAGGCGGAGAATCAGCCAGGCACTATATTGGCGCTGCGCGGGCTATGGGAGCCGATGAAGTAACCTGTGACTATATAGGCATTGAAATAACTCGCCTTAACGCGCGACTGCTTGCTGTAGCTCTCGGACCAGATGCCTTCCCAGAAATTCCTACAAACTATCTTGAGGCTGCAAAGGCCATACGTCCAGGAAAGGTAGTAGTCATGGGAGGGGTCACTCCCGGGCAAACCACAGATGCTGTTGCTGCAATCCTTGCAGAGTATCTGCGGGCAGACCTGCTCACAATTGCAACCTCTATCGACGGAGTTTATTCCTCCGACCCTAACTGCGATCCCACTGCAGTAAAATATGATAAAATCTCCCCTGAAAAACTTATAAATATCGTTATGGCAATCGAGATGAAAGCAGGCTCCAAGTCTCCGGTAGATCCTGTAGCCGCAAAAATTATCGAACGCTGCAAGCTCGATGCTCTTGTAATGGATGCCCGGGATCCTGCCCTGCTCAGAAAAATTCTTGACGGAGATGCAACCAAAAAATCTCCGGTATCCTGTGGGACCTGGATTACTGTAAAAAAATAAAGACTAAAAGAGTCTTAATGACCTGAAGACTGAAAGAGTCTTAAAGACCTGAAGACAAAATGAAGTACGCGAAATAAGCTCCGCCTTTAAAGCCCTCTACTCCCTGGATGTCAAAACTTAAACATACAGGTTTCGACATACATTCCTATTACAAAGGACCAGGCCGGACTGCCGGCTCCGGTTCCCTGTAGTTTTTGGAAAGAAGGAGGATATGGGCTTGGGTCTGCCAGAAAAAAAGAACGGCTTTAAATTTACAGGATCTATTTCCCCTTTTGTTCCTATAATTGTATTCTTGACTATTTTGTGCACTCAGATCAATTCCGTCTCAGCCGTGACAAATGAGGCAGTTCCGGGGGGCGGAGCTTTCTCTATCAGTGATTTCTTTTCGGATCAGAATCTCTCTGATGCAACAGTTCGGTTTGAACAAGCTCTTGAAAATGTCTCTATAGTCTTTACTTTGAGTTCCGAAAATAAGATACTTAAATCTGAAACTTTCCTTTTGGGTCATGTAGAGAAGGGGCAGGAAATTACAAAGGTTCTGTTCTGGGGGCTTAAAGAAGATTTCGGAAAAGACAGGGAGTCTTATAAAGCACAGCTTTTTGTAAAAAATGGCATTGAAATCCTTGATTCGAGAAATCTTTCATTCTCCTACCGAAGTCCTATTCTTTCAAAAATCAAACTTATAGACTTTTCTGCAGATTCAGAAAAGGCTTCTGCTCTGATAATCCTCACAAGCTCTACAAATCTCAGGTCCTTGCAGGTCCCTGAACCCAGCGTAATAGACCTTGACCTGAAACTCCTTTCGGATACTGAAGTCGTATACTCTGAAAGTCATGAAAATATCCCTGTTACGGATGCCTATTACAAGCCAATTTACTGGCCTTTGCTCCTCGAAAAAAACAGAAACTACACAGCCATCCTGAAAGTCCATTCCCACTCTCCTGCCATTACTACAGCTTATAGATCGGATTTCAGGGCAGAGGAAAAAGTAGAAATCGTTGACAAGGACATCCGTGTGGATGAATACGGAGCAAGTGTCACTGTCATTGGAAAATCTCAGGTACCTTTTGATGGCACTATAAAGGTTGTGCTTACGCCTGAAGAAGGGGAAGTGAAGGTTTTTGAAGAAACTGCAGATATCCTGACTGCGGGAAGAGAAGATACTTTAGGAATAGTCTGGCAGGGTATTCCAAAGGGAGATTATAATGTAAAGATTTATGTGCTAAATCTGGAGGGGGAGGTGCTTGACAGCCATGAGACGGTCCTGCGAGTCACTGAACCTGTAACTGAAACAAGCCAAGCCGAAAAATCTCAGGGCTTTGATTTTGTTGTAACTCTTGGAATTTTTATTTCCCTTTCGATTTTTCCTGGAAGAAAAAGGTAAGAGAATAAAGATCCTTAAAGTTTCAAAACCAGATCTAATTCGAATGCGGGATCATCATGTTTGACCTCATCATCCGAAACATAATGAACAGGAAAATCAGGAGCGCTCTGACGATCTGCGGAATCGCCCTCGGGATTTTTGCAGTTATAGTTATGGGAGCCATGTCCGAAAATTTTCATCAGACTTTCGAGCGTTCCATAAGTGTAACCAGCGATAAGATCCGGGTCTTTGCCGAAAGTGGAGTCTTTGGAGGGGGGCTCACCAACGATAAAGTAAGTGATGTGCTCAGAGTGGCAGGGGTGAAAGATGCCTACGGACTTTTAATGACTACTTTTGACGAAGACAAGATGGGAATGACCGGAAAACAGATACTTGGTGTCCCTCCGGAAAAATCCAGCGTTGCCCTTTATCCAGTAGAGCTGAAATCAGGTCGTTTCCTCAATCCGGGAGACTCATATCAAGTTGTTGTCGGGAGCAATATAAAAAGAGAGTATCAACTCCAGACAGGGAGCAAGTTTAAGATCCACGAAAAGTACTTTACCGTGGTAGGAATTCTTGATTATACTGGCTCGATTTTTGACAATGCCGTAATTATCCCTCTTAAAACCGCCCAGGATCTCTACAATGTGGGTAATTCCGTATCCTATATCTTTGCCGTGCCTGACGAAAGGGCAGATACCGAAAAGCTTTCCAAACGCATAGAATTAAGCGTAAAGGGCACAAGCACCCTTTCTCCAGGAGAACTGAAGGTGCAGGCAAGGCAGTCATTTATGATATTCAGTGTAATAACTATAAGCTCCGGGCTTCTTGCAGCGATAATAGGCGGACTTTGCGTAATGAATACCATGCTTATGTCTGTTGCCGAAAGAACCAGAGAGTTCGGGATTTTAAAAGCCATTGGAGCCGAAACTCGGGATATCTTGCTCCTGACACTCGGAGAAGCCGCGTGTATGGGCTTTTTCGGGGGAATACTTGGAATCCTGGTAGGAGTCGTGGCTGTCTATGTCATGAACGCCTGGCTTGCAAATACAAGGATTGTCCTGTTCTTGATAACTCCCAGACTCCTTATAATTGCGATGCTTTTTGCCTTACTGATAGGTGCTCTCTCAGGACTTTACCCTGCGTACAGAGCCTCAAAGATGAGCCCTATGGAGGCTTTGAAGCATGCCTGAAGTAAGATTGTACTGTTGTTGATTTTGAGTGTTTAGATGTTGTTAGTCTAATTATTTCATATTCTCTTTCTAATTCTCTTATTTCTATGCCTGTTTTTTGGGTTATTTCTTTTAATAGTTCTACGTGTATTTTTTAGGTCTTCTTCGGTTTTCGTTTTTAATGTTGAGATGTATCTTAGGGCTTCATCGCATCGTTTTGCTATTTCTGTTAGCTTTTCTGCTGCTGCTCGCTTTTCCAGTGTTTCTATTTCTGTAATTTTTGCATTTACTCTATTTAGGAATTCCCGGTAAATCTCGCTTTTCTTTTCTAGATTTTGTTTATCTGTTACTGTACTTCCGACATTTTTTCTATAATGTTAGTTCCACCTTACTTTGGTTATTTCATCGTTTTTTAGATTTACAACTGGATCTTGTTTATTAATATTGTTATTATGTCTTCTGTCATAATTTATCTTTGGACCAGTGACCTACGGACTCAGTCCACGTTTTTAATGTATAATCAGGTGATGCCTGCGCCTGAGGTGCAAGAAGACCGTGGGCACAGTGAAACAGAAACATGGATGTAACCCCGTAAACTGTTTATATTCCTTCAAAAATGTTTTGTTTGAAGCCCGCTTTTGTGAACTCGATTGTTCCAACTTGTATAGGAATACAAGGTTTATGACCAATAAACGGCGATTAAACGCAAAAAACCGTAAATATAAACATATATAAACATATATAAATATAAATAAACAACTCATGAAAAATAAATTTTTTGTTAACAGTTTAAAGAATTCTCATATTATCATTTTTACATAAATGGAGTCAGAACAGTGCCTTTATAAGACAATAAGTCCAAATTCAGTTCTAAGAAACGGGTGACTACAAACGAAATGCCTTTATTTAATATATACACATAAACCAAAAAGTGAAAATAAATACATATGTATGGTCATGCATGATCAACATGTGCCTACATTTGAAGAAATATCAAAATACTGTAATGTAGAAGGAGAAAGCGCGTTTCTTACATGCCCGCGATTCCTACAAAAACTAAGATATAAACACATGTAAGGATCGCAGATTTCCAATGCTGTTCTAATATCGTCTTTGTTTGGGATTCCTTTGTGTAATTCTAAAGGTTTAGCTGTCTCTTCTGATCTTGGTAATCCTGGTATTATGGATAGAGTCGTAAAAGTAGCTAATAGTTACCTATCGTAAAGATTTCAGCGCAAAATTTTGCACTTCATAAAAATCC
>MCHG01000306.1_pt1 | contig 18297 bp, 20 predicted proteins | sample 787351 | NCBI WGS metagenome assembly MCHG01 (sample SAMN05430296, study PRJNA330682) | permafrost metagenome | biome: Cold desert; feature: permafrost; material: soil; isolation source: enrichment culture inoculated with soil incubated with H2/CO2 at 20 degrees... ... | reverse complement strand
GAAAAATATTTTGTAAAATGTTGCAAAGGATATGTAATCAATATCTTCAACATTAAAAAGGTAAACAAGACTGAAAGTACTATAGAATTAAAATCAGGTGTTGAAATACCTCTTACGAGAAAGAATTTTCAGCATTTTCTAAAAGCATATATATTTTCAACACAAGGTTACGAAATATAGACACAGGGATAGACATATAACGGTTCGCGCTGGCAACTAAGCAGCATGAACCGTTACCATTGATGAGGAGGGATGCAGATGAATAAATTAATCTATGTTGGAATTGGCGGTTTCATTGGTGCTTGTTTAAGATATCTTATATCTATAAACTCTTCAAAGCTGTTTGGAACACAATTGCCATATGGAACTTTAATAGTCAATGTTCTTGGAGGAATATTGATTGGTTTAATAATGGAATACAGTTTAACATCTGATTCGATTTCTGCAGAGATGAAGCTATTCCTTACAACAGGTATAATGGGTGGACTTACCACCTTTTCTACCTTTAGTTATGAAACTATAAATTTCTTTAGTGAGGGAAGTTATATATTAGGTACTTTAAATACTTGTTTAAATTTATTTTTGAGTCTTGGTGGTGTTTTATTTGGTAAATATGTTTCGCATATATTTTGATTAGGAAAAATTCTTAATTTTCTTGGCACTGCAACTGCCAAAGCAATTATATTCAAGTTATATTATATATGTTTTTTGTACAAGGTTTAAGATACTTAATAATAAAAGTTTAAGTTTTTAAAAATGGGTATAATAATATAAAAATAATAAACTAGAAAGGATAATAATTTATATGAATGATTTATTTAGTTTAAAGGGTAAAATTGCATTGGTAACAGGCGCTTCTTCTGGTTTAGGAGTACAATTTGCTACAGCACTTGCTAGACAAGGTGCAGATGTTGCAATTGTAGCAAGAAGATTAGAAAAATTAAATAGTGTGAAAGACGAGCTAGAGAAATTAGGCATAAATTGCTTTGCAGTACAATGTGATGTAAGTGATGTTGAACAAATTAAAGCGACGGTTGCTAAGGTTAAGGATCATTTTGGTAGAATTGATATTCTAGTTAATAATGCAGGTATAGCATTAGTTGAGCCAGCTGAAATTCAAAGTGATGAAACTTGGGAAAGAATGATGAAAGTAAATTTGAATGCAGTTTATTATTTTGCAAGAGAAGTAGGCAGAATAATGGTAGCACAAAATTACGGAAAAATTATAAATATAGGCTCAATACATAGTACAGTTGCTATGGCAGGGCTTCCTATTTCTGCATATGCAACCACTAAAGGTGGCGTAATGATGATGTCTAAAGCATTAGCCAATGAATGGGCTAAATATAACATTACTGTCAATACAATAGGACCTTCATACTTTGAAAGTGAAATGACAGCAGGAGTTCTTTCTGATAAAACATTTGGTGAGGTAATTAAAACATACTGTCCAATGGGCAGAATAGGCAAGAAGGGTGAACTAGATGGAGCTGTAATATATTTTGCATCAGATACATCAAGCTTCACTACAGGACAATACCTTGCAGTAGATGGTGGCTGGACCGCGATTTAATTATACAATTTAGAAACCATAGAATTAAAAATTCTGTGGTTTTTTTTGTTGAATTGAAAATTAATTACAATATTTTTAGTTGTTATTACTTATTTAATAATATATGATAAAATAATGTAATGATAAATATTAGATTAATATTAATAACTATATATGGCTAACACCTAAGAAAGGGATTGGGAAAATTATTTTCCTATAAGATAAAAACATGAACAAAATTATACAAATAACAAAACAATTATATTCAAGTGATATTATAGGCTATGTGATGATTTTTATAGCTGGGATTTTATGGGGAACAATCGGATTGTTTGTAAATTTGCTAAGTGGTCTTGGTGCGAGTTCTTCGCTGATAGCATTCATGAGGCTATTTATGGGATTTTGTATTATTACGCCTATTATGCTATTAATGGGCGGTATACAAATGTTTAAAATTGATAAAAAAGGTTTGTTTCAATGCTTAATGTTAGGTATATTAACACAAGCTCTTTTTAATTATTGCTATAATGTAAGTATTGCAAGTGTTGGAGTTGCAACAGCATCTATACTTTTATATGCAGCTCCTGTATTTGTATGTATAATGTCAAGAATAATTTTTAAGGAATCAATTGGTATTATCAAGATTTTTGCTTTAGTATTAAATATTTCTGGTTGTTTTTTAATGGTTACTGGTGGAGATTTATCATATATCAAAATATCATCCATAGGAATAATTTTTGGTATTACATCGGCTTTTCTATATAGTCTTGTGACTATAATAGGAAAAATTGCTTCAGGCGAAACACATCCATTTACAATTGTATTTTACAGCTTTCTCTTTGGGTGGCTGATGCTTGGCATTTTTACGGCTCCTTGGAAATCTTTTGCAGCAGTAACGGGCTTGAAGTTCTGGGTTTATTCATTTGGGTATGGACTAATTCCGACTGTAGGATCTTATTTGTTTTATATGGTAGGATTGAAAAAGAAATTGGAAATATCAAAGGTGCCTGTAATAGCTTCAGTTGAGACAGTTGTCGCTGTATTGATAGGGGTTATGGTTTTTAAGGAAAAACTTAATTCCATCAATGTGCTGGGAATTGTTATCTTACTGTCATCTATTGCTATTATGAACTTAAAGTTTAAAGGAAGAGAAAAAGGAATAATTTTAAAAGGATGATTTTTTGCATATTAATCGGTAAATAGCATGCTCATTTATAATATTTATGATATAATTAACATACATACAATCAAGAACAATAATCCGATAATGGAGAATATCTTATTAAGGAGACGTGTTATGCAATATTCTATTGAAGAAGCGGAAAAGGATTTAAAAGAGGAAATACGATATCTAAAACTTTTGTCAACGCAATTTCCTACTATCGCTTCCTGCTGTACTGAAATTATCAATTTACAGGCAATTTTAAATCTTCCCAAAGGAACAGAGCATTTCTTATCTGACATCCATGGAGAATATGAATCTTTTAATCATGTTTTGAAAAACGGATCAGGAAATATAAAACGAAAAATTATAGAGGTTTTTGGAGACATAATGAGTGAAAAGGACATCAAAAGCCTTGCAACATTAATTTATTATCCTGAGAGAAAACTAGAAATAATTCATAAACTAGAAGAAAATATTGAAGAGTGGTACAAGATTACAATTTATAGACTTATAGTGGTAAGCAGAAAAGCAGCCTTTAAATATACACGTATGAAGGTTAGAAAAGCATTGCCTCCTGAGTTTGCATACATAATGGAAGAACTAATGCACAAAGGCCAAGAAGAATATGATAAGGAAGAATACTATAGCTCTATTATTAATTCAATTATCAAGATTGGTAGAGCAGATGAATTTATAATTGCAATGTCAAAGCTAATTCAAAGATTAGTTATTGATAGATTGCACATTGTAGGAGATATTTTTGATAGAGGACCTGGAGCTGAAAAGGTATTGGATACACTATTAGACTATCATTCTGTGGATATTCAGTGGGGAAACCATGATGTGCTGTGGATGGGCGCTGCTGCTGGAAGTGAAGCATGTATAGCAACGGTAATAAGAATTTGCACTAGATATGCAAACCTTGATACAATTGAGGACGGTTATGGAATTAACATGCTACCGTTAGCTACATTTGCATTGGAGTTTTATGGTGATGATGATTGTGTTCAATTTAAGCCGAAAATTGAAGGCGACATTGTATATACTGACAATGATTTAAGACTTATTGGTAAGATGCATAAAGCTATTTCTATAATACAGTTTAAATTAGAAGGCGAGTTAATTAAAAGACGTCCGCATTTTGACATGGATGATAGACTTTTGTTAGATAAAATAAATTATGAAGAAGGTATAATAGATTGTTACGGAAAAGTATATAAGCTTAATGACACTATTTTTCCAACCATAGACCCAAAAAATCCTTATGCTCTTACTAAAGAAGAGAGAGATGTAATTGATAAATTGAAATCTTCATTTGTTAATAGTGAGAAGCTACAAAAGCATGTAAGATTTCTATTGTCAAATGGCAGTATGTATTTGAAAGTAAATTCTAATCTTCTTTATCATGGATGTATACCTGTAAATGAGGACGGAACATTTAAAAAGGTCAAAATAGGTTCGTCAGGAAAGGATTATGGCGGCAAGGCATATTTTGATAGGCTTGAAATTTTAGTTAGAGAAGGTTATTTCCATAAAGACAATCCTGAAGGCAAGCTATATGGCATGGACATAACATGGTATTTATGGACTGGTTTTGATTCCCCACTTTTCGGAAAAGATAAAATGACCACATTTGAAAGATATTTTATAAATAACAAGGAAACTCATGTTGAAAAGAAAAATCCGTATTTTGAATTAGAAGACTCGGAAAAAATGTGCAAATTGATTTTTGAAGAATTCGGATTAAATCCTGATACATCTCATATTATCAATGGTCATGTGCCCGTTAAATGTAAAAATGGTGAAAGCCCAATAAAGGCGAATGGAAAGCTAATAGTAATAGATGGTGGATTTTCTAGGGCATATCAAGGGACAACAGGAATAGCAGGATACACGCTTATTTATAATTCATATGGACTTATTTTGGTATCACATGATCCTTTTGAATCCACACAAAAAGCAATTGAAGAAGAAAAAGACATTCACTCAACAACCATTGTGTTGGAAAAGGAATTGGAGAGAAAAAGAGTTGGAGATACCGATAACGGCGAGCAGCTTATAACACAAATAAAAGATTTACAAATGCTTTTAGATGCATATCGAATAGGACTTATAAAAGAACAAATTTAAGATTTATATTCTAGGATCATAAAGAAATATAGTCTTAGATTTTTTGGATATAAGTTTTATAAAAATTTTCATTTTATTGTTAAAATGACAGTAAAAATATTGATTCATTGGAAAATTAATATAAGTATCAAAAAAATTATTTAGGTTAAAATAAGATTAATAAAAAAGCGAAAAATGAATTACAATTAAATATATAGTACACACATAGAACAGTAAAAAGCAACACACATAGAATAACTCAACTTTATACTTTACTCTTATTTAAATAAAATAAAATAATAAATAATTATATAATAAAAACTTCTATTGACTAACAATAGAAGTTTTTTATATATAAGAATATTAGTAAATACTTAAATTAGAAAATATACGACAAAATACTTTGAATAATCTTGTACATATAAATTGAAAAAAATGAAATTTTAATATATAATCGGTATAAAGCAAGAAGATTAACAAGGATTATTATGAGGAGAAAAAATATGTCAAGGTCAGAGTTTAGTTACGACTCGTCAGATGGTAAAACAAAAATACATGCTTCTAAATGGATTCCTGAAAATGAAATAAAGGCTGTGCTTCAAATTTCTCACGGCATGCTTGAGCATATTGAAAGATATGAAGATTTTGCAAGATATTTATCAGAGCATGGGATTTTGGTTGTTGGTAACGATCATCTTGGACATGGAAGTTCAATAATTAATGAAGAAGACAGAGGTTATTTTGAAAAATTTGATGGTAATAAGGCCCTAATTGAGGATATGCATAATTTATTAAACATTACAAAAAGTGAATATCCTGATATACCATACCTCATGCTTGGACACAGCATGGGCTCATTTCTTACAAGGCAATTTATAACTTTATATGGCAATGAGATTGATGGTGCAATAATTTCAGGAACTGGACAACAGCCAGTGGAGCTTATTAAATTTGGTATTTTTGTTACAAAGCATATGGCATCCTTTAAAGGATGGAAATATAGAAGTAAATTTGTAAATTATTTAGCGATGGGTAGCAATAACAATAAGTTTAAGCCTGCCAGAACAAAATTTGATTGGCTAACAAGAGATGACGACATTGTTGATAATTACATTTCAGATCAAAGAATTAATTTTATTTTTACATTAAATGGATTCTACAATATGTTTAATGGAATCTTAAAAATGAACAAACAAGAAAAACTTAAAAACATACCTAAAGAACTTCCAATGATATTTTTATCTGGTGAGATGGATCCTATTAGCAACTTTGGTAAGAATGTTTTTAAAGCTGTTGACATGTATAAAAACTTAGGAATTAATAATGTTTCAATGAAGTTGTATAAAGATGATAGACACGAAATACTTAATGAATTAGATAGGGAACAGGTTTATGAAGACATATTATTATGGATTTCAGAAATATTAATTGAAGATGAGTTAGTTTAATTAGTTGAGGTGATTTAATGCTTAAAGAAAATGACTTAATATTTTTAAAAAAACACTTAAGTTTTTGGAATAAACTAGACGATAAAGAAAAAACTCTTGTTGAGAATAATGTTAACAAAGTTACTTATAGCAAAGGTGCAATTTTACATAATGCTGATACTGAATGCCTTGGACTTATCATTATACAAAAAGGAGGACTGCGTGTATATATATTGTCTGAGGATGGAAGAGAAGTTACGCTTTATAGACTATCTGAAGGGGACGCATGTGTATTATCAGCTTCATGTATATTAAACAATATTACTTTTGATGTTGTCATAGATGCTGAGGTAGACACTGAAATCCTTCTTTTAAATATTGGTACATTTAGCAAGCTAAATAATGAAAATATTTATGTTGAAAATTTTGCATATAAAAATACTGTAGATAGATTTTCTGATGTTATGTGGGCAATTGAACAAATATTGTTTATGAGTTTTGATAAAAGACTTGCAACCTTTTTAATAGATGAAATGGCTAAAACAAAATCAACAGATATAAATCTTACTCATGAACAAATAGCAAAATATTTAGGAAGTGCTAGAGAAGTTGTATCTAGAATGCTGAAAAATTTCGAATTACAAAACATACTTAAATTATCAAGAGGATTAATTCAAATTATAGATAAAGAAAAATTAAACAAAATTATAAATTAAAAAAATCGTCTCAATTGAGACGATTTTTTTTTTACAAACCTTGACCTAAGCCTCTACATTGACCTAAGCCTCTACCTTGACCTGAGCCTTGACCTTGACCTAAGCCTTGACCCTTGCCACCGTTACCGAATCCAAATCCCATCATGCCGCCATTTCCGCCAGTACCATCATGGTTGCAATTTTCTTGCCTTTCAAGAATATTTGCATAAATTTCATCTGCTTTTTCTTGTGTCATAGTTCCGTCAGCTACTTTTTCATTTAAAAAAGCTTTTTTGCTTTCTAGCATATTTGCATTAAAATCTTCCCACAATCCTTCATCATATGCTATTTCACCATATGTTTTTCCTGATTCAGCCTTTTGTTCTGTAACATCTGCAACCGTCTTTCCAGTTAGATTAGCCATTATTTCAGCTGGAGTGCTAATTCCAGTAACAGCAAATGCAGTTATTGATGTTGCTACAAGTAGAACAACTGCCAATCCAATAATCATAATTTTTTTTAACATTTCTTACCTCCACTATTTTATTTGTTTTGTATATTAATAATATAAACAATAGTTGTGGCGAAATTATGTCATTTATATAAAAAAACTATGAAGTTTTTTTTAGTATTAACACAATTTAAACACACATTTATTTTATTATGGTATAATTAAAAAAATTGCGAGGTGTATTCTATGTCAATTATGTTAATTGCAGATGATAATAGACAAATAACTTCTATTTTAGAGGAATATGCGAAAAATGAAGGGTACGATGTAAAAATAGCATATGATGGGAAATTAGCCATAGATGCATTTAATAAATATAATCCGGATATTGTACTGCTGGATGTTATGATGCCATTGATGGATGGGTTTGAGGTATGCCGGGAAATAAGAAAGAGTTCAAATGTTCCTATTATAATGATTACAGCTAGAGGAGAGGACTTTGAAAGAATAATGGGACTAGATATTGGAGCAGATGATTATATTGTAAAGCCTTTTTCTCCTGGTGAAGTAATGGCTAGAATTAGAGCGATAATGCGAAGGTTAATGGTTGAAGATAAAATAAGCAATCAAGTATTTTCGTATGACAATTTACAAATAAACATGGATGATTACATAGTTACAGTAAATGGAAGAAACGTTTCTATGACTAAAAAGGAAATAGAAATATTATGGACTCTAGCTACAAATAAGAACAAGGTTTTTACTAGGGATAACTTGCTTAACAGCTTGTGGGGATATGATTATTTTGGTGATAACAGGACTGTTGATTCACATATAAAAAGACTTCGCTCAAAGCTAGATGTGTTTGAACATAGTAGCTGGGAAATTAAAACAATATGGGGTGTTGGTTACAAGTTTGAGGTAGCCCATGAAAAATAAGATTGCAGTTAAATTAACTTTGTATTTTTCAGCAGCCTTAATAATTTTTTCTGTAATTATAGGGGCAGTATTTATTAGCTTATTTAAAAATAATGCAATTAACATGCTTAAAAAAGAATTAGAGAATAGGGCATTAGCTATAGCAGAAACAATATCTGAACTGACTGAAGGATCAGGTTTGAATTTTGCAGGAATGCATGGAAAAGGGATGGGTGGTATGATGCCCAATCAAGGTGGACTTGGTTTATATTTAAGAAATCTAAATGACATCGCAATGGCTGATGCCTGGATAGTAGATGAAAATATGAATTTGTTAACAACCGGCACAATGGCTCATATGAATTATTCCTATTCTGACTTGCCTCAAGATGCTGATGTTGTAGTTAAAGATGTTTTTGAAGGACATACTACCTTTGGACAAGGATTTAGCAAGCTACTAGATACACCAACTATAACAGTTGGTACTCCAATTAAATCCGGAAATGAAATAATTGGTGCATTGTTGATACACTCCCCTGTTAAAGGGATTGATGGAGCAATAAGCAATGGGTATAAGATATTATTAAGTAGCATTGTTATAGCGCTAATTTTATGCATTGTGTTATCAGTTTTATTTGCAGTAACCTTTACTAATCCATTAAAAAAAATGAAAAATACAGCTTTATTACTTGCAGAAGGTAATTATAACGCAAAAACTGGTGTTAATCAAAATGATGAAATAGGAGAACTTGCAGCTACAATAGATGTATTAAGCCAGAGACTTGATGAAGCAAGCCATGAAAGCGAAAAGCTACAAAAACAAAGACAGGATTTTATAACCAATATATCTCATGAGTTAAGAACACCTGTAACTGTTATTAGGGGCTCACTAGAAGCAATATGTGATGGGATAATTAAAGAACCTGAACAATTAAAGGATTATCACAAACAGATGCTTAATGAAAGTAAAAGCTTAGAAAGATTGGTCAATGATTTACTAGAGTTATCAAGACTTCAAAATGCAGATTTTAAAATTGAATTTCAAGAAATCAATCTATGTGATGTACTAAAGGATGCTACGAGAAGTGCTTTAAATATCGCTAGCCAAAAGAATATAGAAATTGCATTCTATAAAGATAGAGATGGCTTTTTAATTAATGGTGACTATGGACGTCTTCGTCAAATGTTTTTGATTGTGATTGATAATGCAGTTAAGTTTTCAAATGAAAATAGCAAGATATATATAAGCCTAAATAACAACATTGTAACAATAAAAGACGAAGGAATAGGAATATCTGAAGAGGATCTGCCTTTTATATTTGATAGATATTATAGAGTAAAATCTGTTGAAAATAAGACGGGTACAGGTCTAGGATTAACTATTGCAAATGAAATTGCATTAAAACATAATATAATTATTACTACGGTTTCAAAGCAAAAGGCTGGAACTAGCCTTGTATTTGATTTTAAAAATTAGAAATACTAAATGAGAGGATATAAAATGCTTACAAAAATAAATAATAAAAATAATGATGAGCTTTCAATATTAGGATTCGGGTGCATGAGATTACCTCAAGATGAAGCAAAATCAATAAGTTTAATTCATGAAGCTATTGAAATGGGTGTGAATTATTTTGATACAGCATATATTTACCAAGCAGGGAAGAATGAAACTTTACTTGGAAAAGCATTAATAGGTGGCTATCGAGAAAAAGTTAAAATAGCAACCAAGCTTCCTCCTTATATGGTCAACAGTTTAAATGGAGCTAAAAAAATATTTTCTACACAGCTTTCAAGATTGCAAACTCAATACATTGATTATTATCTAATTCATATGCTTACAGATAAAGCTATGTTTGACAAAATGGTTAATCTAGGTGTAATGGGGTGGTTGGAGGAAGAAAAGAGTAAAGGGACAATTAAGAATATTGGATTTTCCTTTCATGGCAGCAAATTAGATTTTGAATTGATAGTTAAAGCTTACAATTGGGGTTTTTGTCAAATACAATATAATTATTTAGATGAAAATAATCAAGCAACAAGATCTGGTCTAGAGTTAGCATATTCATTAGGGATTCCAGTTATAATTATGGAGCCTTTAAGAGGGGGCAAGCTAGTTAGTAATCTTCCTCAAGGTGTAATCAAAGCTTTTAAAAGTTACGATAAAGATAGATCGCCTGCCGAATGGGCATTAAGATGGATTTGGAATCATAAGGAAGTAAATGTTGTATTATCTGGTATGGACAGCATAGAACAATTAAATGAAAATATTAAAATAGCAAATAATGCGAAAGTTGATATGTTATCAGTTGAAGAGCTTAAAATCTTTGAAGAAGTAAAAGCCATAATGTTAGAAAAAACTAAGATTCCTTGCACCGCATGTGGATATTGTATGCCGTGTCCTCATGGAGTAAATATACCAGGATGCTTTTCGAACTATAATGATAAATATTTATTGAATGAAAAATCAAGCCGCTTTACATACTATCAGACATTGGGTGGATTTTCATCAAAACCAGCATTCGCTTCTCAATGTGTGGAATGTGGATTATGTGAAACCCATTGCCCACAGAAAATTGAAATAAGAAAGCAACTTAAAATAGTTAGCAGAGAAATGGAAGGAGTGCTTTTAAAACCAGTTATCAAAGCAGTAAGAAAGATACTAAGAATTAAATAATAAACCAACTCAACTGTCGAACATTTGTTTGACAGTTGCTATATAGAAATGGTATAATATTTCATAAGAAACTCTAAATAATTGTAACGGTGGATTATGAATGATAATATATTTGAAAAACTAAGAATTTTATCTGATGCAGCAAAGTATGATGTGTCCTGTGTTTCTAGTGGAGTTGAAAGGAAAAATAATACTGTTGGAGGTATAGGAAATGCTTCTGCAGCAGGAATCTGTCATACATGGTCTCAGGATGGCAGATGTATTTCTCTATTGAAAGTATTATTAACAAATGATTGAATTTATGATTGTAGCTATTGTTTGAACAGAGTTACCAATCCAACCAAAAGAGCAACATTTACACCTGAAGAGATAGCAGAGCTTACTATTCAGTTTTACCGAAGAAATTATATAGAAGGATTGTTTTTAAGTTCTGCTGTAGAAAAAAGTCCAGACCACACAATGGAGAATATTTACAAGGTTTTAGAGCTTTTAAGATATAAATATAACTTCTGGGGATATGTGCATGTGAAGGTTATTCCTGGCGCAAATGCAGCTATAATTCAAAAAACAGGTATGCTTGCTGACAGAATGAGTGTAAATATTGAACTTCCAACTAAAGAAAGCCTAAAAATACTAGCACCTCAGAAGAAGATTGAAAGTATTATTAATCCAATGTCCTTAATTAATAATGAAATAATAAGGACTATAGAAGATAAAAAACATTTTAGTAGTACTCCACGTTTTGTTCCAGGAGGCCAATCAACTCAAATGATTATAGGTGCTACACCTGACAGTGATAAAACAATTCTAAACTTATCACAAAACCTTTATGATAGATTCAATATGAAACGTGTATTTTTTTCTGCCTATATACCTGTTATGTCATCACCTAACTTGCCTGCAATAAGTACCATGCCTCCGCTTTTAAGAGAGCATAGATTGTATCAGGCTGATTGGCTAATGAGATTTTATTATTTTCATTCAGAGGAGCTCTTTACAGAAATAGAGCCAAATCTTGATTTAGAATTTGATCCCAAAATGATGTATGCCTTAAGAAATGTAGATAAGTTTCCTATAGAAATTAATAAATCTTCCTTTGAAGAACTTTTAAGAATTCCAGGGCTTGGAGTAACAAGCGCTCAAAGAATCATAAGGGAAAGAAAAAATGCAGAGCTGTCATATGATTCACTGAAGAAGATGAAATTAGTTTTAAAAAGAGCTAAATATTTTATTACAGTGAAGGGCAAATACTATGGAAATATTAATTTCGAGCCCGAGGTAATTAAACAAGAGTTAAGACAAAAAGAAATTCAAAAGCAGCTTTCAATTTTTGAATTATTATAGAGGTAAATATGGATTATTTATATGAGGGGACCTTTGAAGGATTGCTTACCTGTGTTTTTTATCATTATAAGATAGAAGAAGCAACTGGAATTTACAATATTGCAAACTATCAGCAAAATATTTTAAATAATTATATAAATATTGAATCTGATGTTGAAAAAGCTAAGATAGTTTCAGAAGCTATCAATAGAAAAATTTCCAAAGAAGCATATATTGATGTGTATTATTGCTATTTGTCCAACATAGAAAATAAAGAAAATATTATACTTGATTTTTTAATTTTTGCTTTTAAGTATGGAAGAAATACAATGAATTTTTATACGCATGAAAAAGTATTGACCATAAATGAAATATCGTTAAAGGTACGCAGGGAAACGCATAGACATCTTGGCATACTTCGCTTTTCAGACATTGAAGGAATTTTATATGCTAAATTTTCACCTGATAATGATATATTAATACTGCTGATTGAGCATTTTTCTGATAGATACAAATTTGAAAAGTTCATAATATATGACGAGAAAAGAAAAAAGTCTTGTGTTTATTCTAATGATTACTGGGAAATAAAAGAGAATATAAATTTTGATAACATGGAATTTTCCAAGGATGAAAAAACAATTCAAAGTTTATGGAAGCAATACTTTAATGACCTAGCTATAAAAGAAAGAACAAATATAAATTTACAATTTCAATTCGTACCGGCAAGATACAGAAAAAATATGTCCGAATTCAAGTAATTCTGGGGACGGACCTCAAAGTGAGGTCCGTCCCCACTGTAAATATTACTATACATAATAAGCGGAGTCAGTATACTAAAACTCCGCTTATTGATTATTTAATATATTTTGTATAATCTCTTCGACCGAAAAAAATTCTTAAAACAGTTATTAATTTTAATTTCTCATTAACTGAATAAACAGCAACATAATTTTTCACTATTAATTTTCTGTATTCCATGATTGCGAGTACATTATCGGAGCAGGACGGACACATAAAAGGATATTCCATCAAAAGGTTTATGGAACTTTCTATTTCTTTCATCAAATTCAAAGCTGCTTCAGGAGCTTTGAGCGTTATTTTTATATAATCAAAACACTCATCTAAATCCAATTCGGCTTCTTTAGTAAATTGGAGATTATATTTTATCATAACCATACTTATCTCTCAGTTTTGAGAATACTTCTTCCCCATCTGTTACTTCACCATTATCAACTTGCTTTTGAGCTATAAGAAGCTTTTTGTAAATTTCTGCAAGTGCCATCTCTCTTTCATAAGTGTCATTGCTCATCACTACAAGATCACCATAACCATTTTTTGTTATAAATACAGGTTCAGCTACATTGTTGCAAAATTCTGAAATCTCTGTTGTGTTTCTCAAATCAGTAATCGGTCTTATATATGGCATAAAAATCACCCTTTCAAATAAATATAATAAAAAACTATTCAACAACATAATCATAGCATAATTACAGCATAATTTCAAATCAAATTTATGTCATTAAAGTATCTTCGACATATGACCCTTTTGCGTGACTACAAGTTATTGTATTTGTTTTTTATATATTTTTTAATATTTTTCATGCTACCGAATTCTTTACATATATCATTAATTTTTTTGTCTTCAATTTGTTTTGAGGTTAAACCTTCGTATCTAGCTTCCTTTTTTAATTTAAAGTAGTTGGATAATCTTGCTTCTGAAAGCTGGCCATTTTCTATAGCTTCTTTAACTGCACAGCCAGGTTCCTTTGTATGAGTGCAATTGTTGAATCTGCACTGTTCGGAAAGTTGGACAATGTCTGTAAACGCTTTTGACAAATCAGCACTTTCAATACCTAGTTCTCTCATACCAGGGGTATCTATTACAATACCGCCAGAGGTAAGAACAATAAGGTCTCTCTTAGTTGTAGTATGTCTTCCTTTGTCATCGTTTCTAATTCCCTGGGTTTCAAACAAGTTTACACCTGCAAGTTTATTAATAAGTGTTGTTTTGCCAACACCTGATGAGCCTATGAAAGCAACAGTCTTCCCATCTTGTATATATTTTTTGACCGATAAGATACCCTTCTTCTATCATGCTTGATGTAACTATAATATCAACACCCATTGCAATAGATTCTAGTTTAGACAATTTTTCTTCTAAGTCTAGACATAAGTCCACCTTTGTAAGAACAACCACTGGAGTTGCGTTGCTGTCCCAAGCTACACTAATGTATCTTTCAAGTCTTCTTAGGTTGAAATCATTATTTAAAGACATACAGATGAAGACGGTATCAATATTTGAAGCAATAATCTGCTCATTGTTAGATGTTCCTGCAGCCTTTCTTACAAATGCGCTTTTTCTATTTAATACATGATGAATTATTGCATTTCCTACTTCATTATCATCAAGCATTACGAAATCTCCTACTGCAGGATAATCAGATAAATTAACCGCATTGTAACGAAATTTGCCAGAAATTTGAGCCAAATTTTCTCCGTTTTCAGTTATAACTTTATACAAATTTTTATCTTGTGAAGTTACTCTTCCTATTATCATTTTTTCATACATATTGGACTCTATAATAAATCTTTCGCTGAATCCATAGCTTTTCATGTCAATTTTAATCATTTATCCTCCTGGAATTAACATATGGAGGTTATTTATTATAAACCTCCACTTTTGTTGCTATATTTATAAAATTACAGTAAATCATAATACAACACTCCCTTCGTGTAAGTTTATTATATATATATTAATATTTTACAATACAATACAATAATTTAAAATACAAATAATTTTATTTTTCAAATAGCAAAATTTTACTATTTTTATTTTTTATGATATAATATTATCAGTTAACATCCAGAAAATTATAAATTAATATAAAAATTAGGAGCAAGAATTGAATACAGAAAATTATAAGTTCTTTCAAAACACTAAGTGCGAATATTTCCCATGTCATAAGATCTCTGACGGAAAAAACTTCAATTGTCTTTTTTGTTACTGCCCGTTGTATATGTTAAAGGGTGATTGCGAAGGAAATTATGTAAAAAATCGTGGAATCAAGGATTGTTCAAATTGTCTTGTTCCACATTCAGAAGGAAGCTATGAAAGAATTATGGCTAAAATGAAAGAAGTAGTTAAAAAAGGTAGTGATTTTTAAATATATTATTGGTATGAAGAACTTTAATATAAATAATAAGTGATATATGTTTTAAAATGTTTAATTTTCTTAGAATTACATACGTTATAAAAAAGAGTGGTGAGTATTATGAATGATTTGAGATTTAAAACCTATGCTGTTACAAATGAAATTGACTTAAATAAAATAGCTGTAGAATGCAACATAAAGAAAAAGTATACATGGGAGGAACCACTTATACTTCAAGATAGTGATCTTGAAAGGATAATTGGAGAACAAGCTGAAGAAAGTGAAAAAATAATGGTATTCTCTTTTGGTAGCATAGTTTTTGTTAATTCCAATATAGCGCATACTGAAATATTTATGAAGTATCTAAAAAAAATTAAGCCTGAAATAAACATTGAAAATTATATTAGATTCCAGGATGATTATGCCATTGATTTAACTGATGGAGAGAAAATTGATTTTACTGATAAGTATGTTGAAATTCCAAGTCGTGAATTGTTTTATCCTGAATTAGTTTCTATTGTAATAGCGAAATCAGTTGCCCTTGAACGAATAGAAGAACAACTTGGGAAAATACTCGACACCATTGAAGGTAAAATTGAAAACTTAGAAAAGGGAAAATTAAATATAGGAAATAAGGAACTTGCTAATACAACTTCAAAAATAGTGCGACATGAATATAATACAATTGCATACGTAATGATACTTGATAAGCCTGATATAACATGGGTTAATAGAGATGCAGCTTATTTTTATGAACAAATGTCGGAATTTTTTGAATTAAATGATAGATATGAGGTAATAAAAAGCAAGACTGAAATATTGAAAAGCATTGTTGATGGACTTGCAGATATTAGCAGTTCAATAAAAGGACTGAAATTAGAGTGGATAGTAATAATATTAATTATAATGGAAGTAATTTTAATGATTCTTGGTTTATTTAAGTAGGTGTTAATATGAGTATGATAATGTTTAATACATTTAAAGCTGCAAAAAAACTTCCATTAGTTCAGATTGCTCAATATTTTAATTTGGAAAAAGAAGCAGAAGGGTGGAAGGAATTCATAAAGATAAGTAGTGATGATATAGAAAAAATATTTATGTACGGCTCAAAACACAAGTCAGTATATCTATATAAATACGGATGCATAACCTTTGTAAACTTTAAAAATCATGAAATTCAACATTTTTTCGAATATCTTACAAAGATTTATGTTGAAATAGACTATAGTCTTTCATCAAGGTTTAGTGAAACTCATGTTATGTCTGTAGAGAAAGAAGGATTAGTGAAACTTCGGGAAGATTCAGAAGAATTGCATTTTCTTAATGATACAATAATTGATATTGTTGCAACCGTCTTAGCAAAATCTATAGAACTTAATAAGATTGAAACTGAGCTAAGAAGAGTATTAGATGAGTCAGAACAATTGATTAATTATCTAAATGTTGGTAGGCTTAGGGCGAATTCTAAAAAGGTAATATCTATTATTGCTAAATGCACAAGATTTAAATATAGAAGTATAGAAAGTGTTAGATTGCTTGATCGACCACCTGAATTTAACATGACTATTGAAACCAGAAAGATATTTGATGATATGAGTATAGTTTATGAATTAGATGACAGATATGCTAGTATGCTTAGTAGGACTAATGTTCTAGATTCTATTACAGAAGAATATTTCAGCTATAAACATAGTCAGTCTGAACGCAGATTGTTATTGTTTGAAATTTTACTTTTGGCTATATTTCCGTTTATGTATTTTATTTAAAAAAATAAGGGATGATTCTTTTGTATACAAATAAAAGAATTATCCCTTTATTGTTATATAATTTATTAGCTTATAATTTTTTTCTCACTCCATGCTCCAGTTAAATACCTAGAAAATGATATTACATAGTTTGCTGCCCATCCAATGGGAACAGCGTACCATACTGCTTGAATTCCCCAAACTGAAGCAAAACGAAATGCAATAAATACTCTAATGCCTAGATTGACCAAATTAGCAAGAGTAAAGATTATCACATCCCCTGAGCCTCTCAATACTCCATCAGTTATAGATTTAAGTCCTATAAATATAAAGAAAAATTTTATAAATTTTAGGTAGCTGCTTCCTACCATAAATGCTTCATTTCCACTATCAGGATTTAAGAAAGCTGAGATAATTTGATTATTAGCAAGACTGATAACTATACATATAATTATTGCAAAGGTAATAATGATACCATAAGCAACACGGTAGCCTTTACGTATTCTATCTACTTGCCCTGCACCCAGATTTTGTGCTGTAAACGTTGAAATTGCATTTCCTGTAGCAATCATAGGAACAATACAAATTGATTCAATCCTCATTCCTGCAGAGTATCCTGCAAGTGCGGAGGAGCCAAAGGAATTAACAACGGATTGAACTAGTAGAATTCCTATTGATACAATTGATTGCTGCAAAATAGAAGGTACTGCAATGTAAACCATTTTTTTTAACATGGATATATTATATAATTCTATTTTATGTTCTAATAATACTTCATAATTCCTTAATGTTTTAATTAGAATAATAAATGAGATTACAGCTGCAAATCCTTGGGCTATAACAGTAGCAATTGCGACTCCTGCAACACCCATATGCAAATTAATAACCATGAATAAGTCAAGTGCTACATTTAATAATGAAGAAAATATTAAAAGATACAAGGGAATGTGCGACTTTCCAAGCGCATTAAAAATTGCAGATAAAACATTGTACATAAATAAAAATGGCAGGCCCATAAAAAAAATTTCAAGATACAGTACTGAATCAGAAAATATATTTGAAGGTGTATTAAGTAAAAGCATT
>MCHG01000305.1_pt1 | contig 18396 bp, 14 predicted proteins | sample 787351 | NCBI WGS metagenome assembly MCHG01 (sample SAMN05430296, study PRJNA330682) | permafrost metagenome | biome: Cold desert; feature: permafrost; material: soil; isolation source: enrichment culture inoculated with soil incubated with H2/CO2 at 20 degrees... ... | reverse complement strand
GCTAGGTTCCTCCTAAAGGTTTCAGCCCATGAGCATTCCCCTTTACCAGACTTATCCTGGCGCAATATACTTTCTGACTAGTACTAAAAAACCAACTCTCCTGGTTTATAGCCGGCAGGCAATTCTTCTTCACTTAAAAAATTAAAATCGCCATCACGCAGTATGGGTAAAAATACTTCATAGGGTATCCTGAAAAACGCGCAAGTATAATTACTGGATCCGACCCACTTACCCTCATTGCCACTAAAATTCAAACCTCTGGCAAATTTCGTATAGTTTGAGCAATCATGAACTGCTAAATCCCAGCTTTCTTCAACAGCTATTTTCATGAATTTCAGAGTTAATTCCCTGCTCCAAATCGGGGATATATAGCCATGTCTGGAAATATACATGTTTTCCCCGTAATAATTGTCTATGTTATTGGCATTTAAGTGCAACTCTGCGCAATTGATAAAATCGACCTTTGTCTCTAATATCGCTTGCTTCTTCTTGAAAAAAGTTTCGAAGAACTCAGGAGTCATTGGCGTTTCAATACCTACATTTTTAATGTATTTCTTCGCTATTGCAATAATTTCAATCACTTTGTCCGAACAATTTGAGGCACCCAGGTTGAAACGCAACTCGTCAAGACCGGCTTCACCTAATGCTTTCAACGTCTCTTCCGTAGCTAAAGTGCCATTTGTATAGAGATGTTGATGAATCCCTGCAGCATTGAATTTCTTTATAACCGGATAGTATTTTTCGATTTCCATGAATGGCTCTAAATAAACGTAGGAAATGCCCGTGGGCTTCTGTTGGATGGAAAGAAGTAAATCAATGTCCTTCTCATAAAATTTTGTGCCTCCGATTTCCCACATACCTTCGCCAACCGGAGCAATATCATTCAGTTCTCCATAATGATAGCAGAACTTACACTCTAAGTTACATTTGTTCGTTTTCCTGATTGAACTCAAACCGGTTCCCAACAGACAAGAACGACATCCTTTGGGGAATTTGCTTTCATTACCCACAAAAAAAGTTCTATTCTCCAAAGTTTTCAAGCCTCTGATTTCCGACATTAACCTATCATTTCTATGATCGATCGCAGCCTCAATTTGTGCAAAGGTAGCGTAAATGATTTCTTCTTGTTTTGCCATAACTTCCTCATCCTCTGGCAATATTGAAAAGAATTCAAACCAAAACAACGCATCTGTCTTTGAAATTTTCATAGCATGTCCTCCTTGTCGTAAGTGTATTCTGAATTACATTTTGGGCAATTTGGCAAATCAGCCATTAATTCATTTCCTCCATTCATTCTAAACAGTAAAAAAGCCTTGAGTCGTACAACTTCATGTACTTCAAGGCTTTCGTTATGTATTCTCCGCCTAATTCGAGGGTTTAGATGGCGGAGGCGAACCACGACCAATAGTAGCCACAATTTCCCGCAAAGATTTATTCAGTTTGGTGCTCACTTAAATGTCTGATACTTTCTACAGTATAGCACAAAATACCTTCAGTTAAGTCTGACTGTGAAAATCTCTCTAAAGATTTAGACACATCATATGCGCCCTTTTAACTACCTAGGCGTACTAATTCAAACCTTCCCCAAAATATTAATTTATATACTGTTCCGTTTACGCTGAAGGTCTGCTCTGTTGTTGTGCGTTTTGACTTAAAGCACCAGCGACCATTGCGATTAGTTAACAAGAAATTGATAATCCTTCCACACCGGACTTCTTTTAATCATATTTATTTCGAGACCCATAGTCAATATCAGAATGACTCCCAACCACAACGCTTTTTGAATGATTTTCATGTTTAATCCTCCCTGTTTTAAGCAACCAATTAGTGAAGCTATTTTTATCAAAGTGACGATATAGGTTGGAATTATCCCCTTGTTTTCCATTTCACATCCTCAGTTCACAGTGGGTGATCTTTTGTATGAAATTTAGATTCTTAAGTTGAACGATGTTAAAATGTAAACATCTGGCGCACCTATCCAAACCCTCGAATCAGAAGTCTTTATATGGTGGCATAACCCAAGATTCTCTATGGTCATGCCACCATATACCTGTTTTTCATTACTTATTTCCCGATCAATTGACCGATCTGCTGCTCAATCTAGTCGCCCTCCTTCAGCCAGTTGGGTATGTTTTCCGGCTTCTTCAGACAGCCATTGATGTAAGCCCGGATTATTTCCAAGGTGGTGCCGAAGATGGCTTTTCTATGAATACTGAGTTCAGGGCGCTGACGGTCGAACCATGCCTGGGTCTGTTCGAGTTGACGCAGCGCCTCCGTGGGTTCCCCCTCCAGAAATGCTGTTCGTATCTTCACAAATCTAGTCATATTAAAGAGGTACCTAGACTTACTAAGCCTAGGTACCTCCTTTTAGGTCCACTCCCTACCGTTGACATGACTTCGCCGCCATGGAAACAATGAGTCTTTCTATCTTGGGTATCATTATTTCAACAGCGGACATGCACAGCGGAAGCATTTGTCATCCTGAATATCATTCAAACTGGCGCAAGCATTACAAAAAATTAGGGTGTCTCCTGATTTGTCATACTTTTCAAGGCTGTTCAAGCCTTTATGATGACGCAACTTGTCTCCAATCTGATAATAATTATAGACGGTATCGTCATCTTCATGTTTAAGATAATACATTTTTCCACTGTCCATCTTAATGCTTACCGAGAATAATTGATAACTTTCCCAATATCTATGATTACCGGACTTCCTTTTGTGTCTTTTTCTCTCGGTCTTTTTGTCAACCACTACCCCATCCCAGGTAGCACTTCTGTTTCTACCAATTGTCTGGAAAAGAGCGATTAGCAGGAACATCCCCCCAATACCCAACCCGATATATAGAGCTTCCGGGTTATCCATTTCGCTGCTGATTTCACCGTATATAAAGAACCCTACGATAGCGATCACCGCTAAAACAGTCGCAAAGGCAAGTGACCAGAGTTTGGAATTTTTCATATACCGGGCAAATGCGGGATCATTAATCAAAGTAGAATAACCGCTTAATGTACGCCCTTGCGGCTCTCGCTCTACTGTCGACTGTGATGTTACTGCAGCTTCCACTATTGGTCTGCCGCATTCCGCACAAAACCGATCATTTTCTATTGACTTAGCTCCACACTTAGGACAAAGCATAAATTTCCTCCTCGCTAGAATAAATGCTTAGTACTAATGTCCTCCGTAACTGGATCCTCCGCCGCCTCCGCCGCCGCCACCTGAGAATCCACCCCCGTCGCCGGAGCCTGAAGAGTTTTTACTAACCGCCTTCTGCGCAGATTGCAGGGCGTGGTCAAAAGAACTTCCGATTCCTTCAAAAGAATGATTCAAGCTGTTTAAACTGCTGTAAGCACCATATGTCATCCAGCTGTAACCAAAGCGGTAGTCCCCGTCCTGCATATTGGGAAATACTAGTTCAAGCTGTTTGATAACCTCTTTGGCCACTCCCAATGTGACAGCAAAGACTAAATAATGTTCCCATATGATCAGACTTGGAATCTCATGGCGCTGCATCTCGGAAAAATGCAGGAGGAATTTCTTAAACGCCTGCCAGCGTGCATAATCTTCCTGTCCGGAAGTTGAACGCCGCTTAAATAGACGAGGTATGAAAAGGTATAGCGCGCCTGCGATTACCAGGGCAAAACCAATGGCACCGGCACCGGTCTTTGCTAACATGGCACTGCCCAGGATAAATAGTCCCAACCCGCCGAATACAGTTAAAGTAGGCATCTTGCTGTTGTGATCAAAAAAATCATAGTCTGCTGCCTGGACGATAACGCTGGAAGTCCACTCTTGCCAGAATGTATAAAATGACTCGCCATACTTCTTCGCATATTTCTCGATGTCTGTTAAATATATACTTTCCTTGCCCCCGCCAATGTCCTTTTTGAGAAAATCAATCAAGCTCTGTTCATGAGGTCTCAATACCGCTTCTTCCGGTTTCCTTAAAGCAGAGGGCTCGGGGGCTGCCAAGAAAATCAGGCGATAGATGGTTGATGTCTTCGTGCCTAATAATTTGCGTTCTTCTACCGTTTCCTCCTGCAGATAGAGGAATTTCCGCCGGGCAAGATCAAGAATGGTCGCTGTAATATCCTGAGCCTTCATTTTATTGAAATTCCACAGAACGCTTAGTTCCGCCGGACTGTAACCAGCCGGCAGATCTCGGTAGTAATCGCCGGTGAAACTAGTCGAATGACTGCGTCCAAATCTGCGCCACAGTAAGAATATGCCTGCCAAAGCGGCAGCGACAATGCCCACTCCTCCAAGGTTCTCTGTTCTGGCCATCATACGCTCTCGGTTAGCCTTGTTTGCCCAGCGTTCTTCTTCAGCCAATATCGCGGCAAGTGCAGCCTGTTTCGTATAAGCTGATGCCGGTGCAGTTGTAAAGAGGGCAATAGGCATGACGACCCGGCCTTCCAGGAAGGTATAGGCCGGCAAATTCTTGGCTGACCAGACAATACTATCTGATCCATTAAACGCAACCGCTCCGTTCAGGGGGCCGTGTCCCCAGATCCTTATTTCCTCACCCTGCTTGTATTGTTCGGCTCCTGGCGGTAATTTCAAATTCACCTGGACATGGGCTATTTTATTGCCATTGGCTTCGCCCATAAATTTGCGGTACAGTTCAGCAGTGTCACTGTTAATTTTAACCGCATTGATGACCCGGTAGGATACATCAAAGGTACGAACTTCATCAGATGCCTTGATACTCCAGTCGATAACAATATTATTGTTCTCTATTTTAGTGAGATAGGTTTCGGCGGGTCCGTATTCTGTTCCGGGATTAAATGTATAGGACTTTCCTTTTTCTGCAACTTTTACATCTTTTATAGGGGTATTGCCCTGGGGAATTTTGATATAAAAGCCGTTCCACTGGCCGGAAAAATTAACCGTAATTCTTTCTGTTACCTGCATTGACGCATCGGGAAGAACCTGAGCCTCTACCACAACCTGTTCCATCGTCAAGGAACGGCCCGCCAGTGCGGTGTATGAAAAAAGGGTAAGCGACAAAAAGATTCCTAAAAGCAGACTGATGGGCCAAATGAATAACGTGCGCGAAAGTGCATTTCTTTTCATTCTTCGTTTCATCAAGGCCTCTCTCCTTTAAAATTCTACTCTAACGGCTTGACGAGCTTCCGTTTCACCCTGTAGAGTAAAATAATCCACCATATTAAATCCTAGCATTCCTGCAAACAGGTTGTTGGGGAATATTTCTAACTTGGTGTTGAATTTTTGCACGGTATCATTATAGAACTGACGAGCAAAAGCAATCTTACTTTCCGTATCGCTAAGCTCCCCTTGCAATTGCAGAAAATTCGTATTGGCTTTTAGCTCCGGATAAGCTTCCGCTACCGCAAACAAGGACTTTAATGCTCCACTCAGCATATTTTCCGCCTGGGACTGTTCCTTGACGTTTCCTGCTGCTAAAGCCATGTTCCTGGCCTGAGTGACCGTTTCAAACGTGCCTTTTTCATGTTGAGCATACCCCTTGACCGCGTTGACTAGGTTAGGAATCAAGTCATAACGCCGCTTCAGCTGCACATCCACCTGAGACCATGAATTTTGCACCCTTTGCCGTAACCGTACCAAACTGTTGTAGGTGCCAATGATAAACACAAGCAATAAAACCACTAATGCACCAATTGCGATAAAAACACCTGTCATTTTTCTTTCCTCCTCGATAAAACATATTCATTTTACATAAACATTGAAAACCCTTCAATTCTTCGTGTTTCTTCGTTGATCCTGACTCCGGATGTCTCAAGGGCTTCCAGGATACTGTCAAAGTTTTTAATAATAACGCTACCATTTTGGTTGGTAAACCAGATATATAAAGGTTTGCCACTACCACCGATAATTTCCAACCCTCCGTATGCTGCAGAATTGGCCAGCAAGGCACTGCCTGCGGGCTGGGTAGAAGCACGCCCAGCCATGACCGATAGAAAGGCCATGGCTAAAAACAACTTGCGGAACCAGCCCGGATTTCTTAAGCTAACCATATTGACTTCCGCTATTTCACTAAATCTGTATTCCCTGACTCCTTTAAAGGTTATCAAAGACAATGACTCCGCAGTTAAAGCAATCCGGTACGATGCATACCAAGCATTATAATAGAACAACATCACGCAGAAAAAAGCTAAAAACCACATAACCGCACTGATAATCCACATCCCCGTAATTGCCTGAACCGTTCCCCCATTAATCAAAAACGGCAGTCCGTAAAAAGGCAACAACAATATCATAGCAACAAGGTCCCCTGCCAGCATGCTCCCGGTGGAATACGAAATATTCTCCGGTTCTTTTTTACGACGGGGCAGGACGATATAGACTAAAAGCCCTAAGATTAAGACTGCGCTCCCGATCTTACGATAGGGATGATAAAGCCAGTCCGGCGCTACTCGATAGGGGTGGGACATTGCCGATATGCTGGCGTTATAATCTTGATAATTCAACAATAAATAAGTAGTTTGACCATCCTTACTGGTCCGAATATAGGCTCTATCCCCGTCTTCCGGCATAAGTCCCCACTTGGCAAAAGGAATTTCGTCGGTCTTAAAGAAAACTGCCACTGGGCTGGTTGATTTCCAGAAAGAGTCTTTGTCCTCTTCACTGACCCGATTGCCATAAGCAGAACGGTCATATTGCCCACTGCTGGCCAGTTGTACATCCGTAAAAAACGCCAGCCATTCACTGCTGTCAACCTGCGTCACTTTGCCGCCGGTTTTTTCCTGGATATAATCGGATAGTGGCAATTGGTTTAACCGTTTGCTTTCTTTTGATACATAACCGCTAACCGAGCTCAATTCCTTGCCCTGCTCGTGTCCCCAGTCCACTGCGGTTACGCTGACCATAGCCGGTACTACATATAAAAATAAGGCCAGACCCACTAGAATGCCAAACATTAGCGCCATACGCCTCCATAATTCCACCCTGCCTGAATCACCCAACATCATATCCCTCCCCCTTTTTTAAACGCTAATTATTCTGAGTTAGGTCACTGAGTGCGGTCATCTCTTATATCCTGATAATTGGGGCACCACTTGATTATTTTTTTCGCCGCCTGAGCTAAATCTATTGGCTCATACGCAGTCATTTTGTAATACTCCGTTGATCCACTGGGATTTATAACCTTAACACTGCCCCGACCCGGTGCATAATAAGTGATGGACTGAAATTCAGCCATCTGATTATCTTCTTGCACCAGCAGACAATCGTCAAGAACGGCAAAACCAAGGTCCAGATCCACTCCCATATCCAGGACAGTCCAAGTAATCTGCCCGAGTTCATTCTGGTAATTCCAGCTTTGTCCGACAACTAAATTATTTTTCAAGACTGGCATAATCTCATTGGGGGATTGATCTAAAATGTAATAGGTCCCATCTGCCCGCTCTACATAATGAAAGCCATAACCAAAAGCCTCCCCCTGGTCAACGCCTATTTCCACTTCACTCACTCGTACTACCTCATTGGGAACTGCCTGCCCACTGATACGTTCCACGATTCCTGCGGTGCCATCGGGATAATTTACATAAAATGTACACTTATTCCCTGGTTTGGACAGATAGGTGGCTGCCCGGGACAAATCCACTTCTGCCCCTTTCGGAGTCGTTTTCTGCCCGTCTGAATTCGGATTTGTGATTCCCTTATTCTGGTTTGCTGATGGTATTGAATTGCCTGTTACCGGGGCGTTTCCTCGCACAAACCACCAGTAAAGTGCACCTCCAGCCAGTAATAATACCGCCAGCAAGGCAATCAAAATCACAAAAACGCTTTTATTCCCAGTGCTTCTGCCCAAGCTTCCATCATGTCCCACAGCCATCTGCCTCCCAGGGCCAGGCCGAGGTTGTCGGGGGTCTGGTCTAGCATCCACTTCTGTCGGTTGATAAAGTTGCTGATTATCGAAGCCGCAATCTCCGCAAAATCTCTCGTTTGGAACAACTTCATTTCCACAATTAAGACAAAATATTACATTGTTCTCCATGGCAATCTCTCCTATTTTACAGCTTTACCACAGTTATTACAGAATTTCTTACCAGGCCTGATTTCACTACCACACTGAGTGCAGAATTGTGCTTTGGGTGCATCGTTATTGCTGCTTTTTGCTGGAGAAGCAGTATTCGTCCGAGGCGCCGTGTTACTAGTTGCTTTTTGTAAAGCTTCCATCCATTGTCCCAGGGTCTGAATTAGTTCAGCTGCGGTACTGGCCTGGTGCCGGAAACGGGTATCGCCATTTGCTCCAATTTCGAAGGAAACAAGGTGATTGGTAAATGCAGTGATCGCTAAAAACACCCGAGAAAGGCTGAGTTCTTCGCCCTTCATCAAGGCGGTTGCCTGGCAGCCGATCGAGCCCAACCAGCCGGTAATGAATTCAGTTCCCATGATTCTGGATCGCTCAGTTAACGTTATGGTCTGTTCCTTTCGAGCGATAAAGCCTAGTTCCTCGATTTGCTCAATATGATCAGGTTTCAAGGCAATGCTGCTGTTCTTAAAACCCGGTGTGATTTCAAACAGGGTTGGTAACAACCACCTTTTATCTTTGCTTGCTAAAGACCGTTTTAAAAGCTGCACAAAATCCTGGGTTGTCAGAGCTAAATTTATCCCGCTGCTATAATCCAGCATACTTTCCATATAGGAACGCCGGTAAATATCGATACAATTCAAGGCACAAACGAGGGCCTCTATCTCCATTGAATTCGGAAACACTTTTTGATACCCTTTCATACCCTTTGATGCATAAACACCGGCCCACCATTCCAAAAATTTTCCCCAGTCCGGGAACATTATGAGGAGGATATCTTTCTCCGAGTTAACAAACTGAGCTAAAACGCTTTTATCTTCCTTGGAAAGCAAAGCGAAATATTGGTCGTCTGCACTGCTACCACCACCACTATTGAACTCAATTTTCAGCTCTGGTTCCAATAACCTTCCGGCGATCTGTAGAAATGAGGGACTATCGAATATTCTTTTAAACAATTCCGAAGACTTAATGGTTGCCGCCTGCTCAGCATTGTAACGAAAAGGGGAAAGAAGATTTCCTTTTCGTCCCGACCGTCTGAATATATGGTTAATGTCACTGGGGGCCAACTTAAACACTTCGGAGCTATCCATCGTATTCAATTTATTTTCCATAAGTATACCTCCTCGTATATTTATTTCTTGCTGATTGACCAAATTTTGCTATCTGCGCGCCGTGCGTATAGCCCCTATTCGGCTGCTTACTTTTTCCACGAAATCTCCAGGGGTGTTATAACCTAACTCCTTTAAACGAGCCGCTCGCAACGCCGGAGACAGGTTGTTGTTATTGACCACCTTTATAGCCTCCTGCATATTGTCAGGCATACTCTCCACTTTATAGCCCATGTTGCGGTAGCTTCTTTCGACGTTCTGGGCCGCATTTGCCGTCTTTTTGAGTTGTTCCAGAGACTCGGTTTGATTCTTCATAATTTCCTGGGGGTTTTTCCCTTTATTCCAATAGTCATTGATTTTATGTTTCTCCATCATGCCAAATTGTTCGGAATCGACCAGATTTCCTTCTCCTCTTCGCGCCAACTCATAGGGGCTGGCTGGTCTCATTTGCTTACCATCTATATTGACAGTAGTAGCACCCCGAGCAATTTCCTCCGGCGTAGCCTCTACGAGGTTTCTTCCTGGAATCTGCCCCGGTAAATCTCCATCCTCTGTCATCCATGTCCGCTGATTGCTGAAATCGTTGGCAGCCATAGGGTCAAATCTATCCATGGCACTTTCTTCATGAAGATCGGCCCACTCACGATATTTAGTAGCCTCATCCATTCCTGCCCAATTGTGGTCCTTGAAACGGCACTCTGCTACTTCTTCACTAAAACCAGAATGCTCCGCAAAGGATTTATAGTACTTATCTTTCCACTCAGATTTCGGAATTTCCACCCATTCCGGCCCATTAGGACCATTGACCAGGCGCTCGGCAACAACATCATTGTCGGTATTGATCCCCCAGGGAGTAACTTCGGTACCCGGTGTACGAACCGGTCTGAGGCGCACATTTCCTTTTTCAATGTTAAGCGTGTTGCAGAGGAAGTCTTCCGTGTCCCGATAAGCAGGCTGATGTATTTCGTTTTCCAGCACTTCGTTAAATTTAGACTGTACCTGGCGGGATCTGGTCTGCCCCAGCTCAGCCCCTATTCCGTCAGTACTCTCGAGATCTTTCAGGGTTCTCATGGCAGCCGGATCAGCTTTCATTTCCATGATATCATCGACGGTCAGCGGTTCTCGCAAATCAGCCTTGTCTGATAGATTAATCGTCTTTTCCTGGGACTGCAGTTTAGACTCATGATAAACAGCCTGTTCCCTGATTAGTTCCTCTTGTTTAGCTGGAGGCAAATTATCGAACTCTTCAATATTGTTTTGAACAGTATGCTCTGCTCTGGAAATTGCTGCCGGGTCAGACAATACTTCTTCAGGCGTCCTAGCATTAGAATTAAGTGTTCTATTAGTTAGAATACCGTCCTCTGGACTGGGGTCACCACCCCCAGAAGGAGGCCTTCCCGGATCACTCGGCCCGTCTCCTCCGACATCACCAGTTCGGGCAGTTTCATTTCTTCCTACTGAGGCACTATTTGGCGCTGCATTGGGGCTGTCCGGTGTTTGTGGTCTATTAGCAGAGCTACCACTTCTAATATCATCTCCGCTGGCAGAAGCAGTCTTGCCACTACCAGGGGCAAGGTTATCCCCTGAGCTGGAAACTGATTTGCCGTTAACTTTTGCTATCTCATCTGTGCTGGAACTTGCTTTTCCTGCACCCTTAGCCAAGTCATCTCCACTACTGGACGCCATCTTGCCCCCACCTTCACCTATATCAGACCACCCGCTAGAGCTGGAAGCTGATTTGCGGGTGCCTTTAAGGGCTTCATCCCAGCTGCCAGTAATTGCTTTTCCTGCTTTGGATACATCATCGAAAGAATCGGCAACCGATAATCCATAATTGGCTCTGGCTTTCTTAATGATGTTTTCTGCAGCTTCACCTCCGCCTATGCCTACCAACCGTTTATTGACTTGATCGAGGGTTTCCTCTGCTGATTCTTTGCCAACAAGACCTAATGCCTTGCTCCACATTTGATTTTTAGCACTGGCTTTTAATAGAGCCCTTTCAATAAGATCAGCCGCTTTATTCGTAAACACCGGGAATTTTTCCATCATTTCTCCCATGACCTTGCCGCCAGCCTTGCCGGCAAACCATCCCATCTCCTCACCTAAAACAGTCATTCCCACTGCTTTGGTGACCGCCCTGAAACCGGATTCTCCTTTGTCGACGGAATCCTTGATGCGATACAAGGCTTCCGCTACCGTAAGGCCTCCATCCATCACGACCGGAGCAAGACTTCCGGTAGCTGCGAGTCCTCCAGTAGCTGCTGTAATCATAAGGCGTGCACCCATTCCAAGCCAGGAAATACTGCCGTCATCTTTTTCCCCGGTTACCACTTCTTTAGCAGTTGCAGCATTGGCTTCAAGCGCCCAGCCAATGTTTTTGAACCAATCCTCATCCCAGCGTTCGCCAGTATCGGCAGTGGTTTTTCCCATTATGCGGTTGTCAATAACTCGTCTGATTTTATCCACTTTTTCTTGGTCAAGTTCTTTTCCGGCCAGCATATCGTCTTTAAGCTTCTGAATGGTTTTATCAACATCTCCGGGACCACCTGGTTGACCGGCATTGTACTTGTCGGCGGCCTTTTGCATTTGGTCCAGCTTCTTCCAATCCGACAAGTTCTTGTCGATGGCCGTGCTGTTGGCATCCTGTCTCTGAGCCATTTTATTCAAATCTTCTGCTGCCCTTTGTCTATCAATGGCCAGGTCGTTCTGAGAACGCTCAAAGTCTTCCGGATAAACTTCGTTCCCAGATTCCTTATTGATCCATTTCCCTTTCACTGCATCAAATTTCAACTCATAAGTCTGCCCATCAGTCTTACCCACAAGTATTTGCGTATCACCTTGCCTTGGCCCGGTATAACCTGGTTCGTATTCATACGTTGTCGTCTGACCTGTTTGCGGATCCGTATACGTAAAGGTGTTGGGATCCCCTGTGTTGACTTGCTGATCAGCAGGTATGTCCTGACTGTTTTCCGGCTCATTCGCTTCAGGAATATTGTCCGGTACGCTTCCGTCATCTGGTGCTTGGGGCGTACCTCCAGGACCGGTATCGTGGTTTTTCAACGTTCCTTGGGGATCTTCTGGACCAGGTACGAAGCCAGCGTCGTCTTTAATACCTGATCCGGGTATATTAGTAGCGTCAGGTTTAGGTACCTGAGGTTCGTTCGTCCACGGTTTTGCTCCGTACTTTTCCAGGGTTTTCGGATAGGGTTCTCCCAACTTCGGCTTGATGGGTTTCCAGGATGCACCAAACGGAATGACCTTTCCTTCCCCAAATGGATCTGGTGTACCTACATTAAATGGATTTCCATCCCCTTCAAAAGGATTCTCACTCCAATGTCTTCCATTCTTGTCGTATCCATCAGCATTGTAGCCGCTCCAGTGATAGCCGTCTTTACCATAACCCTGTTTGTTAAAGCCCCACGGGTCATAACCACCGCGGTTATATCCTTCGTAGCCAAAGCCCTCCCGGTCATAACCGTCCTTGTCAAAACCGTCTTTATTAAAGCCATCCTTGTCATAACCATTCTCATCGTAACCTTCGCGCTGGTGGCCTTTGCGATCATACCCCTTCCGGTCGTAGCCATCTTTGTCAAAACCCGACTTATCATAGCCTTCGCGGTCAAATCCCTTCTTATCTAAACCGTTCCGTCCATAGCCTTCTTTATCCCAGCTGTCCTTGTTAAAACCTTCTTTATCGTAGCCGGCTGCATTATAACCTTCCGCATCATAGCCTCTGCGGTTATATCCCTTGGCATTATAACCGTTGACATCAAACCCTTCACGGTCAAAACCTTCTGAGTTATAGCCATTACGCCCATAACCTTCTTCGTCGAAGCCGGCCTGATTAAAGCCCTCCTTATCATAGCCTTCAGCGTCAAAACCGGCTTTATTGAAACCTTCTTTGTCCAAGCCTAATTTATCGTAGCCCTCTTTGTTAAAGCCATCTTTATCATAGCCTGACTGGTTAAAAGCTTCCCGGTCATAACCCTCTTTATCAAAGCCTTTTTGATTGAAGCCTTCTCGGTCGAATCCAGCTTCATTAAAGCCCTGCTTATTGAATCCTTCTCCGTCATAGCCGCTTTGGTTATAGCCTTCTCGGTTGAAACCTTCCTTGTTAAAGCCGTTCTGCTTATAACCCTCTTGATCGAAGCCAGCTTTATCAAAGCCCTGCTTGTTAAAACCTTCTCCGTCATAGCCGCTTTGGTCGTAGCCTTCCCGATTGAAACCTTCCTTGTCTAGTCCACGTTGATTATAGCCCTCTCGATCGAACCCGGCTTTATCAAAGCCTCGATTGTTAAAGCCTTCCCTGTTATAGCCGCTTTGGTTATAGCCTTCTCGGTTGAACCCTTCCTGGTCTAAGCCGCTCCGCTTAAAGCCCTCACGGTCGAATCCAGCTTGATCAAAGCCCTGCTTGTTAAAGCCTTCTCCGTCATAGCCAGCCTTGTCAAAACCATCCGTATTGAATCCGTCTTTATCGTAACCTTCTTTGTCGAATCCTGCTTTATCAAAGCCTTCTTTATTTAAGCCCGCTTTGTCAAAACCTTCGGTATTGAAACCCTCGTGGTTATATCCATTACGATCATAGCCATTCCTGTTATAACCTTGCTGATCATATCCCTCAGCGTCAAAGCCATTTTCATTAAGACGCCCAGTTCCGACTTGGTCTTGGTCATAGTTCTGACCGGCAGCTTGATCGCCAACTTGTGGTTCTGTTCCTGATGAATTACCTGCTACAGCACTTGATTCAGCTGTCAATATTGTTTGTTGACCCGGAGCCTCGAAGGCACTTGTATCAATCAAAATATCGGTACCCGATACAGCCGCGGTCGATAAAGGTGTTAGCTGCTCGGTTCGAATAAATACCCCCGCTTCATCCGCATTTTCAATAAATATATCCTCATTTGTGGGCATCGTAATTATCCCCTGATTCATCTCATCTGTATCGACTCTCATCCCTGGATGCACAAATATTGCGCCCTCATCTGCAGTTTCAATAAATACATCCTCATTTGTGGGCATTGTAATCAGTCCTTGCCCCATCTCATCCGTATCAATCCTAATCCCCGGTCGCCTTCTGCGTCCTAATTGGCTGATATCTTGAGCGGCTCCCGCGGACTTCGTTCCTGATCCGGGTGCGCTTCCGCCCGGATACGAACCACCGCCACCCGAGGCAGATCCTCCTCCAACTGGGGATAAAGGGGTTCCTCCAGGTGGCGCAAATCCGCCGCCTCCCCCTAATCCTGCCAGAATACTAAGACCGGTTGCAATTAATCCCGGAACCGCCACACCGACGATCGCCTCAGTGGTATTGGACGGGCCAGGGATGTTTCCTACTGAACCTACTCCGGCCGGACTTTCTGTAAAACCACTACCCTCCGTTGTTCTTCCCGAAGTCTTTCCAGTGGGATCATCCAAAGAACCGCTGGTTACTTTGAAGTGGGGTGTGGCTTGAACCTGCATCATTCCTCTGCCTCCAGATTCGGCATTGGCCGACCAGCTAGCCGGGGCGGAATCAGTAACGGTGTATGTACCTGCTGGGATAACAATATTGGGAACTACTGTCCAGTAGGCATTCGGCACACCTCCCTGACCTGGCGTACCAGTTGCTTGCCATGGACCATAAACTTTGCCGTCCTGACCTTTCAATCCGATCATCCCTGGGGAAGCTCCCCTCGAACTATTCCAGTGATAATTCCTAATCGATGTGACTAAATGTGGGCTATTGATGGTGAATATAGAAGGCGCAGTAGGTCCATTACTTACCCCTGCAATATTATCGATACTTGCTACGGTTATTGGATCCTTAAGCGGCTTACCGGTTACAACTGATGAGGCTATAGGTACAACCGGATTAGCTTTCGCAGGTTTTTGTGCGGAAGGATTTTCTATTTCCGGGGCAGGCTGGCTAAGTAACCCATTGCTTTCCAGACCGTCCAGCACCTGCTGAGCAATCCCTTTCGCCTTTAAAAAGTCGGTCGAGTTGCTGTTTCCGGACTGATAAATCTCTACTGTTATAAAGTAGTCCGGTAGTATAACGCCAACTCCGCATCCATTTTTCATGGTATACTCTCTCACTTCACAGCCTTTCAACTGCGTCGTCTGAATGCTGGTGTGCTGAGCTTCACCATCCATATACCTTAGTAATATACTCATATCGCTGACCTCAACCGGTCCTATAACCGTTACGCCTGAGACACCCTTTGCATAATCTCCATATCCAGTATGCATTGCAAAATCGTAGCCGGTCACGTTCTCATTTCCAAATTTAAATTCCGGTGAAGTATAGTTGTTTGTTGTAACCGAGGTTACCACATCACCAATACTTCCAGCCAGAGCAATACTTGGAAAACAGGTTACGTATACTAACATGATTACGACAGATAGGATTACAGATAAAAAGGATTTTTGTTTACATTTCCGGTTAACAGCTAACTTAAATATCAGCAAGCGTCTCTCCCCCAATCATCTTTATGGCAATATTCCTACCAGCATCATCCAGCCGGTAGAAAATATGACTGCACCAGCGAAGGTATTAGAACGTTCTTTATACCCTTGGCGCCTTTCTTCATAACTTCAGTCCCTGCCGTAGCTGCGGCAGTCGTAATTGCAGCTGAAGCAAAAGGCATGATTGCATTCCAACCCAACACCAACTCTGCTAAAATTGCTAGAACCGTAAAAGGAATCATAAATAACATCCCTGTACTAACGGCTTCGCGCGCAAATTGTTTTTTTTCTGCATGTAGCGCTTGATTTCCGCGATTTAACAAAAAAATAAGCAAATTTACTATCAGTAATCCTATTAGCACGGCAATAATTATTGATACTAGTAGAGTCGTAACGCTAAACTCCGGCTTACTAAATGGAATTAATAGGCCAAATATTATAAAGCACAAGTATGTCGGCCAAAACTTAATGCTTTGCTGTCCTGATTGTCTAACATAACCGAGATTCATTCCCATCAGCAGCCTCCTATAATATGTATTTTGTATCCTTAAAAACCAAACCGTCCTAGCAGAGCCCAACCATATAGGAGGATAGCACCGCACAATGTGGTTAACGCAATACTAAAGGCAACCCGTTCCCCAGACATCTGCCGGATCGTGAATAACGCAGGTCTCAATGCCCATAAGACTCCGGTCACCCCAAATGCTACCGCTGTTTTCCAGCCTAGTGTAATAGAAAATATTAATCCCAGCAGAGCATAAACCAGGGTAGCAGAATAACCCAGAGAAAACGATGAAATAGCCCAATTAATCGTATAATTCCGCTCTGAAGCCTGAGAGAAAGCCCAAGCCAGGACTGCAATAAGTGCAATGCCCGCCGTTCCGTAAAGAAGTCCCAACAGGGTCATCAGTATTACAGAAAAAACTTCAATTTGCGCAGTTCTATACATATCCAAGCCCGTTTGCAGAAAAAACAGGGCGAAAGAAAGACCGGAAACCAGCAAAGAATATGGCCAGGGAACTAGATTCATCTGACTCTTGATCACTTCACCCGGGTTCGATATCATTTTAAGTGCGACTTTCCATCTCGGTATTTCCTTCGTTGTAACTGTATTCATCCTTGCGTTTATCCCCCCCATATAAGTTAACAATTTTGTTAACCCCACTACCACTGCTCCATTAAGTTCTGTACAATTATCCTATGCTCTGGTACTTTAAAAATCCTCAAACATTCTTATCGCATAAGTGCCGCTTCTTGGAGAAAGTTCAATTTCATTGCCCGCCCTAATAAATAAGATGATCTTCAGCATCTTACATTAAATATATTATACAGAATTTTTATTATTAATATCATCACCCAAACGGGTGATATTATAGAGGCATCACCCGTTCTACTCCAGTTTACCCGCATTCATCAAACCTTTGTTTCAACCGATCCTTCGATTCATTTACCAATCACGCTCAATCCTTATCTCTTTTTTCATCTCTTTTAATAATTTCCTCACACCCTATAACGTTGTCTATAATTTTTAATAAAAGGTAGCACTTTTGCCCGAGGGGATGCGTGTTTAACGAAAAGGGAGCAAAAAAAAGCACCGCTTATGTTTTGGCGGAGGCGAACTGACACTGCTGGATACCCTAACAATAAAACTGTGATGTCAACCTGTTTCAACAACCTATCTAAACATTATGTTGCATGAAGGCAGTGAACTGAAAAAGTGAGAACCGCCATTTCCTGCGATTCTCACTTTGTTCACTGTGACATTTTAAGCTCTTAAGGAGCAACAACTGTGTTCTTAATTAAAGTAACTGCTGTCTGTGCCAACAGTCGACCATTGATCGATAAAGTGACTACAGTCTGTGTCAACAGCGACCATTGAGAGTAACCTCCCGAAACCTTCCAGTTTTTTCAGTGGGTCTTCAACCAATTTGTAGCTATAAAAGAAAATTTTTTAAATTATTGTTTTTAGGGACTATGACAAGAACACCAGCATTCTAAAAAAACGCCTTACATTCTTTTGGCCAAATAATAAAAGACAACCACTCCACAAATATATTTAAATGCAATGACACCCCAGAGGGTATGAATAATCCATTTCTCTACGCCTATAAATGTAAAGACTATATTTATTATTATTAGTACAACGAACATAATAATGTAGGTAATCCGTCCTGATTTTTCTCTTAACATTATCTTTCTTTCATCATTCAAATTAATTTTCTCATTTTTAAGTTGTTCTTCATACTGTATTTTATTTTTTGGGTTTAACATAGAAACATACTTATAGAAATTCACTATAGCTCCACCTATAAAACCACAACCCATTCCGAAAATTATTGAGCTATTTGGTAAAATTGTGATCAATGATATTCCACATATAAACAGAAGTGACGCCAAAACTAAATTTTTCTTCATTTTTCTTCCTCCTCATAGATAAACACTTCTTCAATCCCCATATCAAAATATCGGGCTATCTTGAATGCTAATATGATTGAGGGATTATAACGACCATTTTCGAGAGAACCTATTGTCTGCCTTGAGACTTCCAACGCATTTGCTAATTCTTCCTGTTTAATTCCTCGCTGCTTTCGTATCTCTTCTAATCTATTTTTCACAGCAACCACCTTTCTCCGCCCTATGGAAAGCATGCTTGACATATAAAAATAGCACTTACTAGCGCAAATGTCAAGCATGCTTTCCATAGTTGTTTAAAAAATTAATAGGCACTTTAAAAGACCTATTAAAGCTAATATAAACTTTCATGAACCTGCGGTTCACAGGGTGGGATGAAAATTAGTATGTAGCTTTTGGAAACTTCCATAAACG
>MCHG01000304.1_pt1 | contig 18663 bp, 19 predicted proteins | sample 787351 | NCBI WGS metagenome assembly MCHG01 (sample SAMN05430296, study PRJNA330682) | permafrost metagenome | biome: Cold desert; feature: permafrost; material: soil; isolation source: enrichment culture inoculated with soil incubated with H2/CO2 at 20 degrees... ... | reverse complement strand
AGGACGTTTTCCGCCGGCCCTGCGACAAGGATGTCGCATTGGTCGGGCATCCTGCCGCTTGCAACAAGGGTCTAAAGCCCTAGTTTGGCAGACGAAACGCATGGCCGAGGACGTGTCTCGCGGACCCTCCCTAGTTTGGCACGACGAAAAGCAGGCCGAGGACGTGTCTCGCGGGCCCTCCTTACCGAGGAATAAACAATTTCCCGAACAAATCAATCGCGTAATTATCTGTCAGTCCAGAAATATAGTCCACGACTGCTTTGGTTTCGTCCCCACCTGACCATATCAAGAAACCTTCGGGGAGCTTGGAAGTATCTCTGATATAATACTCAAAAAGCGCCTGAATAATATATTGTCCTTTACGGCGCTCTTCGCGTAAGGTAGAGCTGTTGTAGACTCTCGTAAACATAAATTCCCGGAATTCCTGCATTGCTCCTTGGACCTTCGGCGACTGATAAATGCAGCTTTGCTCGAAAGAGGCCTCAATCATGTCAACCACCATCGTCGTAATCATATCGCTTGGCTTTTCACCGAGCGTCAGCTTAACATTTCCAGGCAAGTCACTTCTGATAAGCAGGCCCGCCCGCAGGGCATCATCGTAATCATGACAAAGATAGGCAATCCGATCTCCTGTTTTCACAATCTGTCCCTCGAGTGTTAGAGGAATGATTTCACCAGTGTGATGTAAGATCCCATCGAGAACAGGCTCTGTGAGATTCAATCCCTGACCCTCGCGGGCCAGAACTGTTAAAATACGTATCGACTGCTCATTATGTTCAAAGTGTGTGATGATGTGCCGCAGGGCCTCCTCTCCAACATGTCCGAAGGGAGTATGCCCGACATCATGCCCTAAGGCAATCGCTTCGATGAGATCCTCATTTAATTGTAGTCCCCGAGCGATCGTTCGGCATATTTGGGAAACTTCCAAACTATGTGTCATGCGGGTCCGGTAATGATCCCCAGAAGGGGCAATGTACACCTGAGTCTTATGTTTAAGACGACGAAACGGTTTGCTGTGCAAAATCCGATCGCGGTCTCGTTGAAATTTTGTACGAATCGGGCACTCCACTTCCGAGCGTTCCCTTTTAGCATCCCTACTTTTGGCAGCATATCTAGAAAGGCGTTTTTCCTCTTCCATCTCAGTCCGCTCACGGATGTTCTGAGCCTCACTCATATATCCTCCCCCTTTCCTCGTCAGTGTCTTACCCACTTCCACACGTTCAGTCCTTCCATGGACAAATCTTCTGAGCTTCGGTGAACGTGCAATTCACTTGCGTTCATCCCATTTCTTTATTCTAGCACAAGGTTTAGACATTTTTGTGTGAATCGTCTGATCATCGACAAAAAAACAAGAACGCTGCTTAAACAAGCTGGTTCTTACGTGCAAATAATATTATTTTTGAAAATATTCAAATCAAAGCCTAGCAGCAGCCAATGTTATCAGAACAGCAACTTGGTTCAGTTCCAGTGAGCCAGCCCATAATGATGGCAGAAGCACAGCTATCTGTATATAGTTTCACCAGCAAAAACAGAAAAAAACCGGTCAGGCATTCGTCCTTTCCGGTTTCTCTACTATTTCCCTAAGCAGAACTCAATTCTATTGTCTGATTGGAAATTAATTATTACATGTGCCTAACTTTTCCATCTTCATGACATTCTGTGCAATTTGCAAGGCCTTGCTCATTGTCGAGCTGACTTGCAGCCCCATTATGGCAGGATAAACAACTGGCGAATTCAGCGTCGGGCACATAAACTCCGCTGAAAGTGCCTGCCTTCCATGCATTCATTAATTCTGCTGCTTTTACGGCCGTATCTGCGGCTACTTTAGCGCAACGATCTTTCTTTTCGTCTGAGTTTATTTTGAAACGTGCTGCATCAGCCCATTTACCGACTGATAAATGACAGAGCGGGGAATCAGCAACAGTTTGCTTCACATTTGTGAATCTCGCGTAAGAATCCATTAATGTACTCGGGAATAAATTCTTCGTATACCAACCAATTAGCTCTGGCCCTAACTGATCCACTGAGTTACCAGTTGCGAGATTTATCACATAGAGCGACCCATTTAAGGCACCACAGAGTGTTCCCCAGTTAAAGGCTCCGCCTTTACCATACTTAAACATGTCGGCTGGAATCGAGTCCCAAGGAGCGCCCGCTGTTTCGTAAAGGGTATCGAGAAGCGCCTTTGTTGATGCATACATACAACCACCAATCCAATAGTTGTCATACGCTCTTCTTCTTATCACCGCGGTATCAAGCGTCGCAAAAGCCCAAGGGAGTGCCGGGGCAGCCGCGCTCGCAGTTTGTGGGTTGATCAAACCTCCAACGCCCGTTGTTACAACTGCTCCTGCCGCTAAAAGACCAAGATTTCTTAGGAAACTTCTTCTATCGACATTCTTTAGCTCTAAGGACATAATTTTTACACCTCCATTTTCACAAATTAGTTTTTGTGCCTTGCGCGATCCGTATGGCATTCTAGGCAATCCATTTGTGCTTGAACATTATCTTTACGACTTGTGGCTCCGACATGGCAAGGATAACAGCGTGCGGTGTCAGCATCAGGCTTATAGCCCACAACAAACGTTCCCAATTTCCACTGATTTAGTAGCTCAGCTGTTTTCGCGGCGGTATCCCCTGCCAGTTTAGCACATCGATCTTTCTTTTCTACGCTGCTGATGGTATTACCAGCTGCAACACTCCACTGACTTACGGACTGATGACATAAGGGAGAATCGGCAACCGTTGTGATCTGGTTGGGAACGTGGCAATAGCTTTCGTGAGCGCTACTTGGGAATGGAAATTTAGCATACCAGCCCATTAACTCTGGTCCGATTGTTTCCGCGTCGTTTCCTGTCGCTAATTCAATGACCGCTAAACAGCCATTCAACGCCCCACATAGTGTGCCCCAGTTTACGGCTCCTCCTTTACCAAATCTAAACATATCCGCGGGAATTGAATCCCAGGGAGCACCCACCGTTTCAACTAATGTATCCAGTAATGCCTTAGCCACCGTATACATACAGCCACCCGTGAAGTAGTAATCATAACCCCTTTTTCTGACAAGATCTACATCAAGAATTTGATAAGGAAACGGTATGGGCGGGGCAGCAGCAGTAACAGGTTTTGGATTCATTCCCACCGTAGCGCCTGCAGCAACTACTCCAACAGCAAATGCCGCGGATCCTATAAAGAACTTCCGCCGAGATAAGTTCCCTTTTCCCTTTACCTCTGTCATTGAATAACACCTCCAAATTTTGTAATCAATAGATCATTTCAATCACGAGGAGTCGCCCAATACCTCCTTTTCATGTACCTCTTCCTACTACAACGTTAGCATATATTCGTCAAATTAAACGTAATTTTGCACATTTTATATAGTTATATGATCATAGTTAGATACAATATGGTTATATGAAGGTAATTCTAGTTATGCCCCGTATATATATTGTAGGAATATCGTTAAATCATCGAAATTAAGTATTGAAGTTTGATATGTGTAAATATTCACAAACTATTTCTCATCTTAACCTTGCGCCCAATGACGAACTTAAGCGCTTGTAACATCTAGAAATAATATGCAGGGTTTGACAATTGAACAATCCCCCACCTACGCCCAAGGGCTAAGAGGAGGGGGGATTCTTGCTGACTTTAATTAATGTTATCTTCAAGGCAAATCAAATCAGAATTATATTCCTACTTCCCGCATTTTTGCGGTGACTTTTTTCACCCTGTCGTCAATACCTGTGCCGCTGAATTTCGAAAGCCGCATTTCGCTCACGATTTTTCCGTCGCGCATAAACATAATCCGTTCTGTCCGAGCCGCCACATTGGCATCGTGAGTCACAAGCATCACCGCAGTACCGTCCGCGTTGAGTTCTGAAAAGATGTTCATAATCTCCTGCGCGGATTTTGAGTTCAGCGAGCCAGTCGGCTCGTCACCGAAGATAATTTTCGGATTGCTCATCAGTGCGCGGCATATTCCCACACGCTGAAGCTGCCCTCCCGAAACCTGTGTCGTGTCACGCTTTTCCAGCTCCGCGATGCCCACTTTTTTCATAAGCGTTTTTGCTTTCTCGGTAATCTTCAAGACGTTTTTTCGGTTGTCGCGCATTGACGGAAGAATGATGTTGTCGAGGATATTTAGATTTTTGAGCAACGTCGGCTGCTGAAAAACAAATCCCATCTTTGTTCTGCGTAGGTCGGCAAGCTCATTTTCCCCAAGTGCCGATAAATCCCTGCCATCAAAAGTAACCTTTCCGCCGTCAATACCGTCCATCCCACTTAAGCTAAACATCAGCGTCGATTTTCCCGAACCCGAGGGTCCCATAACCGAAACGAACTCACCCTCGTTTATATCAACGGACACTCCGTCAAGCACATTGCGCTTTTCATCGCCCTCGCCGAAGGATTTTACGATAGTTTCACCGATAATAATCTTATTCATAGTCTTCGTCATAATCATCTTCATAATCTACTCCTTTATATTTTCGGATATTTTAATTTTTCCCGCGCCAGATGTGCCGATCATTGTTGCGCTCAGGACTGAGGCAACCATCATCAGCGGACAAAGCAGATACGCTGTCAGCGGATTGACCACAAACTTAAACGACGACGCTCCAAACGAGGAGATAACCATGCCCGCAAGGACCTCTCCGAGAGTGTTTGCCAGAAGCGTGCCGAGAACAATTCCAACAATCAGAACGAATACCGAACGCGTAACATACTGCAACCTAATATCTAAGTTTGTAAAGCCGAACGCTTTCATGACGGCAATGGAATATCGGTCCTTGGCGACCAGCATTTTCATAAACAACAGTGTCACCAGTCCCGTTATAATCAGCGCAACGGCAATTGCGGCAACGGAGGCCTTGCCGACAGAGCTTATGGTCGAACCAAAGGTTTGGGTAATATAGTCATCAATCCCCGATATCTTTGCGAACTCAAACCTGTCCGCATATTCCGAAACCTTTCCCCCGACCAGAGCTTTATCCGAAAGCTTCGTGCCGATAACACACCGCATAATGTCCGCCGAATTGTCGGTGAAAACAGCCTTTGCGGTTTTGCCCCCGTTGGTAACGTCGGAATAAATTCCGCAGACCGTGAGATTTTTCTCCTTCCCTTCTATCACCAGCGTCATGACATCGCCGACCTTTTTGCTCAGCTCATCGGCGTTGATAGCCGAAAGCGCAAGTTCGTCTTCTGCTGCGGGCGCTCTACCCTGAGAATATCCTATAGGGAATATTGAATGGTCGCCAAGCTCAGTATTTATACGCTCCTCCGAGCCGTCCGGCCTCTTTACTTTGAAGGTTTTTGTTGTCAGCACGACATACTTTGAAATGGCATTGTCGCTGTTCATTGTCTTTTCAATTTGAGCGGCTTTTTCAGAAATATTGTCAGTCTGCTGAATGTCAATGCGCAGATCATAGCTTCCTATCCCCATGTATGTGATGAAGCTTTTGGAGGAAATCGTGTTGTACAGGTTTTGTGGGACAATCATGATAAACGCCGAAATCACAAGCACCGCAAGCATGGTGGCGTAAAGACTTTTCCTGGCAAGAACATCCTTTATGCCTAGAAAAGTATTCGTGGTAAAGAGCCTGCTTCTGCTCAGGCAAAAATGCTTGGCGCCCGCGGATTTTTCCTGTGACGTGCCAAAGCGTATGGCTTCTGCGGCGGATATTTTCCGAAAGCGTCTCAGAACTCCGTTTACATAGGCAATAATGGTAAGGAATACAAGCAGTACGCCGATGATTCCAAAAAGCAAGGCCCACGCAGCATTGTCGCTTTCACCCATATAAAGTCTTATATTTTCCAGAAGCAGTCCTCTGAACACAAAGGAAAGTGCAAAACCGAGAAGACAGCCTACCACCGCAATCGCCGCGTATTTCTGAAAATAAATCTTCTTTATGTCGGAAACACGCAGCCCTATTGCTTTCATAACGCCTATTTCGCGGTAATCGTCTTCGATTTTCGCAAGGAGCGTAAAGCGTATGCACATAAATGCGATGGCAACGACTAGCACGCTGACCAGAAGTATCACCGCAATCATTAGCCCGTCGGAAACTGCGTTAAGGGTTTTGAAAAGCCGATGGGTTATCGTCGGTCCGTTTGCTTCTAGTCCTTCGGAGATGTAAGCGGTTTCAAAGGCGCCGAGGGCCGACAAATCCTTTAATCTGAACTCAATCAAATACTCCATACTTCCGAGGCTTTTTATTTCTGTGTAATCATCCTTACTGACAAGAAATCTCTTTGAGGAGGACAGCGTGGAATTCATCTGCGAATCGCGGAGAAATCCTGCAACCGTCAATTTATGACCGCCTATTACTGCCTTGTCACCGACCTTTGCGGTGTTGTCTCTCATATAGCATATCGGAACATAAAGCTCACCGTGAGATACATTTATGACGTTTCCGTCAAGGTCAAGAAGATAATCGAATTTTTCGCTCTGCATGCTGAAACCGTTATCCTGGACATTATCCGCAAGCGAACTTTTGTCAAATATAATCCGCGCGCCGTCAACGTTGAGAAATTCAAGGACCTGAAATTCATCGACATTACCATTCTGCCCCGCAAAAGCCGTAAGCCGCGCAGTATCAATGTCACCCGAATGCATCTGCATGAAATGCGGAGTTTTCGCCCGCGTCATAAGCGTTTCTATCGAGCCCGAAAGATTTACCACGAGTATTACCCCGAGCGAAACAAGCATAGCCGCGGCAGCGACGAATATCATTGTTGTCAGCGTTATCGCTTTACTCTTTAAAATGTCATTGCGGATTATTCTGTAGTACATAAGTCACCTCTGTCCTCAATTTTTTGCCGAGTTAACGTTATCCAGAATTACCGAAGTCACACATACCAGCACTCCCGCGCCGAAAATGAGAAATCCCGTTCCTCTGTTGAGACAACTATATTATAAAATGACTGCGAAACATGGCGAAATACATTTCCTTATGTATCTGTGGTATACGGGATTGTCCTTTCCAAGGTTTTCACACTTTTCAGTCTGAAAACAACGATTCCGACAATCGATAAAGCCATGCCTGCAATCAAGATCAGCAGCGCACTTCCTCTTCCCGCACCGGCACCGATTACTTTTCCGATTTTTATCGCCAACAAACTGTCCCCCCCCATAAACGGCTCAAAAACATAATCAGCAAGGACTCCGGACAATATATAAGCCAAAATATAACCCATCTGAGTAATAAAACTTATCAATCCAAAAGCGCGCCCCTGTACTTCATTGGCAAGGTTCTTACGTATCAGGACTTCCGCTCCAATCTGGATAGCCGGCATAAACACAAACATTATAAATCCGAATGTTGCAATCAAAAATAGATCTGCCTTAACTCCAATCAGTGCAAAAAATATTCCGCAACCGAACAATCCAAGAGAAAGCATCCTCACATAAGATTTTGCAGTCTTCATGCAGCTGATTCCGACACTTCCGACCAGCATGCCCAGTGCAATGACGGTCGAAAGAATGCCGAGTTCTGTTTCACCTGCGAAAGCAAGTATCAGCGGCTTAATTAAAATCTGTACGAAACCAAGGCAGAATGTTGCAATTGTCATAATCACAGTTACTGCCACAATGCCGCTTTTCCCACGTATTGCAGCAATACCTTCCTTCATTTCTCTGCCAAAGCTCAAATTAGCATCTTCCCTGCGTTTCGTAACCATACCTTTCTTCACAGCCGCTATAATAGATACCGTTATAAAGAAAGTAAGGATATCGATAATGATCAGGGTACTGACAGTCGTAATCTGTAACAATAATCCCGCAATAGCCGGAGAAATTATAAGTTTAGCACTGTTTGCGATTTGGACCATTCCGCCAGCCTTAGCAAAATCTTCTTCCGATAATAGATCCGTAATGGTCGCCTTAAATGCAGGTTCCATCAAAGCCGTAAATATTGAGCTGACACCTACACCAACGCAGATTACCGCAATTGAAGGATTTGCGCTCATAACAGAGACGAGGCATATAACCAACCCAAGGCCGGAAAACAACTCCCCGAGAATCATCATCACCCTTCTGTCATAATGATCTGCCAAGACGCCTCCCACAGGAGCCAAAAGAATGGATGGTAGGAATGCGCAAATGCTGAAAATGGATGTAGCCGTAACAGATCCTGTCCGCGCCAGTACATAGATGGCAAGCCCAAAGGCCGTTAATCCGCTGCCGATACTTGATATCAGCTGGCCCACCACCAGTATCTTAAACTTCTTCATTGCCTTATTCCGGCTTTTTATTTCCGTGTTTTGTATATCGTTTCGATGATTCATTGTTATTCTCCTCTCCCTAAAACCTTAATAAGGCTATATATATTCATACCTTTAACTGTAAATTATCTTTCCGTTTTCTTGAACCGACCGTCGGTCGGTTAGTGGGTAAAAAAATTTCGAATGTCCTTCCAGCTATGTCATCTGTCCAAACATCTGCATGAAATCTTTAAGCAACCCTTCTTTTGTCCCCAGCATTCGCTCTGCATTACATAAGAATGCCTGTATCTTTTTAGGATACTCTTCAGTTTCCCATTCAAAAATATCACAATCGAACATCATATGTCCCAACAGTAAAATGGATTCAATGCATTCCGTCGGATACTCCATATGGAAAATATCCCGGTCAATGCCTTCTGAAACAGGTTCTTGCAAAACCGGAGTCATACGCTTAAGCATTGCCCTTAGATATAACCGTTCCAGCTTTGTATTCTCAACCTTATGAAGTTCTTCCTTAATCTCCTCCGAGCCTTCAAACTCCGGAGCCTGTGCCATGATCGCCATCATAATACGATTCACCAAAGGAATTGATTTATCCTTTAGAATCTGCTCTGCCCTCCTTGCTCCTTCTTCAACGATGTCAAGAATGATTGCCTCCAGCACTTCTTCCTTGGAAGCAAAATAATAGTAAAAGGTGCCTTTGGCTATATCCACAATCTTCAAGATATCATTCACAGAAGTCTGTTCATAACCTTTCTTAACGAATAATTCGCGTGCTACGACCAGAATCTCACGTTTTCGAACTTCACCTTCCTTGATTGTTTTCATAGTTCGCCCCATTTCTACCGACCGTCGGTCGATAGGAATATAATAATAAAAATTCATGGGAATGTCAAGTCTTCTTTTTAATAATATGATGAGCGTCTGATTACTTTGTTTTGGCCTTTCCTGATGGCTTCTTACCATTGGTTGCTACTCTTGATTGATCTGCACCGCTACTCATGAGGCACCATTCTTGAGCATTTTATTTTCAGTGAGAAATTGCTTGACTTTAGCCGTGTATTCTTCCTTATTTGCAAGATACGACATAGCATGGTCTGCACCGGGTGATATATAGATCCCTTTTTTCCCTGTCTTTCTGAGGTATAATTCTAAGGACATGGAAGCTGGTATAAAGGTATCATTACTGCCATGGATAAACATTACGGGGGTTTTAATATCCCTAATTGCGGTGATTGGCGATACTGCATATAGCGAAAATTGTGAGTTTTTCAGGGCAACAATATTTGCATAGAATAATATGAAGGCTGCAGCAGGTTGAAAACTTGGCTTTAAGTCACTTGATAGTTTAATATTCATTAAATCCCATAAATCAGAATATGGGGAGTCTACTACATAAAAATCTACGTTCTTTACGCTCTGGTCTAATTTTGCTTGAAGCAGAGCAGTAACTGCCCCCAAAGATTCTCCATGTACTCCTATAGTAGCCTTTGGATTCACCCATTTAACCCATTTCACGACGTTGTCAAGGTCTGTTTTTTCAAAAAACCCCAGAGTTATGTCCTGCCCTCCACTACTACCATGATATCTGGAATCATAGGCCAATACATTAAAACCCATATCAAGATACATATCTGAATATTTCATGGATTCCCAGCGATCACAGCCTATACCGTGCACTAAGATTACTGTATTGTTAGTCGGCTTAGGATTAAATATATAGGTACCTGCGAGCAGATAACCAAAGCTGGATTTAACAGACACGTTATAGGATTCTAACTGCTTAAATCTCTCATAATTGAAGCTGGATTTATAATAGTCAATACCTGTAGTTGCTGGATTCACATTTAGCCGGCAAACCTCCTGATAGTATATATTCCCTATATATAATCCACCAATATTAGTGATCAGTGCCAGGATCAAAAAAACTGCGATCATTACTTTATACTTTTTTTTCAGAACCCATCTTGCCTTTTTTTTAGTTTCTACTCCTTGCATTATATCCATCCCCAAAATATTATTTTGACTTCATGCTGATATCCATTTCCTTCAGATAATCACTGACCGCTAAAAGACCTGTCATAAATGCTGCGGAAGCTTCTTCAATGGATTTTTCCTTGTTAGGTGCTATATTTCCTTCAAAAAGGCCTGTATTGACATGACCTTCTTGCTTCACATTCTTCCTTAATTCACTTATTCCTAGGTCTAAGGCTATACTTGGTGTCCATTTCAGGGTATCCACGTTGTAAATGATTGAACCATTGCCTTGCTTTTCATATAGATACTTGTTGTAGTACTTAGACATTTCTACTGCAAGTTTTGCAGCCTCCGTCGGATACTTTGTTGCCGATGAAATCAATAAGCCACTGTCTTTCCTAGTTCCACCAGAGACTATATTCTTGGGAATTGATTCCTCAGTTCCGCCCAGCTCAGGATAATATAAGATGGCAACGTTCCCCTTTAATTTATTGTTAGCCATGTTTAATTGATCAGAAGAGGTACAATAAATAGCTGCTTGGGAGGAATAAAAATGTTTTCCTGCCTCTTCATCAGAAATAGTCTGAGTTTTTTCTGGAAAGGCACCTAGCTTGATAAGTTGCATTACTGAAGTTGCCGCTTGTCTGAAATTTTTCCCAGAGAACGTATCCTCTCCATTTATTATTTTACTGGTTACTTCATGATCTATAGTACCGGCAAAGCCCTCTATCAAGTTATAGACAGACCTACCATCTTTACCACCAATGGCGATGGGCGTTATACTCTTTTCTTTAAACTGTTTTACCGCACTCTTAAGTTCTTCAAAATTTTCCGGTATTTTCACATTGTTTTGAGAAAATATTTCGGTATTTATTAACATAACATTATAATTTACCTCATCAATAGGTACTGCATATATGTGCCCAGTCTCTCCAATTACCTTAGCGCTTGGAATAACCATCTTCCAATAATCTAGATCCTTTAATTTCTTTTCTAAGGGTTGGATTATCTTTGAGGCGTATAATTCATTCGTGAAGTTTCCGTCCCCTGAATAGAATATATCTGGAGGGGTATCTGAAGACAGCATGACCTTTATTTTTGTATTATAGGCATTTGCATCTCCCTTTACAAAGCTCAAATGAATATCATACTCGGGAAATATAGCCAACACATCAGTTTCAAAATTTTTGAATGCTTCCTCCTTTTTCACCTCGTCAAAAGGAACAAGGCATTCTAAAGTTACTTTCCCCTTATTAACTTCTACCGGTGCCATTACCTCCTGGGGCACATTGCCACAAGATATTAACAGCGGTAAGGCCATTATCAAGCTTGCTATAAATATCCTCATACTTTTAATACTCATTAATGAAGCAACTCCTACCTAACGTTCTGTCAAAAACTCTGAGCCTTCGTCTTCTTATCTCATTGTATCATGCAAATGAGCCTAAAGAGGAATTGATCCTTATGCGGCAATTCCAATTTTGCCCATTGGTAAGGACTTTAATATCGCACAACGTGGTCGAGATGAATGCAACCCTATGGAAAACAGAAAGGTATAAGGCTCAGAATGTTATATCTGTATTATTTGGTGTTTCAGCTGATAGATTGGCGGTGAAAAGGTCGAGAATAACAATTAAGGTCTTGTATCTCCTCTAATGTGAAAATACAAGACCTTAAGAGACCACCCAAGATAGGACCGGTAGCCCTCTGGAAAGCAGGATATGAGCAATTCCCAATGTTAGAAATCCATCATGAAGAAGGGACCTAACCAATTATAATTTTACCAAACATACCTTTTGCTGCATGACCTGGGTATTGGCATATGTAGCAGAATTCACCTGCATAACCCGCCTTAAACGTAACCTGGGCAGACGGGTATTGCTTCGTTGCAGCTTCCGGAATCGGATTGATAACGGAATCCGGGTAAACCGCCCCTTGCATCATCAACATATACGCATAAGGAGGTTGTGCGTTTGTTATCTCCACTCCATGGGGCATCCCTTTATCCTCATTGATCAGTTCCATCGTTACATTAGCTTCTTTAGGAATTCTTAAGGTGGCATTAATTAAGCCGGCTATGACAAATTTTCCATCAGCTTCCTCTGGTCCGCCTAACATAACAATCTTCACATTTGTTCCAGTGTAGGTTATCGTATTTGTACTTTTATCGACTGTTGCGTTGGTTAATGAGGTCGCCATATCCTTTGCAGCACTAGTTTCATCTTTAACATCTAGGGGATTGTTATTGCCAAACCCCTGACCACCCATCATACCGTAGCCTCCACCATAACCATTGGTACCCTGACCGCCCATCATACCATAGCCTCCAGCGAATCCATTGGACCCTGGCGTGGTTCGGCCAATCGAATTACTATCAGAAGAAGACGGTACTGATGCTACACCGAGTGTTTGTCTGACTGATTGGGCGACAGCTAACCCAGAGTTAAGGGCGAAAGCCGTACCCGAAAGTGCCAACACACTTGCTATTGAGAGCCCAATAATCCATTTATTCTTATTCATCCTATTTCCTCCTTTAATTTCGTCCAAAAATATTTTCATTACAATCCTGTCTTCATGTCTCGAGTATATCAAGTCAATACGATTAAGCTGTGAATGAGTTATGAATTTGTCGTGAATTGACTTATATATCAGGTTACCTCCTTTGTTTAAAGGGTATCGGTTGTTTAACACCATGTTGATCGTGTCTATTTTCAACTCCCTATAACTATATCTTACCAAGGGTAGGGTTGCATGTCGGATCATTAAACATGGCTGCAAAAGTTGCCTTCATTCGTTCATAATGTTCCAAGAATTCCATGTAAAAAACAACCATTGCTTAAATGCACCCCTAGCATACATGTATTATTTCCCCGTAGTTGAGGAAAATAAATCTGCTTAAAATTTAAGGATGACCATAAAATGCCTATCGCCAATGTGCTGATGAATGCCGCAAGATGGCATCCCAAACTCAAGCGGCCAAGTAGGCCTAACAAAGGTTCTGCCCGACATATGGCTAAGTTTCGCACAGGAGTAAATTATTTAAGAGAGCAGTTTCTCCCTATAGGAGCGACTGCTCTCTTTTCCAAACACGCTATTCTTATCTACTTACTTTCTAAGTCCTGTTTACGGCTTTTATATTCTGCTGAATCCATCTCGCCTCGCGCATAACGTTCACGTAAAATGTCTAACCCACTATTTTGCTTGCCTATTCCGTTGGTATGAACTTGCGAAGAGTTATGACGAAACAAATAGATACCTAATAGAATAATCCCGATAACGAAGATCATGGGCATCATCATACCCATCCAACCATATCCGCCACCAAGGCCACCATAACCACCATATCCGTAACCACCCATCATATAAATTCCTCCTTCACTTAATTCAACTAGAAAATAATCCTTTAGAAGTCTTAATCACGTAAACAACGTTATCCCTTTTTAATAGATATTGTTTGTTTTTGCCCAGACAGTCCTTGTTTACGCTCAAGGTATTCCTCTCTGTTAATCTCACCCCGTGCATACCGATCATTTAAGATATCCATTGGAGTATGCACCTGGGCCTGATGGCTTGTGCAGCATGTCCCTCCAGTATTGGATGAATTAAAGATATAGAATGCCACAAAGACTAAGATAATTAGACCAAACATCATTTGTGATTCCCCCTCGTGTTCTTCCATGACCTTAGTATACCTCTCGGTTGCGAACATCTCATGAATAAGTTATGAATTTCTTATGAACAAGGAGTCCTGATCATTACTTAGACTCATTTCGCGGGCTTCTTTGGCCAAGTATGGCAACTCCAACAGGTGGGGTTTACGGCTGTATGAGTATGACATGAAACACAGAATTGCTCAGACGTTTTTGAGGCCGGATCATAATGACAGTTCAAGCACGTTTGGAGACTATTATCGAAGGATTTCCCTTGACTATTAATATATACGGTGTTGCCCTTGCGCACGGCTTCATCTCTCCATTGATTCAGCAGTTTCATATGATTGGCCCTCATCCATGCCGCAGGCTCGACACACTCCTTAACCGCTAATTGCTGGATAGCTGGAGTATTGAGATTAATTACAGGACCCTGATATGATTTTCCCATATTATAGAAGAACGGCAAGCTCAGTAAAGCAACAAAGACAACAAGCGACGCAATTATTTTACCTCCTTTGTGCATTGTCTATCACCCTCCTTTTGTGTTGTTTAGGATCACCCGTTAAGTCTTTAGTCAATGGTTCTCTCTTTACTACTCCCTTATCAGAAAACCTGCAACGGTACAATCCTAAGCTGCCATTGGATCCTACCTATTATTTATTATCCCTAACTATGTAGCCTAATATGTGGAGTGAGTTCTTTAGATTTTCGGTTGATACTAGGAGGGGTAATGACATACCCTTAACTTGGGGTTTATTTCTTGGATCTTCAAGGGTATACATCCTTTCGAAGACATTTTCAAATTCAATTTCTTCAATCCCTTTATCCCAAATTTCTACACAGGAATAATTATCATCATCGCTTAATATAAACCAATGTATTTACCTTCACTTCCATATTTAATGGGATTAGAGATTAAGTACAAGCAAAAATAGGGTATTGTTTCTAAAAATTACTTAGAGACAATACCCATACTTCATTTTGTACGTAGATTTCTAACCCTTGATGTATAAGGTTTAGAAATCTACGTCTATACTATTTGTTTGCTATTACTAATTAGACCTTTGTTGCTTATCGCAGCCTGGGCGGCTGCTAGCATAAGGGACCAATCACTGTTTTTTACTATTATGGAACACCTCTTGAAATCAGAATCAGTTGTATTAATCCTCTTCAAAACTTGTATGAATTTCAAAAAGTATCTTCATAAATTCCTGCCGCTCATTTAGAACCCTGACAATCTTCACTATATTACCTTCGATTCTGTAAAACACATAATTCCTTTCAGTGAAGATATACATATAATCTGTAGGAACTTCAATCATTTTTCCCAACGACATCCCTAATACGGGATATTCCTCTAATCGCCTAACTCTGGATGTAATCTTACCTAGAGCCTTTTGGGCATTATCAACTCCAAAATTCTCAATAATATATGCCTTGATTCTCTGTAAATCCTCCAGAGCCTTCGGTGAATATTCCACTTTTCCCATACTATAATCCTAATGAAGCTTCTACTTCATCAGCAGAAAGCCACCCTTTCTCTCTAGCTGATTTTTCCCCTTCCTCAAACTGTGCCATAAGCCTTACCATTGCGCGGAGCTTATCGAGTTCTTCCACTTTAATAATTGCATATTCACCTCTTCCATTTCTGGTAAGGTATACCGGCTTGTTGTAGGATACCTCTTTTAATACTTCTGTATAATTTCTCAAATCTGATATCGGTCTAATATTTGGCATTTTCCTCACTCCTTATAAATATTATAAATCTAACAGCCTAAAACAACAATGCAAATTAACGTGTTAATTTGCAGCATATGACTGCATTATATTCAAAACAGATATTCAATGGGATAAAACTAGCAATCTTACTTACCAATGAAATGAATATGGTCTCAGCCAGAAGTGCATGGAAAAGCCGTAATCTCGTTGCGATATCCTGTGAGATTATGGCTGTGATTTTATTCTTTGTACCTCAAAATGGAACAGCTTGAAAGTAGGGTATCGTCTTTTAAAATCACTAAAAGACGATACCCATACTTTATTTTTTACGTATATTCTCTAAGCCTTGATGTATAAGGCTTTAAAAGCTATTTCTATACTTATTTCTATACTATTTTTATTGGAATTTATTGCCCCTTATTGCTTATAGGAGCTTGAGCTGCCGCTATCATAAAGGACCAATCACTGTTTTTTTACCACTATGGAACACATCTATTTCTTTGTTCTTAATCGGTGGCTTTCAACACAACGGTCTCCTGCTTGTCATTCCATTTCAAGGTAAGTGTACAAACACTATCTTTTTGAGGTATTGTCCCAACCCCACCCCCACCAACAGTTCCGAATCCGAGAATTACACCGCCATAGTTTGCAGAAGTATCTCTTTCTCTAAATTGTTGCGGATCCAATCCATCTGAACTCGTACCGCCAAATTTTCCAAAGGGTGAATCAAATTCATAACTAAAATCACCATGAATATCACTAGGATCTCCTTTAAACTCCAGCACCGGTTGTTTGTGACTCCAACCGTCATAGCCTATAACACCCTTATCATTTGTCCAAAAGTGATTATAGTAATTGTAAATCACTTTCCCTTTCCAGTTCTCCCCTTCTCCTTGAAATATAATTTGTTGCCCCCCATTTAAGTCGTAAAAGATAGTTTTTCCTAAGTTCGTTATTACTGGCAGTATTTTCTGAGCATACTCCTCATTTGGAAACTGGCTTACACTCATAACGAGGAGTGTATTCTTAGCACCAAAAGCTATATTATATTGCCACCTTTCTGAAAATTTATTGGTGTTATTTCCACTATTGTTTTTCCTGTTAATTTCTTCCCACTGATGATATGTTGTGTCCCGTTCTCCTACAGAAGCAAATTGATAGATAAAAAACACTCCGTCAAGATTATTAACTTTATAAATACTTGGCTCGGCCTGGCCAATTTTATAATCCGCAGGGTTCACCTTTGAATCGGAGTTCAATATCAAACCCGCCTGTTTGAGTGTTTTCGCAACATCCCTGGCCGATAGAATATCTTTTTCAACTGAACCTCCGGCCCTATAGCTTAAAACACCAATCCCTATGCCGGCCAAAATAATTAAAACAAGCCCTATGATACCTGCTCGTTTAATACGCTTTGACCACCACTTAAAAGTATCCACCTCGGGTAAGGATTCTTTTAGATCGGGCAACACAAGATCTGGGACTTTTAATTCATCACATAATTCTTGACAAGTTGAACATTTCTCTAAATGATCATTAACAATTTCCTTCGTCGTATTACTTACACTATCTTCTACAAACAATGGCAGAATATCTTGAATCAATTCGCATGGCTGTTTATTCATTTTTTTAATCCTCCATTTCCCTATAAAGTTGTCGATAATTTATTCGTGCCCGATGAAGTGTTACTTTGACCCAAGCAACTGAATGGGAAGTAATCACAGCAATCTCTTCATAGCTTAATTCTTGCCATTCCCGTAGCCAAAGGACTTCACGATAATTTTCCGGAAGCTGTCTTAACGTTCGTAACAATAAGGTGAGTTTTTCTTTTTGTTCAACGATAAATGACGGTTCCCATTGATCTGGAAGCTCTGTATTCTCATGATCTAAGGAGATGGTATAATTATCCTTCTTTCTTTTCCACATACTGAAAACATTTCGGGCCACCTTATAGAGCCAAGTTGTGACTCGGGCGTCTTCCCTGAAAAATGGGATTGTCCTTACCACCTGAAAGAAAGTTTCTTGAGTCAACTCTTCAGCACTATGATAATTTGTCGTTAGCCCATAAAAATATTGAAAGATACGCTTTTCATACGTCCTATAAAGCTCTTCAATGGAATACACCGCATTTATCACCTCTCTCTATTCTTCTTAGTGCTAATTTTGAGAGAAAAGTTACACCGTATTTGGAATTTTCTCTGTGCTGAGCACTATTTTTAATAGAGACTCGCTAATATGAATATTCGCCATATAACAGTCTCTTTCCATTATTTCAAAATCAAAACATAAAATTGGAGTGAATTATTTGTTCCTAAAACAATTCTATTTGTAAAGCGAAATAAAATAAAGCTAGAAATCTATTTTAGAGATCGCTAGCTACTTCTTGCCATTGATGTAAGCACTGCCACTATTCCGTAATGATTACGGCCTTACTTGTCGACTTCACCCAATACAGCATCAAGCGTCGCAAAAATCATGATAACGTCTTGTATTTTCCATCCTAAAGCAACTATTGGGAGCATCTGTAGGTTAATGAAGGTGGCCGGTCGGATACGTACCCGCGCGGGTTTCGTCGTTCCATCACTGACGATATAGAAGCCCAATTCCCCTTTGGGATTCTCAACGCGGTGATAAACTTCACCAGCCGGAGGTTTGATGACTTTAGGTACCTTGGCCATAATCAGGCCTTCCGGAATATCACGGACTGCTTGTTTAATGATCTTGATACTTTCCACGATCTCATCCATCCGGATTATCGTACGGTCATAACAATCGCAACCCGTTCGAACGGGTACCTTGAAGTCAAATCGATCGTAGATACTGTACGGTTCTGCTTTACGAACGTCGTAATTAACTCCGGAAGCACGTAATACTGGTCCAGTTATAGCCTGCATTCCCGAGATTATGTAACGAGGAAACCTTAAAAATGCCAGTAAACATCAGGGTTTAAGCCATAATCTGCTTCACTTTATCATCGTTACATGTTATAATAGTGTAACGAGGAATAGAGGTGATTTAGTGGTGGCAATCGTATTTCAAACCAACAAAGACACAGGTATTACATATGCATATGAGTCTATTTCTTACTGGGATA
>MCHG01000303.1_pt1 | contig 18816 bp, 23 predicted proteins | sample 787351 | NCBI WGS metagenome assembly MCHG01 (sample SAMN05430296, study PRJNA330682) | permafrost metagenome | biome: Cold desert; feature: permafrost; material: soil; isolation source: enrichment culture inoculated with soil incubated with H2/CO2 at 20 degrees... ... | reverse complement strand
ATGATATATTCCACTTTCACTTATCATTCTGGCACTTCTTGGCAATTCGATCACCTCAAAACAACTATATCAAAAAAATGAAAAAAGGACAAGGTACCTGTCCCCTTGTCCTTTTCGATATCAAGAACCTTTCTCCAGAAAACTTTTTCTGATGAACGGATGTCCCGGATACGTTCTAAGAGTTCATCAAAATAAACGCCACCATAGTTGTTTTTCAATAGATCGTCGTTCATAGCAAAACCTTTTTTGAGATACTCTTTCAAAACGCTATTCGCCCAAATTCTAAATTGTGTACCGCGCAGTGATTTGACTCGGTAACCTACAGAGATAATTACATCAAGATTGTAGTAATCCACCTGATATGTTTTACCGTCTCCAGCAGTTGTTGCATAATTTGCAACAACTGAATCTCTCACTAATTCACCTTCATTAAAAACATTCTTTATATGACGTGAGATGGTAGATTTGTCCCGTTGGAACAACTCAGCCAACTGGTCAATGGAAAGCCAAACAGAATCATTATCAAAAGTAGTTTCTATTTTCGTCAAACCATCTTCGGTTTGGTACATTATTATTTCAGAGTTCATTTCCACACCCTCTTATTCGCTTTTCTTATAGTATACCTTTTGCACTGGGACATTTCCACATATATACAGAAAAAGGCTAAGTTTAATCATCATGTTATTGACCAAACTTAGCCTCATTCTTTATGCTATTTTTTTGTTTCACCCTATGTCATCTATATTTTCGCCCTTTTTTAAGGGCCCAAAAATCGGTCTCACACCACAACATATTGTGGTCAAAGTCTACTTTTTCTCCTTTAAACCACAATACGTCATCAGAATTATCGCTTCTACGTGGATGGTGTGTTCTAGTTAGCATGTCAGTATACATATATCTCAAGTACGAACTTAGTCCACATTATTAATCCCAAATTAAATGCCTTTCTACCATCTCTTCTTTTACTGGTTTTAATTCCAGCTCTGAAAAATCTCTTTCTATTCTTAATTGATTCAGATGCTTATACAATACAGCTTTAACTTTAAAAATATCTTTTTCAAAGATATATCTATCCTCATGTACTAATTCACCATTCCAACTACCTACATAACTAACTCTCCACCATATTTTCTCTTCATCATTTAAAAATGAGTTTATTAAAACGCCCATATCATTTATATGCTCATTTTTTATTGAGGCAGAAAAATGAGTACATACAAATATAAATGTCTCCCCAATGTTATGTATATTCAATAACCTGTTCATACATTTTATATTCTTTCCCATTGGTAGTCCAAAATTGAAAATATCAACATTCTTCATTTTCTTTTTTATTCGCAGAATATCATCGTATAGTGTTTTAGATAAGAATACAATTTTTTTGCGATTATCAAAAACTATATCATTCAGCTTCTTTAGGTAATCTTCATCAATTAAACTCATATATTCATTTTTTTCTTTTGTTGATATCCCGAATGTAGGCTTATTGATCAACTCAACAAAGCTAATTTCCTCAGCATGTTCTTTACTTATACCTAACTTGCTAAATCCTTTATGATATTTGTACCCTCCCTTATTCCTATATTCGGATAGTAAAAAAGGATGATGCACCCCATATTCCTGCCAAAATAAAACACCATCTATTAGGTATTGTAAAATATGATAATATGCCTCATTGCGCTCTATCTCTTTATCCCAGTTCGCATCTAGTCCGAGAAAAATCACCTTTGCCTTTTCAGGTGATTGTCCTTGCCAATATTTTAGTTTATATAACTCTTGAAGTTTAACAGAAGGATGAATACCAAATGCGGATTTGTTTTCCTCAACATCTTCCTGCACTCCTGGGTACTCTCCTAAGTAGTCATCATTACAAAAATCGAATATTATCATGTCTTCTTCTTTATATTTTAATGGTGAATCCATCTCACTATAAACTAATTCTATAACTGCCCCTATTTCTTCTTCTTCTGTAAATTCGTCAAGTTCAATTTGAAGCTTTTTACTCATCAGGCCGCCTCCTCAAATAATTGCGAAACTATATTACATATATATTTATACTATAAAAGGTTATATCAGGGTCAATAACTGTCTAACTGCCGTGTCTGGCACCGTATTGTTTATATAGACAAAGTCTTGAACTAATTCTAAAAGCTGCTTTATATAAATATAAGGTGGAATCAACTAAAATTATATCTATAGTTAGACATGATTTAGCTGTTGGTATAAATTTACTAAATAATGCACTTCCTGATGGAGTAAAACATGATCAGAACTTCTTATGGGCTATTTCTTACTTCAATAACATTTCAGAAATAGATATTGAATCTGATATGTTCAGATATCCGTTTAATTCAAAGATGAAAGCTTTTGTCGATAAACAAATTCATCTAGATTATATTTCTATTGCAGAAAATGTTGACCGTGCTCATTCTACCCTAAAAGCGATTATTGATGATACACTAAATTCTTACAATAGTACTTGTAAGAATTTACCGATATTTTTAATTGAAGGCGGTCATTATTATCAACAGGCAGTGATTGGTTACAAGTTTGCATCAAATGATTTTTATCCATATATTTAAGGCTATTCGGAATGTGGCAATTTTTTGTATGAAAAAATTAAATGCGACGCGAATAATAAACACTTGTTTTTGCCAATGTGCTATTTATTCAGAAATGCAATTGAACTCGAACTTAAGAAAATATATTTATCACATTGTGCTCTTGAAAGCGCAACGCATCAGCTTCATTTATATAAACATAAATTGCTAAAGCTTTGGAAAGAAACAAAGCAAACTGTGGCCGATCATTCGAATGCACCTGATGAGGATACAACACTTCAAGATTTTGAAGAATATATTACACAACTCAACAATTGGGATGGATGCTCAAGTAAATTCCGATATCCTCTTAATAAAAGACAACAGTTTTTCTTCAAAAGAGAAACTCGATATAACTTCAATAGTGTTGCTGAATGCTTTAATGATATGTGCTATTTTCTTGATTGTGTAGAATCCCAACTGGACCAAGTTCTAGATTTTAAATATGATATGGAATCTGAAATGAGTCAATATTATGACCATTACTGATTATAATAACAAAAATGACCGACTCCTTAATTTGAGTATCGGTCATTTTTATACCATCGTTCAATTCAATATGCAATACTTGAGTGACTCTTCTTTTTAACCCATATAAGCAAATAGTTAATTATATTTCTATCAATATCTCATTGTCGGATGCTTACTCCCATTTTCTCGATATAGTCACTTGTCAGCAAAAGCCACGCAATCCCAGCTTCCCTGTTTAGACTTACAGCTTTGAATTCCAATACTCAACAAATGCTTTGTATCCACGCACATCAGCAAAATATGGCAAAAGCTGTTCTCCTCTGAGCTTATAGGAATCTATAAGTTCTAATTCTTCACGATAAGCACGCTCCATTCTATGGTTACCGTCTATAATTTCAAAAATACCGGGTCTGATTTCCGCTTGAATTACAGGCTTTGCAACATCTACAGTTGGCAAATGTTCTTCTTTCACAGAACCACGAAAGTGTGATTTAAACCACTCTTTTACATTGATTTTTTGTTTTTCAGCATCAAGCTCACCAAAACCGATATGCTCAATCATCTTTGAAATGCTGAAGTTGAAAATCCCGTTACGATATATTTCATCACCTTCATGTGTCGGTAATGGCTTATAATTATTGTCAAGTCCGATTTTTCTTCTTTTACTCATCTTCAACAAGCCTCGCTACTTCCTTGCCGCATTTTTTACATTTCCCTTTAATCAGGACCCCAAATTTATCATTACGCAAAGAATAATCAACAATCGTAGTTACTCCACAAGCAGAACAGAAAACATTGTTTACAAGTAATTCTTGTATATTTTTAGGAAGCTTGCTCCACTTCTGAACTGCTTTAAAATCTGTTACCGACAATATTAGCCCTCCACTTTCAACTTCCACTTCTAATGTTTAATGTAACTTCAACTGCACTCATAACATCGCTCCACGAAACATCCTCTGCGTAGTCGTATTTTTTTCGATACCTTGTCCACAAATCCTGCAAAATATTACTCGATGAAATTTCAGAGACAATAAGAGCTTTATTATCAAGCAAAGCTACTGTCCCGCGTTTTTTAGCTGTTTCATTCAGAGCATCGACTAGCAGCTTTTGATTAATATTATCTGCCTGTAACTTTGTCAAAATATAAATATCGTAAAAATCTCTCATTCTCGTATTAGTCGTACCTCGTGAGATTATCGTTTCCAGCTTTTCTGCAAGTACTGTTTCAAGATTATACGCTAAGACTTCAATAGTTCTATCCTCAAGCATCAAACTAAACTTGTATCCAATCTCGCAAGGAGTTATGGTATCACCTGTAGTTATATCTATTTTCAAAGTCTGTTTTATTCCATCGAAATTTGTATTAAGGATTATTCTAAATCCAGCATACTCTGCTTCATCCCGAATATAATCTATACCGTTAATACTCATATCAACATTATCATTATTATTTACACCCAGTATCTCATCAAACATCACTTTGATAGTTTCCTTTGTAACAGGAATACCTTTAATTGTTGCATCCATATCCATGGTTGAGCGAGTATCTATTCCTACAATCGCTGCAATAAGCATACCGCCTTTAAGAATAAAATTATGTTTATATTTGGATACAGATATCCTCTCAAGCAGCCTTTCAAACATATAGTTCCGTAACAATATTTGTGCATTTATTTTTTTCTCTTTTGAAATATTGCGAATAAGGGCTTTCAATTGTGTAGCTGTGTTCACAATAGTACCTCCATGTAGCTTCGTAAAAGCTTTGTTACTCGGAAGTTTTCAGCATATCGCATAAGCTGCGGCAGATTTTTATCTTTTCGTTTAGAGTACCTTTTAATCGCATCGGTCACAATAGCAATATCCATTTGATTACGACTTCTCAAAATATCACAGATAGTCCTCTCCATATTATAGTATTTAATTTCTCTACCAAACATTGTCATTCCGATGGTTAAGCCTAAATCATAAAGATCTTTTTTAATGGAAAACACCTTTACCCCAATAGCTTGAATATTTCGAGAGTTATATCCTGCCGGAACAGTAATCGAATATTGAAGTGGATCTCTGTCCGTCAAATCATGCAGAAACAAAGCACTATCGTGAGAAAAGATTGCAAAAGCATATTTAGCCTGCAAACGAAACATTTCATCATCAAAGCTGTCCTTTGTAATATATACTCCTCGTTCTAATCGTTCTAATACATCTTTTCTAACAAGTTCGGAGATATATGTTCTTGGAATTCCTGCTTCTGTAACTTGTTTTGTCAAAATGATTCCATTATGCTCATTAATCAAAGCTTGGAGCTTCTCTGTATAGTTCATTTCATCACCTGCCTTTTCCAAGTATGCTATTATCATAAACCAAAATTGCATATTTGTAAAGAAGCTGATGCTAATTAGTTTTACAATAGTGCTTGTTTACTAAATGAAAATACCATAATTGCTGAACATCTGATTTCTTATTTGGATGAAACCCTAAAGAATCCATGGTATAAGCAATCGGGTCCTTTTCTTTGAGTATTGACATATCATACACCGAATAAATCTCCGATAATTGTTGATTTCTATCACAAAATCGCTTAACTTTAGCAAAGTCATACTCCTTCAAACACCAAAACTGTTTATAAATGTTGGTCATGAACATCATATGAAATGCCAGCAACGCAAATTGGTATTTTTTATTATCTACATTTTCTTCATATACGCTCTTTAAGTATTCTAAATACTCGATATTTTCAGGTTCATCGCTGCTGATCGGTAGATATTTACGAATTTCGTCTAAATACTCAATCATACTATTCCCCCCATACTTCTGCAATCTTATCTTTGATCTTTTGTTCAAAGATCTCAATAAGACGCTTGTTTTGATCTACAATCACCATTTCTTCATTAATTTGCTGGATAATGGTCAATTGCTCTTCAACAGAAGGTAACGGTATCACATATCCTAATACGTAGTCTTTCGAGAGCCTTTGTAAGCCCCCTGTGCCTGTCATGTGATTCTTTCCTGCGTTTATAAACGAATAATTAGAAACAGCATAATAAATCCATTCAGATATTATTTTTTCATATATCGGTCTTAGCACGAAGTATTCACTTGACCCAAATCCAATTCCGTTTTTTAAGTTTTTCGCAATCCCCGATTTACCATTTTCAAAGCATGGTGTAACCCTCGCAAGTATTACGTCATTATCTCTAAAATAGGTATAAGAACTATATACTTCCGACAGTTGTTTAACTTGACTTGGTACAAAGTTCATTTGGTGTTCGTTCATATCTGCCATCGGTACAAAAGAAACTTCAATGTTCCGCTCAATATCATTTATTTCGGACTTTTTAGGATTAAACTCAATTGCTTCTCCAAGCTCAACAAATCCCCATTCTGGATTGACCTTAACGATTGGCTTATAATTCTCAATGACCTGCTTTGCCCCATCAATAATCTTTTGGTAGCTTTCAATTTCTGCCACAATCTGCTCTTGGACAGAGATTGGAGGTAGAGGAATTTTTAAACTTCTTATATCTTTTAAAGATATAAAATTTTGTGTTCCTCCACGCTTTGTATTTTTAATATAATTTTCAAAATACTCACTTTCCAACACCGAACAAATATATTTATTTGATACCTTACTATCCTTATAAAATTTGATTAATGCTACATTTTTTATAGCAAACTCAATATTTAAACTTACAATGATTGGGTTCCCTATTGTACCAATCATTGGCATAATTATATCTCCATTATCAACCTTAGATCTATTGTTAATAAAGTCATAATCTTCTTTGGTTATATAGCTAGTATTGGTAAAGTCTATCGTCCTATTTTTAATGTTTTTTGAAGTTATTAATGGATACCCGTTTTCAACATACTTGGGGCTGTCATGCGTTCCATCACGAACATCACAAACTGCTCCCAACTCAACCATAGGCCATTTACGATTATGGTGTAATTCTTTTGTTCTATACCTTTCTCCAACTAAAATATAATTCTTATTTTTAATATCTTCTTTCTCCCCTAATACAGCAAATTCATCATCATTCTCCGAAAGCTCAAAATCCTTTCCCTCCACCAGTGCAATCTTAAAATTCTTGATAAGATCCACAGTCTTTGGAATATCACTGCCAGATAATTCTCTTCTCTGAGCGCCAAGATCATACCCATCATTTTCAATCTTCACAAATAGCACTTTGTCCGTCTTTTTTGCCAATGCCTTGTCAAATAACAATACGCTTGTTTTAACGCCCGAATATGGATTGAAAACACCAGCAGGCAGAGAAATAACTGCATATAGATAATCATTATCTACAAGCATTTTTCTTAAATCCTTATAAGCATTTGCCGTCTGAAAAACGATGCCTTCAGGCACAATGATGCCGGCTCTTCCATTGGGATTAAGATGCTCCGCAATATAGTCAACAAAGAGAACTTCACTTCTCTTAGCCTGAACACTAAAGCGATTATGCGGGTTGATTCCACCTTTTGGTGTCATAAACGGTGGATTTGCAAGAATTACATCAAACTGATCATCCCATCTATCTTGACTTGTCAAAGTATCATACTCATAGATTTTAGGGTCAGGAAAGTTGTGTAGATACATATTTACGCGAGAAAGCCTTACCATATCCTGCGAAATATCGTAGCCCACCAAATTATTTGTTAGCTTTGATTTTTCATCTGGTGTTAGAATTACTTTGCCATCCGTATCTCTGTTTTCATCAATAATTCGCTTATAAGCAGAAATAAGGAATCCAGCAGTTCCGCAAGACGGGTCTAAAATAGCATCATTCTTATGTGGCTCAATGATGTCAACAATCATATCAATAACATGTCTTGGTGTTCTGAACTGCCCTGCATCTCCCTGTGATCCCATAATGGATAGAAGCATTTCGAATGCATTTCCAAGGTCTTCGCTATTGTCATACTTGAAATCATTGACTTCCTTCAAAAACATGTTGATGGTTTCGCTGTCTCTAAAGGGAATATAGGCATTTCTGAATACATCCCTGAAAAGGGGAGGCAAGTTCGGATTGCTGGGCATTGCTTCAATACCTTCTCGGTATAACAAAGAACGCTCTTCACCGCTCACCTGCGGTTGCATGATATTGGACCACGCATATTTTTCATAATTGACCTTATCGGTTTTTACAAAGAACTTTCTTTCACCGCCCCATTCACCGATAAACTCAGTGTCCATATCATCCATGAATTTATAAATCATAGCAATGGTAATCTGTTCTACCTGTGATTTTGGATCAGGGATTTTACCAACCAGTATATCTCTAAGGGTATTTATTTTTCTTTTCATATCAAAGTTAAGCATCTATTTTTCTCCTTTAGCTTGCGATTCTATTGATGTTCACATTGTCATTGACATACTCTACAACGACGTCCATGTAGCCTTTTCCAAGCTTCTTCAAATCCTCCATAGAATAGGATGAACAATTTGAAAGCATCTGATATTTTCTGTCCTCAATGATTCGCCTTACTTCTCTGTCGGTAATATACGTTTCAAAGAAAGTTTTTATTTCATAGTACTTCTCAGGTGGTATTTCATGGGTCAATGCAAAGCCTTCAAATTCATCTTCTACAAGCTGCATCTTACTCTTGAAATATGGAATTGATCCAAAGATCTTATCCAGTATTTCTCTAAGTGAAATCTTTCTATCCACATTAATGGAACGTCTGAGCTTGTCCATGTTGATATAGTCATTGGGCTTATCAAACACTTCCTCTTGCAAATATTTTTCAACCGCTGCAACATTGCCCTGCTCATACTGTTCTCTGGCGTAATCATCATTTTTAACCGCTTCTTCGAATTTCTCATATAGTTTTCTATCTATTTTCATGCCACTAAGTCCAATCTGCTCCTCTCTAACAAAACTAAGAGGATCAGGGGCTGTATTTTCGTAAATTGTATTTTCAGGATTGTCAGTGCCATCATCACCATTGCCTTTTTTCAGCTTATTATTTCTCTGTGGTAGTTTTATGACTTCATCATAGTTGAATTTTTCTTCAAAATACTCGCAATTTCCAAAGAAATCAAATAGCTTGAATTTATCTTTTTCAACCTTTGTCTTCTCAATAATACCGGCAATATTTTCTTTTAATTCAAAGGTGAATTTCCGCGTGCCTCGTCCTTTTATTTGAACAAAATCAGTAGGGGAGAATATTGGGCGCATAAGAACGACATTTAAAAGATCTTGGCAATCGTAGCCGGTTGTCATCATGCCCACAGTGATACAAACCCTTGTTTTAGAGCTTTTATAGCCCTCAACGAAAGTCGTTTTGCCACTAAGATTGTTGTTTTGAAAGTTGACCGTATATTGCTGAGCATTCGGAATGTCTGAAGTTATTTGCATAGCAAAATCAGAGTTATACTTTCCGGGGAAAATCAACTCTGTGAATTCATTCAGTATTTGAGTGATCTTTGATGCGTGGTTTCGGCTAACCGCAAATAATATGGTTTTCCCGATTTCTCCTGTTATAGGATCACGCTTTGCATTCTCTAAGAATGTCTTACAGAACATTCTGTTGGTTTCGTCTGAAAAGAACTTCTTTTCAAAATCCCTTACAAAATATTGTTCCTCTGTTTCTTCCTCTTCATTTGTTATGACTGCATAACCTTCATCGGATAGTAGCTGCGTTGTAATTTCCGTTCTCGCATCTACTACTATTGGATTGATTAGAAATGGACCATCGGGGTCATTTACGCCATCAATCAAGCTGTATCTGTAAGTAGGCTCGCCACTATCGCAACCAAAGGTCTTATAGGTGTCCAAAAGCTGTCTTTTCTCCCACGCTCTTGGATCTTTCGATTGAATGCTTCCTAATTCAACGTTTTTTATGTAATCCTTTGGTGTGGCTGTAAGTCCCAGTTTATAGCCTAAGAAATACTCAAAAACCGCTCTACTATTTCCATTAATAGACCGGTGTGCTTCATCAGAGATGATTAAGTCAAAATCAGTTGGTCTAAAAATTCTTCGATATTTATTGTTAAACAAGAGCGTCTGAACTGTTGATACAACAATTTCAGCCTTTCGCCAGTCCTCAACGTTTTCTTTGAAGATTACGGCCTTGTAATCGTTCTTAAGATACTCTACAAAGCTTTTCTTCGCTTGATTTTCAAGCTCCAATCGATCCACTAAAAACAGTACGCGTTTGGAATTGCCTGTTCTTAAAAACAGCTTTATAATCGCGGCAGATGTCATGGTCTTACCTGTCCCAGTAGCCATTTCAAATAGAAATCTGGTATTACCTTGTTGAACCGCCTTTTGCAATGCTTTAATGGCATCAATCTGATACTGTCTCAGAAATCTAATCCCATTTTCATAAATAAAGTCTCCACGCATAGTTTCGTCTACATATTTAGGATCTTCTGCATACCTTGGCATTTGAGTCAGTGCAATATAGTTTTTCTGAATTTCTTCTTTATACAGTTTAGAAACATCATTCGTAAAAGCTCTGCTCTCCTTAAGAGACTCATAGCTTGGAAAGGCTGTGATCACCTGCGGATTGCCTTTTTCGATGTTCCAAAAATAATGAATATTGCCATTTGTTAGAATCACATATTTCATGTACAAAGACTTGGCATACTCTCTTGCCTGTTCCTTGCCTACTAATGGGTTTTTATCCTCAGACTTGGCTTCTAATACTATAAACGGCTTTCCATTTTCATCAAGAAGTAAAAAGTCCACAAAGCCGTTTTTTGTCTTATCAAAATCTTCACCTAAGTCATTGACCTGTTTGCCTGTCATCTTCACGTTCAGTTCAACAACTACATTGGCAGGATTTTTCCCTTCATCAAAGAATCTCCATCCTGCTTCTTTTAGGAGTTCATTTATTTTCAATCTTGCCTTTGCTTCCTTTAACGCCATCTATTTCACCACCATCTTTGTTCTCTTTAATATATTTGCCAGTCACAATCCTCTCATCTTTGGGTTTTACTGCATCTTTTGGAATTGCCCACACTGAGGCATATTTCATTGCACCTTCAATCCTGCCTTGAACACAAAGCAATTGGACTCGCCTAGGGGTTATACCCCATTGCTCGGCAGCTTCTTTTACGGTCATATAATCAAACATAAATACACCTCGATTTTGTTTCAATATCTATCGACAAATTCAATTTTTATAGTTCCTTTTCAATTTCCAGGAGCTCTTGTTCCTTTTCTAACTCCTGCTTTAATTCTTCTTCGGTAGGCATATAAAGTTTATATTTTGAAGCGAATATCTGATTGTTGTCTTCTGGTAAGGTGTATTTAACGACTGAATCGCTTTTATCTGCACAAAGAATGATACCAATGGGAAGATTATCTCCCTCATTCATAAGCTCTCTTGTAAAGTAGTTGACATACATTTGCATTTGACCGATATCTTGGTGTTTCAGCTTGCCAACTTTTAAATCAATGATGACGAAGCATTTCAGAATATAATTGTAAAATACTAGGTCGATAAAATAGTGCTCCCCATCAAAGGAAATTCGCTTCTGTCTTGCGACATAAGAAAAACCTCGTCCAAGTTCAAGTAAAAACTTCTGTAAATGATCGATCAACCCTTGTTCTAAATCCTTCTCATAAAGATTTGGAGTTTGCTCAAGCCCTAAAAATTCAAGCACATATGGATCTCTAATAATATCTTTGGCATCCATGCCTTTTTCAAGTGTCTGAATCTCATTTCTCACACTATCTTGATCTTGGCTGGATAAGAGTCTCTGATAATAGAAAGAATTAATTTGACGCTCCAACTGCCTTGTGCTCCAATTGGATTTTGCACATTCATCAAGATAAAATTGTCTCGCAACAGAGTCTTCAACACGCATTAACAATCGGTAATGCGTCCAACTCAATTGGCTACGCAGTGCGTAGCTATTTGGAAACGTTAAATAAAATTGCCTCATGTTTTTAAGATTAGCAACTGTAAAACCTTTTCCAAATTCAGCAATCAGTTTTTCTGACAGGTACTTTAACAATCCAGCACCATATTCAGCACGCTCATTTTCTCCTTGTGCTTCACAAATCTGTTTACCAATATTCCAATAGGTTTCAACCATTACAAAATTAACAGTGGCATATACCTTTTTTTGAGCCGCTGTTACAGTAGTTCTTATATTTTCATAAATATTCATCTCTGATAAATTACTCATTACAATACCTCCAATGAATTTTCAAATGTACTCATCATAAAGAGTCAGATTGAAAAACATTTCCAATTACTATTTTATTCGTTATTACGAATTCCGTCAATAAGTTTTCAAAAAAGATAAAAGCGGCTGAATTTACTCCAACCGCTTCATCACAACTATTCATATCAGCAATATTCACAGCCACTTTCTCGCCGTTTCATACTCTTATTTTTTAACCCTATCCAGTCTTACCACACACTCCACATGGCTCGAGAGGACAGCATTGATGTCTTTCGAGCCGTCTGTTTGCGGAAACATATCCACCGCATTTTCTCCTTCGAGGTATGGGGGAACATATCTACCAGAATATAAATAGGAATACGTAATATACCCTTGGATTATGCTCACAATCTTTGCCTACTGTACCTCATTTCATCCCAACATCTAAAGTATACAATTATCTTTATGTTGTTCTCTTTAACAGTCCCTCTATTTTGTTAATTGTTCCTTAGACTTTTGCCAATTTCATACGCTTTATCTAATAACTTCAGGTTCTTCAAGGCGGCATCCTTAGTAAATGCACCAAGGACATTTATCCTTTTAATAGGCTTTATCCCCATTGCTTTTAAAGATTTTTCAGTATACCTGAAATATCTATTAAATATTAAAGGAATTGGTGCTGCCTGAGAATAAATAAAAATGGTCTTTTTTATACCAAATCTAGGTTTATGTTTTTCGTCTGTCAATGGATAAAACCGATCCAAAAGGTTTTTAAGCAGACCCGATATTTGATGAATATATACTGGAGAAGATAATATCAAATAGTCTGCTTCCTTTATTTCAGAATAAATCGTCTTAAGATCGTCATTTATTATACAGTGATCGTGTTCGGCTTCTCTGCAATACATACAAGACTGACATGATTTTATATTCATATCATTTAAATAATAAATTTTTGTTTCGAGGTTATTTTCTAATGCACCCTTAATAACCGCCTTGACAACAGTGTCAATATTTCCGTTTTTTCTTGGACTTCCAACAAAAGCAATTAATTTGCTCATATTTCTTAACCCGCCTTTTCTCAAGTAGCTACTTGATTGCCATATCATCACAATTCCAGATTCGGCACAGAGGATATCGTTGACTTTCTCTGTGCGAATCTGTTTTAGGCTTTCCCCAGTTCAATCGGATAGATGAGTTGCCAACACATTATAGCCCAATAAAGTGCTCATGCTTTATGTTGTTTTTGGCGATACCCTGCGCCGTCAGGCTCTTTTTTATAGAGGTCACCATTTTGCCGGGACCAGAAATATAATAGCACGCACTATTTCCCAATTCACGTATCTGATCTGCTATTTTTCCGTATAAATCCTCGCTGGTACCATACTCCACTTTAATGAAGTCATTTTTTATTGCAATATCATCTAACTCCTGTCGGTAAGCATAATTACCAGTGTTATCGATATAAAGCAGACGGACGGAAGACGGCGCTTGGCTTGTATTCAGAGCAGAATGCAGGATCAAGGATCTGTATGGTGTAATGCCGATACCACCGGCAATAAAAACCACTGGTTTTTTAGACCCGTCCAGATAAAACGGACCGAAAGGACCCCTCATTGAAAGCTCATCGCCTGGTTTCAATTCCATGAGTGCCTTTTTATAGGCGCTCGGCTGATCGGTGATACGCGTTGAAATAAGCACAATGCCTTCATTGGGATGGGATGCTATGCTAAACCCTCTCCATGAGCCACCTTCTAGCTTTCTTGGGAAAGAAAGTATTCCATGTTGGCCTGCTTTCCAGTGAATCACCGGATCATACTGAAAGAGAAATGATGAAATATTGCCAACCTCCTGCCGTCTGTTTAGGAATGTTAGTTTGCTCTTTTTGAAAACCGGTATCAAATCCTTTATGAATCCCATTTTCCTACCCCCTTAAAATAATAATGTAGCTTCAGGAGCGCATACTGCATCCTGCCGCATATACATTTGCAATATGACCTATTTTACTGTGCCCATGTATATAAGCCCTTTTCTTTCTGGGAAACTACTCGATTTTTCAAAAGAAAAGGTTTCACTTGCCAGATACAAATGGCAAAGAGTAATACCAGTGTCAATGCTATTCATTTTATCAAATATCAAGGCTTTTAAAGGGTTCACCTTTTTTCTATAAATATGAATTATGCCATTATCGCAGCGAAAAAACCAATTTTGACTGTTCATACCGCTGGGTGCAAGGCGGGCAGCTTCCAAACGCGGGTCTTTACCTTCACTTATGTCGTTTAAACTTTTACGATTAAAGCCTGATGCTTCACGATATAATGCTTCTTCCGGATAACCAAATGACATGGCAATAACAAACTGCAATTCGGTTTGTTGCTTTTCTGAAGGCTTTCCCATCCCAAGCCAACATGAACCAAGACCAATACTGGTGAAATACAGGCTCATCTGCTGAAGCATAAAGCCTGCATTTTCAAAACTGCCGTCTGTATTTTCACTTGAAAAAAGCAGATAATGCGGCGCCTTTAACGGCATTGGATTTTTAATATCATCAACGATTTCACAGCAAATTTTTATACCTGGATACAGTGGCTTTAAAGATTCGATTTTTGCTTTAATTTGCGATAGCATATCCTTTGATAGCGGGGTTAATGTATACTTCCTTACGGATTTACGCTTAAAAATATATTCATAAAGACTGTTCATTTAAATATCCCTCCCTTTTCTATTTAATAACGCATTTAGATTGCTTCGTATATCTTTTGCCGAAACTGGCTCACCATGCGCAGGGCAAAGGTAACGCACACCATCAGTCGATAGATTTCGCAATGAATTCATCAGAGATTCCTTATTCCAATTCATAATTGCCGGCGACATTGTCAGATTTCCGTTTTTGCTACTAAATAAATCTCCGACAAACAAGACATCGCCAAATCTAAAGCAGCTATGTCCCGGTGTATGCCCCGGTGTTGGAATAATAGTGAAATTGCCGATTTTATCCGTGTCAAACTGTTTTATTGATTTAGGTAAGTCTATTTTCATAAGTGCTCCCAATACCTTTTTTATTCCATGCCTTTTTTCGGTGCCCATTGCATAAGGATAATCAGTTCTGCTTATCAGAATATCACAACCACAATGTTCCTGAAGATAAGCGGAGCTACCTATATGGTCAATATCATGGTGAGTGAGCAAAATTCTTTTTATATCATTTGAATTGATATTGTATGTTTTTAGCTCAGATAAAATCGCTTCACCTCTACCCGGCAAACTGGAGTCGATAAGCGTAACGCCATCATCAATAACAGCGTAGGCATAAGAGCCTTTTGTGCAATCAAGTTTAATTACTTCATTTGTTATTTTCATATTACTAACGCTCCCATGAGGCTAAATTTTTCTTTACAAACATTCTGAAAGTTTGGGGCTTTTTCTGCATAACATCTTCAAAAACCGTTGTAACTTTTTTTGCTGTACCCATTCTTGTCATCATATAAAGCATACCCATAACTTTGGAATATTCCTTATCAAGCCCACGAATATCTGTCCAATATTTCTTTGCAAGTGATGGTTTAGGATTGGCATAGGTTATTTTTCGCCCAAGCTCCGCTGAGAGGATCTTTTCCACTGTGAAATAATCTATCGCCTCAGGTCCTGTAATAGAATAGTCCCTATTTTGGTGTTTTTCCGGTTCGGATAAAACCTTTGCTACGATTTCTCCAATATCCTCTGCATCAATAAAACTTGTAAGTGCATTCTTTACAGGAACGACAATTCTATCAAAATGCTTTATTTCAAACGCATGGATGCCGCTAATGTTCTGCATGAAAAAGCTGGGGCGAATATGGCAGAAAGGCAACCCAGCATTTTCAATATATTTTTCAATCTTATAATGCGGTGGAATAGGGTTATTTTCAATGCCAATAAGGGATAAAAAGCTGACAAGCTTCATACCACCTTTTGCTTTAAGTGCTTCCACGAATGGCTTTAAGTCTTGCGGTTTTCCAAGGTGAGGCGGGCGCATAATAAATACTCTATCAACGCCATCAAGTGCAGATTCAAAGGTTTTACTGTCGGTGAAGTCGAAAAATACAGCCTGCGCTTTGTCACCAAACTTGCGTTTTAGAGCTTCAATGTTAATGTCAGCTACTACAACTTCTTGCCCATTTTCTATAGCATATTTTGCCACATATCCTCCAACGTTTCCGAGAGCACCAGTTACCATCAATTTACCCATTTTCTTTTTCCCCCAATAATATTCCATTAGCTTCATTCAAAAGTTCAGTTAGATTTTCAAATTTTTTGTTGCCAAGCCTCTCCTTTAACACTTGCATATTCTTATAGTATTCGTCAAAGGTTTCTCCCACTAACAATATTGCTTTTTCTGTCGGCTTTAATATAAAACTTCGTTTATCAATAGGCGACGGTATCTTTATGATATACTCTTTTTTTACGAGCGAATTAACCATTGCTGTTACCATTGGCTTCGTCACCTTGAAAAACTCCGATATCATCAAAGGTGTATGCTCACATTGTTCCTTTACAAGGAATATAAGTAGCCCCATTTCGCTTGAACGAATAGGCAATTCTTTCTTTGCATTGATATTTATCCGACAAAAGAGAGATATAACTTCAGCTCCCTTAATTAGTTCATTCAAATTAATCACCCCTTAAAAGTTTATCGGTCAACTATATTATAGTTAACCCGATGAACTTTGTCAATTATTATGACAAACATTTATGAACACCAAAACTGTAAGTATATTCACCTCAATCTGTACACTACTTAGAAGCATACAATAAGTCAATTTGTAATAAGTCACATCAACAAAAAAACTCCAACCCTGATAGCCATTATAGCTGCTAAAGTTGGCGGTTATATTTATATCTCAACCTCTATTTCCACACCCGACTTGAACTCAACAGTCAATTTGTCATCAAAGACCGTTACTTTCTCAATAAGTCGCCTTATAAGTTGTTCATCACGTTTGAAACTGCGTTTTTTAACACGAAGCCCCACACCGCTGCTCGGGTGAAAGGTGGTAGGGATTTAGACCCCCTACCCCGTGTAATAACAATAAATCTCAAAACTCTCATGATTCTTTATTTTTCGTGAGATTAATTGCATATATTTTTAGCCGTTTCCAGCCTCATTTTCAAATTTAGGTAATAACCCCTCCCGTTTAAAAAGGTGTTATGCAATACTATTTAGTGATTGGCCAATCTTACAATTTGACTGTTTGCCGTTACCCTATCAAGTAGTGTCTGGCAAAGATGCTTGTCCTCCACGGCGTCCGGCCAAGAAGATAACTCTCGATTTGTAATAAGAATAATGCTTCTGGTTTCATTTAAAAATGTTACTGCCCGATAAAAAGACTGAAGCTCCCCTCTTGTCGGTTCTACATAAAAGACTTCGTCGATAATGATCAGGTCACATTCCCGAATGTAGGAGAATGTTGCTTTTGCTTTGGGATTCGTATCTTTATTTTCTGCTGTAGCAATGAAACTGTCAAAGGTGGCATAATAGGTTTTGATCCCGTTTTTGATAGCATCTTTACCGAGTTGTGTCGCAAGGCTGGTTTTGCCTGTTCTACATTTACCGAGCAGAATAATGTTTTGTTCCTCATCCAACCATGATAGTGGATAGGCTATAATAAATTATACAATAAATATTCGGTCGTGATATAATAAAAAAAAGTCAAGAAAGGAAAGATATCATGGCAGGAAAAACAAGAAATTACACAGATGATTTTAAAAAGCAAATTGTAGCACTTAGACAAAGTGGCAAGCCAGCAGCAGATATTGCTAAAGAATATCAAATTGCTAAATCAACAGTAATTAAATGGGCTAATGATTTTAGTAGTTCAGGAAGCTTTAAGGAAAAATATAACCGTACTGATGAAGAAAACGAGTTAATACGCCTTCGTAAAGAAAACAAGCAATTGTTAATGGAAAATGATATTTTAAAGCAAGCAGCGCTGATAATGGGACGAAAGTAGAACTTATTCTGGCTAATAAGACAAAGTACAGTATCAGCGCTATGTGTAGATTATTAAAGATACCAAGAAGTTTAGTTTACTATAAGAAAAAGGTCAGGTTATATAATACAAAGCTTAAAAATGCAGTAATATATATTTTTAGAGATAGCAAGAATAATTATGGTTCCAGAAAAATTATGGTTCCAGAAAAATTAAAGTAGAATTACAAAAGCAAGGCATGGTAGCATCAAGAAGAAAAATTAGAGAAGTAATGAAAAAATATAGACTAGTTTCAAATTATACTGTAAAGCAATATAAGGTTCATAAAAGCAAATGTAATAAAGATAAAGTTGAGAATATTGTAAATAGAGAATTTGGAGATAGAGAAGATCTAGAGATAGTTGTAAGTGATTTAACATATGTAAATGTAATGGGAAAATGGCATTATATATGTTTATTAATAAACCTCTTTAACAGAGAAATCATAGGATATTTAGCAGGCTCCAGGAAGGACGCAGAACTAGTATATGATGCATTTTTAAACTCCAAGGTAAACCTATCTAAGATTGAGGTATTTCATACCGATTATGCCGAAGAAAAAACTAAGCCGAAAAACTTTGAGTTTTGTTACTGTTGCTAGCATAAAAACCTTTTC
>MCHG01000302.1_pt1 | contig 18869 bp, 15 predicted proteins | sample 787351 | NCBI WGS metagenome assembly MCHG01 (sample SAMN05430296, study PRJNA330682) | permafrost metagenome | biome: Cold desert; feature: permafrost; material: soil; isolation source: enrichment culture inoculated with soil incubated with H2/CO2 at 20 degrees... ... | reverse complement strand
ATGAAAGTGTTAACCGTATATAAGTGATTTGATTTGGGATAGAAAAGAAACGAAAAGTGCAACATTCTATTATAAATCTAACAGTTCTGTACTTTTACGACGCTCTCTATGCAATTAGACAAAACAAAAAAGAAAAATTTATGGGGATTGCCAGAAATGAGCTCTTGGAGTCTTATTTTGAACAATCCTCAAGCATTAGTGCAATCCCGGATTCCAGGTACTGTCCGTGAATTGACTGATGCCCATATACTGGGCATTCAGAACAACATTCATCCCGCAGCAATGGAAGTTAATTCGTGACGTTAGAACCCGCAAGAGGCAGATAATCAATGCTTTCATTACTCAAGGTATAAGCTGCATCGCATATACCGTCACCATTTGTATCTAGTTCTGTCTGGCTGAAACCGTCACTCTCTGGTGTAGCCCAGAAGTTACCGCCAAGATAGGGGCCTCCGACAATATTCGTTTCCCGGATTTTAGTTGTGTTTAAGCTCATTCCTGAGTTTGTACCTTCAAAATAGGCATTGTTCGTATTATTGAGGTAGTTATTGTAGATTGAGCTGTATCCGGAGTCCATAAGGTATAACCCGTATTCTGAATTCGAGACGATCCTGTTGCCACTCAACACGTTACTTATGGAAGAACCAAGATAGATGCCGTACCTGGTGTTCAAGCCCACATGTTACCTGACAGCTTGTTGTCTCTGGAATTTTTCAAATAGACGCCGAATTTGTTATTTGATGCCCAGTTGTCAATCAGCTTATTATTGTCGCAAGAATTCATCCAGAAGCCATAATTGTTGCTCTCTACCGTGTTATTGACAAGTGTGTTTTCACTGGAATTATGCAGAAAGATAGAGGCATTATCAGATGCTGTATTGTTGTTTAATGTATTTCCTGCAGAATTCCACAAACAAATGCCTAATCCATTACTGTTAAGGACCCTGTTGCCTGTCAGTAGATTTTCACCCGAGTTTTTCAAATAAATACTGACGTTGTTATCTGATACTCTGTTGTCAGTCAGTTCATTATTATTACTGGAAGAATACAGCCAGACACCATAGGTACTATTAGATACCATATTGTTATTAAGCAGGTTTCCGCTGGAATTATGCAGAAGGATAGAAATCCTGTTGTCTGATGTCGTGGAATTGTTTAATGTATTTTCACCTGAATTCAATATGTTGATGCCTGAAGCTGTATTATTCAATACCGTACTGTTGCTAAGTGTATTTCCGTTTGAGATTTCCAGATATATACCGATTTTATTGTTTGATACATTATTTCCATTCAACGTATTATTGCTGGAAGAATTCATCCAAATACCGTAACTGCTGTTAGATGCCGTGTTATTGACAAGTATGTTTCCGCTGGAATTGCGGAGGAGAATAGGGGTTGCGATGTCTGATACGGTATTATTGTTCAGGATATTACTGCTGGAGGCATCCAGAAGAATTCCGAACTCGGAATTTGGATTTGAATCGTTGCCAGTGCTGGAGTTATTGCCACTGGAAGTGTTTAGAATCTCGCCGCTGTAGTTGCCGGATAGTTGATTGTTTTCAATAAGGCAATGCTTAACCCCATTAAGATGGATTCCGGCATTGGGAGAGCTTATAGGTCCTGTGATATTAAGCCCACGAATTGTCACTCCGTCCGCAATGACATAGAAAACATCATTCGAACCGCTGGCTGCCTTAATGATAGTATCCTCAGAACTGCCAGATTCGGAGGTGAGAGTTAAATTCGTTACGTACACATTGATATTTTCTGTATATATGCCTGGATGAAGAAGAATAGTATCTCCAGGTGACGCATTGTCTATTGCAGCCTGGACAGAGGTAAAATCTGCAATCTGATCGGTACTGTTGCCTACAGTAATTGTCACTCGCTTTGATTCTTTGAGGGGAAGGTAATCTATGAAATTGCTGCCTTGAATATTATATTGTTCATCAAAGATACCATCAAAGTTAGTGTCCCTGGCCCCCTCAGGATATACAGTACCATCAGGTCTCGCCCAGGAATTTCCACCCAGATAAGGACCATCAACTATGTTAATGCCTTTGGTTTTAGTTGTGTTCCAGATATTTGTGCCTGAATCCTGTTCAGCTTCTACATTTATTATGTTATTGAAATAATTATTGTAAATCAGGTTGTTAGAAGTCCCGTATATATGCAGTCCAATTTTCTCATTGGAATTTATGGTATTATTTGTCAGGATGTTACTGTTTGACTCGCCTATAAGAGCGACACCCTCACTGTTTTTCGAAATGAGATTATTATTCAGTGTATTATTTTGGGAATCAAAAAGTGAAATTCCACCACTGCAGTTTGAGACTGAGTTATTATTCAAGGAATTATACCAGCTGTCTCCAAGGCTGATACCTGTTGTACTGTCTGAAATTTTATTATTATCTAATAAATTACCTGAACTGAACATATATAAATCGATACCACAGCCATTGTTTGATAATTTATTGTTTGTAATATTACAGTCAGTAACTCCAAACAGATGGATTCCAGCGTATTTGGCTCCCTTTATACTGAAACCATTAATGCTTACGCCATTTGTCCAGACACTAAAAATATCCTCAGAACCTTTAGCTGCCTGGATTATAGTATTTGAGGGATTTCCGGATTCTGAAACGATAGTCAGGTTCTTGTTTACAGTAATATTTTCTTCATAAGTACCAGGTTTGACAATTATTTCATCTCCCGGATGTGCAGCATTTATTGCAGCCCGGATAGAAGTAAAATCTGCAACCGGGCCTGTACTGTTATTTACAGAAATTGCAGTAGCTGCTGCACTCCCTGCGGTCATCAGACAGGACGTGAGAATTACTAAAAAAACAATTATATATTTTCCTTTTACTTGCCGCATAGTAAGCACCTTAGTAAAATATTAGATTAAGTAACGAAATTAGTTTTCATATCAATCTTTTGAGTTAATAACCGATGAGGGGAAAATTTATTCGAGACATTACAGGATAAACCGGAACTCGAAATTACTGATATTCACTTCGGGTTTTGGATCGCTTCCAGTTACCTGTAAATTTCAGACTATGAGGTCAGTCTTTAAAAATAAGACAAGAAAAAAACAGACCCCCAACAAAAATTCCCCACTTTTAGTCTTACATGATTTAGTAAATTGGCTGCTTGCTGTCTATATTGAACTCAATAACAGCATTTTCCAACCTAAAATTTTCAAAGTTTGAAATGTAAATCATATGTAAAAAAGTATTACTGTTATATAAAATTTATCCAGAAGTTAGAAAGTTATCTAGGAGTTAGAAAGTTATCTAGATGAACAGACAAGTTCCACGACGATAATAATTTCCCAGAAAATATGCATGCAGTACTCGACCAAAGAGATTTAACTTTTGACAGTAAAACATAAAGTAAACCGGAACACAGTTAATGTGCAAAGAGAGCTAGATACATGGGATCCGAAGATTATCTGCACGCCGTTGAAACAATGGGGAAAATTCTGCTTTTCACACCTTTTCTAGTGTCACTCTTACCGCTGATACATGGATGTTTTAATAATGGCCCCTTACTTGGGCTAGACGCCGCTTTTTCCGCTATCCTTGTGACAATAGCAGGATTTTTTACACTGGTTTATGTTGCAATAATGAGATTCAAGGAAGGATTGAGAAAATGATAAAAAGAAATTACCCGAATACTCCAGAAACAGCCGATAAACTTATACCTAATAAATGCAATTGTATGCTGCTGCTCCATGTGAGCATCATCAACAGGCAATAAGGGCTCGTGGTCTAGACGGTTATGACGTCGCCTTCACACGGCGGAGGTCCTGAGTTCGAATCTCAGCGGGCCCACTTCTTTTATCATCTTTTATTTCTGATTTACAGGCTTTAAATACCTCTTTTTCTAATGCTTCAACTCTTGCTTCAAGGTCAGAATTTACTTCAGGTTGTGTAACTTTTAGTTCACCATTAAATTCTTCGTCCAGGGAGATTACATAAACAGGTTTACCATTGTATTCAGTTTTAAATACATAAGCAGTTTCACCGGCAAGATTAACTTCCATTGAGGCAACCGTACTAAAGGATATGTAATTTCAGGTTTTGCCTTAGAAACTTTTTAATATCTTCTAGGTTTTTGATTGATTGCAGTTAATTGTCAGTAGAATTAATGGCAAATAATGGCAAATAATGGCAAATTTTGGCGATCCCAGAAAATGTTAAAAAGTCTCAACAATATAGATTACACAAGCGATGAAGAGAGTCCATAGTTCATCTTATTCTGAGATTCTGAAAGGCACTTAAGAGTGCAGTAAACAGCCTTTTCTTCCACGTCATTCAGGACAACAAATTCATTTCTGCATATAGGACAAAATTTTCTTTTATAGTTCATTAGATATCACCTGGTCTCTTAACGTTCATTCATACAGTTACAAGTTTGTTAGTTAAGTCATAATTCCTAAAAGCCAACTGATCTAAAAATGAGGGGAATGCTATACAAAATAAACAAAAACTTGACTTATTTACTCATATTTTTGATCAATAGAGCATATCGCAAATATATAATTACAGCAGAAATATAACTTCTAACTTATGTTCCTAAATCTGCAAACCCGATAGGCTTTCATCTTCCAAGGATATCTGGACAAGTTTGATAGAACTGGATGAAATAGTGGAAAAGAAATTGATCTTTCAGGGGCATCCAAATTTTGTAAGGATATTTTGGCTTGTTATTCTCGTATTGGTCTTTTTTATTTATGCATCAGAATTAATTTCAAAATGATCAGTCATAGGATAGCTACGTTTTAAGATAAAACATTGCTATCCAGACAGTTCTATTGATTCTAGAATGCATCCCGAATTTTACAGATTATACTAATTCATATAGTGTTTTCTCACAAAAAACGCGTTGCTTCGACACAGATTTTAGGAAAAATGAAAAATTTCAAAATCAAAAAACATACGATAAAAATTTTAATTTGATGAGGAAAACAGAAGCATCAAGTCCATTTGCGCATTATATAATGTATGCTTCTGTCAAACTCGGGATACATAGAAAAAAAATAAGACTTTTGTTAAGGACAACAGTTTAGAATTCTTATTTAGCATCTCAATTAAGGCATGAACCCCTGATTCTAATGGAAGTCCAAACATAAAAAGTAAAGTATGAACCTGCCATTTCATGGCAAGTGCATATATCACCCAAAACACAACAACGAAATAATGAATAACCAACTAACGAAACCTTTTATGAAATCCATGCCCAAAGGTTCATACAAAAAAATTCAACACAACAAATACAAAATTTTCAAATTATCCACAACAGCCGAACAATTAGAGAAACAAAATCTGCAAAGGAAACTAAGGTACAAAAGCAAGTTTTCGGGGCAGCCAACGCCAGTTGTTTTTTTCCAATGACTCTATAAGTGTATATGGAAAATATTATAAAAAATCACAAAGAAGAAGAGCCAAATAATCCTGCAAGAACTGCAGTACATGACAGAAGATCGCAGCCTTTTATCTTATGTATATTGCCTTCCTGGAAAGATCATGCAAGATTAGTATAACATATCAAGAACATATCAAGAACATATCAAGAACATATCAAGAACATATCAAGAATTTCGCATATTTACATCCTTAAACATCCACATTCAAAAATTACAAACAAATAACACTGTATAGAAAAAGAAACGATTAAGAGTAATGGGGTTTTCTCTTAATCGCCTGATTTGAATCACACAATTGGAAGCCTAATCAGAGATGGCTAAAAGGCTCCCAATTACAACAAAACCTTTACTATATTCTTTCGTTAGATTATATCCGACATTTCACAGATGTATACAAATGTAGAACTTATTTACCTATTTGCCCACTACTACTCATTAAATGCAAAATGGGTTTTTAAGCTACTGCCATATTGAGATAATAGATGGCATTTTTGTATATATCTCTAAAAGTGGATCATATCGAAGCGTTTAATATACCAATCTATTATTAAATACTTTCGCCTGTAGTACTGTTAGTATGTCGTGAAGTCTTAATATCGTAGAGAATTTCAAAAAACCCAATTATTATTCAGCCATCTAGGACCTAATTTCGGCATGTCCACCAAATGAATGAGAATATATTTCTTGGTATCGTCTTTTGAACATTCGATAAATCTATATTAGATTTAAAATCGGTTAACATGTAACACAACTTCCACGGCATATAGAGCAATGAAACATTTTTACAATAAGGATTAGTGGGGGGGACTAAAGTCCTGCCATATGTAAACCCAACAACGAAGTACAATTATGGAGCATTATTTCAAAAACGCCATCTTAGCGATTTTATGAGAAAACAGGTTCAAAATCTCAATAATAAAGAAGGTTGGTAAATAGAAGGCAAAAGTAGAAGTAAAACAGTATAAGAATCCCAGAAGCACTGAACCTCTGTTCCTGTATCCCCCAATACAGTTACTCCGAAATTACGCTCCCCCAAGCATACTGTCCGAAGAAGGATCAATAACCCTAGAAATGTCTTTTGTGTGGTAGATTACCCCTATTTACTTCCCAACCCTGCTAATTACTAATAACGAAAACTATTTTAAATTAATTATGCAAAAAATTGTATCGTAAAGAAAATTATTGCGAGATTAAAAATTAAGAGCCTGCATAAATTGTACGTAAAATCGATTTTTTGCAGGATTATGAAAGCTGTGACAGAGTCTAAAACATGAATATAACTAATAAACATTAAAATAAAAAATAAATAAATATTTATATTATTTACTCTATAATCCTTCTTCGGATGATAAAATGGTAGATGAAAGTGGTTCAGCTGTAGAAATTGCTCATATAACGGATAAGGCCCCAATAATTATGGGGTCAAACGAATATGAAATGATAGAATTATTTAGAAAAATAAATGTTAATAGGCCAGTTGCCCTTACTCTTGCCTGTCTTGCAAAAGGAAGGGAAATTTCCTCCCAGAGCATTGAAATGATATCAGGCTTAAGACAACCTGAAGTCAGTATTTCAATGCGCTATCTCCGCGAAAACAACTGGATTGACGTTCGGGAAGAAAAGAAATCAAGAGGCAAGGGTAGACCGATAAAACTGTACAGGCTCACGGTTCCCATGGACCAAATTATCAGCAAGATAGAAGAAGAAATCATAGCCGAAAGCAGACTTGCGCTCAGAAATATCGAACTCCTTAAGCAAATCGCCTGAAATTTATGATAGAGAATAACTTGTGGATCTTTATATTGCTTCTCGAAGGAAGGATGTTTCTTCTGAATTCGTAGGTCACTGAGTGAATCTATGAGTTAATCTAGTCTTGAAGTAGTTTCAGTTCTCCGGGTATTCTCTAAAGAGCGTAATCAGAGAATTTTTGTAATTATCCAGCTAAAAATCAGTATAATGACCTTGATTTGGAACTCTCAAAACGTGTAATTGTCAACCTGTGCAAAACTGGAAAACACAATCAATAGGCGATAATAACGAGAATTCGTTACTAAAAAGTACCCATTAGACCTTAACCAGATAGCTAATAAGGTGTTTCACTCAGGCTGAATAGCTGCGTTTCTTGATTTCTCAACATTTTCTCAACATTTTCTCAACATTTTCTCAACATTTTCTCAACATTTTCTCTTTTATCCCTCTTACTTCTTTGGCATCAAAATCCCTGTTAATGCAGGCACTTTCATTTATCTGTGCTTACAATTAAAAAAATATTATTTTTATTTTTCTATTTATTCCTCTATTTGACCCTCTTTTACTTATTTCACCCTGAAAAAATTCTTATTACCTTACTGTACTCTTCATATTACTGAAAACAACCCAAAAAGTTTTATCTGATGTTAAAGATATTAAGAAAATGCATATAGTTAGATATAGTTAAAATATTTACGGATAAACGGGTGTACCGAGCTCAGGATAGATTCCGGGATTTTCAGAAAACTATTTTGTTTCTACTTATCTCCCAGGGAGCCTGAAGATTGCACACCCTACTCCATCAGATAAAAAGGAGGCTCAATTTGGGGATTAAAAATTATACAAAATTGCTATATTTATTTCTAATACTTGGGATTCTGTGCGGAACAGCGGCCGCCCAGGCTTCAAGTTCAACAGGCAACCGTATCTGGGATGAAAAAGCATCCCAGAGCCTTACATATACATGGACACCTCAGACTTATTCTGGCTTTTACTATGACCTGAATACTGGAGAAGGTTCCGAGAACCTGACAGTTCAGCTCACAAAGGGTAGCCGGAGTATTGAGGCGGACAAACTGCAATATGGGACTAAATCTATTGAAACTGGATTCGAACATAAGGCATGGGGTTCGTATAATGTCATAGGTTTCATGGCAGAACGCTACTTTGCAGGGTACACGAAAAACTCCATCTTTGTGAAAGATGATATCAGTGTGATTTCGGACGGGCAGCTTTCTAAGGTGCTGATTGATACTAATGACAAAAAATCCCTTTACACTGGTTCTTCTCTTGTCCTTGAAGAAGGCTATGTCCTGAATGTCGTAGAAGTCAACGTTAACGGGGACGTTGTCCACGTACAGCTTGAAAAGGACGGAAAAATAATAGATGACGGTTTCATATCTTCGGATGCCGACTACTCCTATAAAACCAAACTCGGTGGTACGGAAGATGTACCTGTAATTGCGATCCATTTCGCCCAGATCTTCCACGGCACAGAAATAAATGCAGTCTTTATTGAAGGTATTTTCCAGATTTCGGACCAATACGTCAAAATCAACAGTGGAGATAATTTTGGGGAAATGAAAGTAAGCTCCATTTCCAGTTCCGGAATAATCATGAAAAATGAGAATTCCATTTCTCTTAGCAAGGGAAGTACCGTAAACATAATGGGCAAACTCAACTTTGTCGTGGCTGATGCCGACAATCTTCGCTTTGCCCCTGTGGTAGACGTGTCCGAACCAGGTACCTACGAGTTGAGGGGAACTGTCCGTGATGAAAAGTTTAATACAAATATCTGGACACCTTACAACTTTGAGGGTTTTTATTATAATATCGATGAAAACATCTCCACTGAAAGCCTTGCCCTTCAAAAACTCAATGACAGGAGTATTGACAGCGATATGCTTGTTTATACCACAAAACCTTCACTTGTGAAATTCAAGCATAATGGCTGGGGGAGCTATGAGGTACTCGGCTTTATGGCAGAGAAGTATTTCGCTGGGTATCCGAAAAACACACTCGGAAACTCAAATAGTGTAAGCGTGCTTTCGAACAGCATCCTTTCAAAGGTTCTGATCGACGAAGATCGTAAAAAATCGCTATTCACGGGTTCTTCCCTGGCTCTTGAAAATGGCTACTCTCTCAAGGCGGCGCAGGTCGATGTCAATGGAGAAAAGGTGCTTTTCGAGCTGTCCAAAGATGGGAAAGTTGTGGATACGGGAGTAATTGCTCAGAACGGGGACTATATCTACAAAGCAGATCTTGGAGGGGCTGAAAGTGTCCCAATGATTGCAGTCCACGTAAGTACTGTCTTCAGATCCAGAGAATCGGACGCAGTATTTGTAGAGGGAATTTTCCAGATTTCAGACAGTTACCTGAAAATTTCTCAGAATGATCCATTCGGTAAAATGGAAATAAGCTCTATTTCCAACTCAGGGATCACAATGAAAAATAAGGACTCGATCTCCCTTACAAGGGATAACGTTATTGACCTGATGGGAAATGTCAAATTCAGGGTTGCTGACGCTTCAGTTCTACGATTTTACCCATTTGTTGGTGTCGAGACCAGTACAGGAGATCAGCTGGATATCGAAATACCCGATGTTCTTGTAGTCGGGAAGCAGGTAGAAATTCTGGTTAAAGCTCGAAATGCTTCGGTTGGCAATGTTGAAGTCTCCGTTGGAAATAAGAGCATAGGGACTACTGGAGACGGCGGGAATCTCACCTATACACCTGACAGTGAAGGCAGTTTCACTGTATCTGCAAGCAGGGCAGGTTATATCTCAGGAAGTAAAAAGGTTGATGTTGTAGGACAGGGTATCCTGAAACTTCAGCTTTCCGTATCTCCAAAAGCCATCAGGGAAGGAGACCAGATAACAATAAAGGTTGCTGACTCCGTAGAAAACAAGCCTGTTGTCGGAGCGAATGTCTTTTTCGGCGGGAAGAAGATTGCTCAACAGACGGATGCAAACGGTATCGCATCTTACTGGGTAACTGCACCCGGAACTTATCTGATAAATGCTACAAAAGCAGGCTACGAAGAAGGAAAAACCTTAATTGAGGTGGCTGAAAAAACAGCAGAGTTTACATTCTCGAACCTCACGATAGAGCCTTCTTCAGTTGCGGCCGGAAAAGCAGTCAATATCAGGGTAAATGCTAAAAATACCGGAAATGTTACAGGAGAATCCAAAGTAGAACTGCTGGTTAATAACAAATCAGTTGATTCCAAGAACGTAAGTCTGAGTCCCGGAGTGAGCACTGTAATCGAATTCTCCCATACTGAGAACCAGACCGGAACATATACTATTGGGATAGGAGGCCTGAGCGAAAACTATGAGGTAACAAAGAAGGCTCCCTTCCTCAGCGGAACAGTAACGCTTGGAATACTCGCCACTACATTCGTACTGCTTCGGAAAAGAAGGAATTAATCGAAACTTTTGGGTTTGATATTGCTGAGTACGGTTTTAGTATCTCTGCGATGGGAGAACCGGAAATCTCAATCTTGATTTCCGGCTCTTGTTTTTATTTTTTTCTGTTGATTTAACCGGAATTGTAGCTTTAACTGAGCTTTGTAGCCGGAAATTCCCTTATTTGTTCTTCAGAAGAGATTTTCACGGAAAACTAGATCTATTAGATTTATATATTTAGAATTTTGATTTCTTCTTAGTTATTACTCAGGAATAAAACAATATAAATACAATAGTGAGCAGGGATGTAGAGAATAAGGAATTAAATAGAAGAGGAAATTAAAAGGTAATTACCGGCAGGCAAGCCCAGGATGGCAGCTTAAAAATACTGAATTAAAATGGTACGAATACAATGCTTGAGTTTTTAAGTTCCTTTATTGATAATTACGGATACCTGAATCTCTTTGTCTTGAGTTTTCTGGCATCCACGGTTTTGCCTCTCGGATCGGAAGCGCTGGTAGTAGCTCTCATTTATCAGGGTTTCAGTCCTTTTACTGTTATTATGGTGGCAACTGTAGGTAATTATGTAGGGTCATGCACAACTTATTATCTTGGACTAAAGGGGCGCCCAGTGCTTGAAAAATATCTATCTCCTTCTCCTGAAAAGCTTGAGAAAAGTGAAAAACTTTTTAAAAAATACGGCATTTACACCCTCCTTTTCACCTGGGTCCCGGGGGTAGGAGACGCAATTACCATGGTTGCTGGGCTTACGCAGCTTCCGTTCAGATCATTTTCTATTCTGGTTTTTCTAGGGAAATTCGGGCGCTATTTTGCAATTGCTTATTTGACGGCCTTTTTTAGCAGTTAATTTTTTATATCCAGGTGAATTTGAGTAAATTTTCTTTTCAGACTACATATATTTTTTAATATAAACCCCTATTTTCTGGATTTATCCTTCTGAAATTATTTTCGTAGCAGAAAAGATAGAAATATTTATATAATCCAGGGTACATCATTTAATTGATAAAGCAAATTAAATTGATTTATATTGCTTTGATTTGCTTTTATTTGTTATTTGTTATTTCTTACCTGTCTTCCAGGTACTTAAAACGGGATCTATGCTCGATTATAACCTCCATTTTTATTTTTTAATTTTTCCTTTTTTTAGATAAATTTCTATATTATACACAATTTAACTTTATATGAGGCTAAACATGTGGTTTCTTCAATGAACTTGTTTATATATTTCAATGGATCATCTAAAAATGTATTATCGCCTGTTTTATATAAAAGAACTCTAAACCCCATACAATTATTTTTTGGGATTATATATGATGTTGGTTCAAGTTTGCTTGTTCTGCTCTAGCTTATATCCAAATTAAGAACATTATCATCTTTAAACTAATTTTGCAAGTTCTCACGCACTCGCTTCTTGCTCACCGTAACCTTTATGTACGGATGAACGCAATTTAACTTGACTTAATATCACTAATGTTTACTTGACATCCCTAACGGTGATCCTATGCATATAATGGAAGGCTTTTTACCGACCCCCTGGTGGCAAATATGGTTTGCAGTATATATTCCGGTGATACTGTATGGAATCCATAAATTGAATAGATTGGTAAAAGAAAAACGTGAAATATTACCTCTCCTAGCTGTTGCAGGTGCGTTTGTTTTTGTGCTATCCTCCCTGAAATTACCTTCGGTAACCGGAAGCAGTTCCCATCCTACAGGAACGGGGGTTGCAGCAATTATTTTCGGGCCTGCAATATCAGCAGTTCTTGGGACCATTGTTCTTCTCTACCAGGCACTTTTCCTTGCACATGGAGGAATCACAACTATGGGAGCCAATGTATTCTCAATGGGTATCGTGGGCCCTCTGGTAGCATATCTGGTTTATAAAGCAGGGATGAAAGCAAAACTTAATTTCTATGCTGTGATTTTCCTTGCTTCGGCCCTTGGCAACTGGGCAACTTATGTGACTACCTCTATGCAGCTTGCTCTTGCATTTCCTGCAGGAGGAGTACTTACCTTTGGAGGTTTTCTCAGTTCATTCGGCAAGTTCGCAGCAGTCTTCGCAATCACCCAGCTTCCCCTAGCAATTATGGAAGGCGCTGTAAGTGCCCTGCTCTTCAAGTATGTCGTAAACGTCAAGAGCGAGATACTGGTTGAAATGAAGGTCATTGAAGATTCAGTCGTGCGAAAACTGAAGGGGATTTCCACATGAGCAGGAAACTGGAACTTATCGTACTTGCGATTGTCCTGATCTTTGCATTGCAGTTTTTCTATACGTCGTCCACGACAAACGCCAATTATGGGGGAACTGACGAAAAGGCTGAAGGCGTGATAAATGACATTACTGGCGGAACATACAAACCAATTTCAGAGCCTATCTGGAAGCCACCAAGCACGGAAATAGAAAGTCTTCTCTTTGCTCTTCCGGCAGCTATCGGTGCAGGAATCATCGGTTATGTCCTTGGTTACTACAGGGCCAAAAAAAAATGTGAAAACGAGCTTGCCTACAAGGGAAAAAGCAAGTCCGAAGGGGATAGTCAATCCTTATAATCTCTTCTTCTCTATATTTGCTTTCTTCGCTTTGAAGGAGGAAAGTTTTTATCTTTTGCCTTTTATTTTTAACCCTTAATTTTTAAGTTTCATCTACTTATCTGCGGGTTTCCTAATGACCAATATTCTTGACGATTATGCCCTAATGAGCCCTCTCAGGCACCGAAATAACTGGCTGAAACTGGCAATTGTTCTTTTTGGATTGCTTGTAGGAGTCTCATCCACATCCCCTATCACTCCCTTTTTTATAGCCCTCTGTATGAGCTTTACAACAATTGTTCTCGGCAGGGCTCCCTTTAAATTATACCTAAAACTTCTTCTCGCACCTTTAGGTTTTGCAATCACAGGTGTAATCATCATTGCTTTTTTCTCAGGTTCAGGACATGAACTGCTATCCTTTGAGCTCATAGGCTATCCTTTATCGGTAAAGGCAGACGGACTTGAGCTTGCCCTTCTGGTGCTTTCACGATCCTTAAGCGGGATGTGCTGCCTTTACTTCCTTTCACTGACAACCCCTATGATAGAACTCTTCGCCGTGCTCAAAGCTACCCGGCTACCAGAATCTGTTATAGAGCTTTCCATGCTGATTTATCGCTATATCTTTGTTTTTCTTGATATGGCCCTTTCCATAAGGTACGCCCAGACAGTAAGGCTAGGATATTCGAATTTCAGGCGTTCCATTCACTCCATGGGCATGCTTGGGAGCACACTTTTTATAAGGACCTGGGAGCAGGGAGATAAGCTCTTCCTGGCCATGAATTCCAGGTGTTATGACGGAAAAATGACTCTCTTTGAGGTTCACAGGCCTTTGAGGGCAACGGAATTAGTTCTTACTTTTGCCTATTTCCTTTCGACTGTTATACTCTTTTATTTTACAAAAAACATATCAATTGTTTGAGGTAACATATCATGATTATTCTTGAGACCAGGAGCCTTAAATACACCTACCCGGATGGGACTTCAGCTATCCAGGACCTGAACATCGAGATTAAAAAAGGAAAAAAGGTGGCTTTTGTGGGGCAAAACGGCTCCGGAAAGTCTACACTTTTTCTACTTCTTAACGGGACCTTAAAGCCAGAGGAAGGTGAGGTCCTTTTTCATGGAGCCCCTTTTAAGTACGATTCAAAGTCCCTCAGGGAAATCCGGAAATCCGTAGGAATAGTTTTTCAGAATTCGGATGACCAGATCTTTGCTCCCACCGTGTACCAGGATATAGCCTTCGGGCCGGCAAACCTGGGTTATTCAAAAGAAAGGGTCGATGCTTGCGTGCAGCATGCCCTTGAGCATGTCGGGCTCTCCCGCCTGAAGGATAAGCCTCCCCATCATCTCAGCGGAGGGCAGAAAAAAAGGGTTGCAATTGCAGGGGTTATGGCAATGGAGCCTGAAGTAATTATCCTGGACGAACCTCTCTCGAATCTTGACCCTATGGGTGCTGACGAGATAATGGATCTCCTTCACGAATTTAATCATTTCGGAAGCACTATCATTATCTCCACCCATGATGTAGACCTGGCATACCGCTGGTCTGACTATGTGTTCCTCATGTCTAATAGCAAGCTTATAGGGCAGGGAACGCCTGCAGAGATCTTCCGGGAGCAGGAGCTTCTTAAAAAGGCAGGCCTGCGTCAGCCAACTACCCTTGAGATTTATCATGAAATTGAAAGGAGAGGGCTTGCTTACGGTAGAAGCTCCCCCAAAACCATACCAGAGCTTGTCAATACCTTAAAACCCCTGGATTTAATGTGGGTAGATGTCCCTCCAAAGGTTAAAGAAGGAGATAGCCTGAACCTTGGAGTTATGTATGGGGAATATGCAACTCAGTCCCCTTACGAGGCTATTAATGCCTCAGTCCTGCATATCCATCCCAATGGAAGAGCCATTGTTGAATTGAAGCGTAAAGGGATTAAAGCCGGAGGCGTGTTACTTTACGATACCGACAATTATTCCCTGGAAGAGATACGACAAATCCTGAATGAGGGAGAAATGGTTTTTGTAGGGGCAATGGGCAAGAAAAGTAAAAATCTTGTCGAGCAGGACGGTATTCACCTGGATGTTACCTCAGGCGTTATAGACAAATCTATCCTGATGGCTCTTTGTGGGAAGCGTTGCCTTATCCTTACAGCCGGCGGTATGGTAGACCATGCCCTGAAAAGGATCAGGGAATACGTGGAGAAAAGTGGAATAGAGTTTACTGTGGGCGTGGTCAACCGGGAAGAAGGCTGTAAGTGGCTTGAAGAGGCCGATGAAAGCCCTGAAATGCTTAAGCTATGATTTCCTGCTCCTTTCCTCTTCTTTTCATTCTTTTTATTATCCATTTTGAGCAGAAGCAATTTTTTTCCGGGTTCGGACTTTTCCGGATGATAAGTCCTCTCTGTCCGAATTTAGGGGCTTTTAAAACACTTATTAACAACCGAAGTCATCCAATCCGACCACATACATTGATAGTTAATATAAAATGTCTATTGCTTTCCAAACCATATAGCCATGTTAAGGAATAAATTAATAATACCTTAACTCCAACATTGTTATAAGAGCAGATAATGGATCTCTCGAAAACTGGGGTCTTTAAGTTAGAAAAATGATGGTCCTTTATTAATGCTCTATTTCAGGGGGAGGTTTGAGAAAGATGCATTGTACTGGTAAGTACTATATTCTGTCCAAGCTACTGATAATAATAGGTGCCCTTAACTGGGGTCTTGTAGGGCTTCTAAACTTTAATCTGGTAGCGGCTATCTTTGGAAAGAAATCTATGGCATCGCGGTTAATCTACACTCTTGTAGGCCTGGCTGGATTCTACATGATAATGGCATACAAATCAAAGTATGTAGCTATGAAACACCGTGGGCTTACAAAGGGCAAGCACCATTATAGTGGCAAGCAATACAGTTGGAGTGGGATTCCTTAAAATATAGGAATTGCCTTCTCGATCGGCTGTGCTTAGAGCTTGTCTGAAATTTATAGTGTTTGGTAAATCAATTGTTCGTTAATGTTAGATCAAAATGAGTGAATTCCTTATCCATGATTTATCTGGTAAAAATGAGGAATAGTCAAAAAGAGTGGAAAATAATCCAGCCTAATTTACCAATCCAGGAGCTCGAGGTATAAAGTGCGTTCATCCCTATCGAGAAATATTGAATACCATATTTTATAATTTGGGAGTACGGGGGGTCACGAATATCCTGACTTCAGTCGGGGATGAAAAGAACCCTCGCTTTTTTTGTTTTCGTTTAAACTTCAATTCAGTGTTTCTTTGCAAATATTTTTTTGGCTCTATGGTTCATTCTTTATAGATGTGGCAACGACTCATAGGAGTAGTCACGCATTTTAAATATAACCGGATAAAATAGGTGACTAAATATATAAATAATAATATGTATGTAATAATTTATATGATGGCGGAAAAGAAGATCCTGATTGTAGAGGACGACGCGATTGTTAGCTCCCTTATTTCCAGAATTCTCGGGTCCCACGGATATTCTGTGACCACTGCCAGAACAGGAAAAGATACACTTGCAGAGATCCAAACATCAAATTACAATCTGGCCCTTCTTGATATTGGACTTCCAGATATTCCGGGTACAGAGCTTCTGAAAAAGATTAGAAAGTCAAATTATGATATGAGCATCATGATAACAGGGCACTGAATGTGGGAACAATTTTCTTTTTAGTTGTCACCATGCCACTTTCCAGTCTGGTATGTGACCTTGCAAAGATCCCTGGTTTCATGAGCTTGCAAGAGAACCCTTTGGGAAGTGTTGTGGCCCTGGAATCCCTCAACCGGTTCTACAACTTGAATGACCCTTTGATGATTGTAACGATGATCCTGCTGGTGATCGGGATTGAGGGGCTTTTCCGTTACGATTCCCAGCTCTGCAGCTTGCTACTCTTCATGATGCTTGTTCCCGCCGCTCTTGGCATTGTTCTCTCTTACTGGATTGCCTTTGAACCCCAGTACGCCCTTCTTTTCCTTTCATCTGTTTGTTTAGGGGTGGCGTGCTCCTACCTCACGGTTTACTTACTCCTGTCAAGGTGGATCACGATCTCGCGGATGAAGGTGCTGGTCCTCTTCCTGCTCCTCTTTGGTGCTATGAGCCTCCCGCTGGTCTAGTGTCATGAAATTTAATTATTTGAGATTTTGACAAATTGAAAATCTTGTTTTATCCGAATTGTAAAATCAAACTTGATTTTGAGACTGTCTGAAAAATATTTTTATATTAGTTCGTTATATTTTTTAGTATGTATGTTTCAAAATGATTTTGAGATTTTGTTTTGTATGTTTGCTATTCTGGTAACTTCACGTTTATTATTGAGAAAGGTGCTCACCGTTTGTGCAGTCGTTTGGGAAGGGGGTTATGAAAATTGAATAGGATGCTGATAATGTTGTTTTTCTAAGCTAGAGTTACAAGTAAAATCATTATAACAATTAAAATATTAATCTGATAACATAATCATTGAAAGTAAGCTATTGCCATCAAAGAGAGGAGCCTGAACGGGAAATGAAACTCGAAACAGACCAATTTTCGGCAACAAATCCAAATCCTGTACTCCGTGTAGATAAAGATGGGACTGTTCTTTATTCAAATGAAGCTGGTAAATTTTTATTGCATGAATGGAGCATAGCAGTTGGAGAAATGTTACCTTCCTTTATCGGAGATCTTGTGCAAAGGGTAATTTCACGGAATAGCCCGGAAAAAATGGAAGTTAAAATGGGAAAAAAAGTATACTTAACTGTATTTCACCCGTTATACGAAGAAAATTGTGTATGTATTTCTGGATTCGATATAAGCAATCAGAAAGATTTTAAAGAAAAAGTTCAGGAAAGTGGAGCTCGGAAAATGGCTGACTTGGAGCTTGCCGAGATCATTGATACCCAGTCGATCCAGTCCCTAATGGATGATTTCTATAATCTTACTCATATTCCCATTGGTCTGAATGATATCAAAGGCAATGTTCTGGTAGGCGTTGGATGGCAGGATATCTGTACCAAATTTCACAGATTTCATCCCGAAACCTGCAAGCACTGCGTAGAAAGCAACATAAAGCTATCTGCAGGCGTTTCCCCTGGAGAGTTTAAGCTATACAAGTGTAAGAACAACATGTGGGACATAGTGACTCCCATAATTGTGGGTGACCAGCATGTCGGCGATATCTTCGCAGGGCAGTTCTTTTTTGAAGACGAGCCTCTGGACTATGAGCTTTTCCGATCCCAGGCTAAAAAATACGGCTTCAATGAGGAAGAATACATAGCAGCGCTTGAAAAAGTTCCGCGGTTTAGCAGGGAGGCCGTGGATACAAGCATGGCATTCTTCAGGACGTTTGCCAACATCTCACAGCTAGGCTACAGCAATATCAAGTTGATCCGGTCGCTGGCGGAACGCAATACTCTTTTAGAAACACTGGGCGAGAGCGTGGAAAAATACCGCAACATCGTTGAGACAGCAAACGAAGGTATAATAATAGTTGACGCGGAAGCCAGGACTACTTATGTTAATGAAAAAATAGCGGAGATGTTAAAGTACAACCGTAGAGATCTTATTGGCAGATCTATATATGATTTTATGTAACTATTCAGATAGCCTTTCAAAGGCTACAATTTTTCCTCGTTTCGAGGAAAAATTGCATATAAATTGAATGCTATTTTGTTTCGTTATTATGCTTACACGTGAAGAGATTTTTGTTATCTATGAAGCTGGTCCTGAAGCTGTAATTTCTGTA
>MCHG01000301.1_pt1 | contig 18938 bp, 12 predicted proteins | sample 787351 | NCBI WGS metagenome assembly MCHG01 (sample SAMN05430296, study PRJNA330682) | permafrost metagenome | biome: Cold desert; feature: permafrost; material: soil; isolation source: enrichment culture inoculated with soil incubated with H2/CO2 at 20 degrees... ... | reverse complement strand
GAGCGCCACGAAATAATCTATGCAATCTAAAGTTTATTTGAAGTTGAGCTAACCCGAAAAATATTTTATTGTTTATTATTAAGCCGGCCGTCCTTTATTATCTGGTGGACGTTATTTTCAAAATGCCGTTAACACTCTCTTTCGAATTTTTTGTTCCGCACTTAAATGAGGCTAAAGCGGACCTGCTGAATGAATGAATGAAAATGCAAGCATTAGTTGCACTGGAGACTTCTAGTTTGAAGTAAGCATTCATACTTAAGTCACCCAATATTCCATAACCACGGAAAACACAGACGGGCAGGGAAAAACCCAATCAAGAAACCGTAACCACGGAAAACACGGAAAACGCGGAAAAAAACGGTGCCCGTATCTCCTTTATTCAGCGTAACTCAATCCAGGATCTATAACTGCGGAAAACGCGGAAAAAACTGTAGTCAACGGATAAGTTAAGTTTATTTTTGAGCACAATTCCTGGATAAGATCAGATTTAAAAAGTGTAAATATTCTGTGTAATGACTATAATTCGCTACAGTCCTCTCATTTCGAAATTCAGATTAAATTGATGCGATTCTTCCTGCATCAGTTATGATATACCCGTTATCTCCGTCTGCTATATATCCCATTGCTTTGAGTTCCCGAAGGTGGTTGTAAGTCATTCCTTTCGAAATCCCGGCAGTTGCAGCTATCTGAGTAACCGCAGAAACCCCTTTCTGGATCTCTTCAAGTATCAATTTCTTGGTATCCGAAAGATTGAAACTCAGTACCGGAAAATCAATCATGAAACCGTCCTCTTCGGTGACATACACAACTCTCTGCACCATAGCATTCCTTGCATATGCCCCAAAGAGAGCCCCAAAAGCCTGCGGCTTTCTCCCGCCAGACACATTGACGATTACCTGATTACCTCTATCATGTTCCTGTTCAATAAGTTCAGCAACATCTTTTGCTACGCGCACGGTGTCGTAAACTACAGTATACTTTTTCTCAACCTCAAGCGCGTTTTTAAATGTTTTTTCGATCATTTCCTCAGAACGCAACTTCTTTTCATCCGCCCCTTCCTCTGACAGCAGTATAATCTTCGAAGGGGAAAGCCTGGTCACGCAGATAATAACAGGCTCAAGGGAATAGATTGTGGAGATGAGTGTGAGTTTTGGCATTAGATTTTTATTATTGCTGAATTGGGTTAAATGTTTTACTGTAGAGGATATAGACAGTTTGTAAATTTCATATATTAATTATTATAATTAATTTTAGAAATGTATATATATTATATAGACAATGAACCTTTATGGTTCACAAGTTAAGGAACGAATTTCAAGAACAGTTATAAAGAATTAAGTATATTTGTCTATTAAATAATTTTATGAGGGTGCAATTACTGTGATCGAAGCGATGAAAGAAATTGGTGAAGAAAAATCACTACTTATCGGATTTCTAAAAAAATTCTGTACAAAAGGAAATATGGTTCTGAACTTTAGATTATTCTTAATGGTTTGGTACTGACTTTTGAATAATATCTCGATGATAATATGGACAACTCATACAATACCTTAATTTTTAACAATTGGGGAAAATCCGGCTCCATTGAAGACGAAGAACTTTATCACTTACTTGCATATCACTGTCTGGATGTTGCAGCAGTTGGAAAAATGCTTTTAGAAAGCGATAAGCTACTCACTGAGAAATTTATTCGGGTAACGGGTCTCAACAAAAAAAATGTACTTTCCTTGGTTTCTTTTTTCTTAGCGATCCATGATCTAGGAAAGTTTTCAGAAAGATTCCAGAATCTCAAGCCCGAGTTGTTGAGAATCCTTCGTGGCCACGATAGCGACAAAAATTATATCCTTCGGCATGACAGTATGGGATTTCATCTTTGGGGCAGGATATGGAACAGAGTCTGGGACAAAAACAGCCTTCATTTAAACAAGATGGAATACGACATTAGTGATTGGGTACTTGTAGTTGACCCTTGGATTAAAGCAGTCACCGGGCATCATGGCAAACCTCCTGAATACAATATTCATGGTGTTCCCATAAATTCCAAAGAACTATTCACAGAAGAAGATACTGAAGGCGCATATTTTTTTGTTGAGAGTGTTTCTGAATTATTATTAAGCTCAGATTTTGATTTTACCGTATTTTCTGACGAAGAAGGGGATCCTTTTGATAACTTGATCTCCGGATTTAAAAAATCGTCATGGTTGCTAGCTGGTTTAACAGTATTAAGCGACTGGATAGGATCAAATAGTCGTTATTTTAAATATGTTTCAAAGCCGATATCTCTTCACGAATACTGGGAATCCGCCTTAAATAAAGCAGATCAGGCACTTCATGATTCAGGAATACTTCCTTCATATGCTTCATTGGAAACTGGAATCGAATTTTTATTCCCAAATATTAAAACTCCGAGTCCGCTTCAATCTTATATTTCAACGTGTGATATTGAGCGAACTCCTCAACTTTTCATTATTGAAGAAACAACAGGAAGCGGAAAGACTGAAGCAGCTTTAACTCTGGCTCATCGGATTATATCAAAGGAGCTTGGAAATGGTGTATTCATAGCACTACCTTCAATGGCAACATCCAACGCTATGTATGAAAGGCTTACAGGAGTATACAGGAGTTTTTTCTACCCAAATTCTTCGCCTTCTCTGGTTCTAGCTCACAGCAGCAGTTATCTTTCGGATGAGTTCCGCAGTTCTATTGGATTTTCTAACCTGGAAGAGGATAATGAATCATACTGCAATAAAAAATCAATAAAAGATGAAACCATCTCTGCTCAGTGCAGTCAGTGGATAGCTGACAATAGGAAAAAAGCCCTGTTAGCAGATGTAGGAGCCGGAACTGTAGATCAGGCATTAATGGCAGTCCTTCCTTCGTATCACCAATCACTACGTATTCTGGGTTTGACTCGTAATGTTCTGATAGTTGATGAAGTACATGCTTACGATCCTTATATGCACACTCTCTTATGTAATTTATTGGAAATACATTCTTCTCTTGGCGGAAGTGCTATTCTGCTTTCAGCAACTCTTCCAATGAGACAGCGGCAGGAACTGGCCAGTAGCTTTTGCAAGGGGTTGGGTGTTAGGTGTAAAAACCTGAAAAATACAGGTTATCCTCTTCTGACTTTTGCAAGCAAAAACGATGTTTTGGAAACTCCTGTCAAAATACGTGAAGGAACAGATAGGACAATTAACATTGAATTTTTTAATGGGTTGAGTGCAGTAGAAGAGAAAATTGTTGAGATTTCCCGGAAAGGAAGCTGTGTTTGCTGGATACGAAATACTGTCGATGATGCCATTGATGCGTATCAAAGGCTTGTGGATATCCTGGGTGAAGAAAGAGTTGATCTTTTTCATGCTCGTTTTGTCATGGGAAATCGTTTAGAAATTGAAAAACGCGTAATGAGTTGTTTTGGGAAAAAATCCAGTGAAGAAATGCGCAGTGGTAGAGTTCTTATTTCAACTCAGGTAGTGGAACAATCACTTGACCTTGATTTTGATTATCTAATAAGTGACCTTGCTCCTATAGATTTGATTATCCAGAGAGCGGGAAGGCTTCAAAGACATCCGGAACGTGGTATGCAGAGAGTACCAATACTCGGTATATTTTCTCCAAAATTAATAGAAACACCTTCAAAAAGCTGGTATTCGGATTTGTTTTCAAAAGCGGCTTTTGTGTATCCCAATCATGGAGAATTATGGCTTACAGCTAGTTTACTCGCAGAAAAAGGAAGATTCACTGTTCCTGATGATTTGCGGTTCTTAATTGAGGGAGTTTTTGGTGAAAAAGCTGCTGAGAATATCCCTAAGAATTTAAAATCTTCGGATGAAGAGTCAAGAGGGAATTCGATGGCTAGCAAATCAATAGCCAATTTAAACTCTCTTAACTTTGAAGCAGGATACCAAAAATCTCCTACGCAATGGGTTGACGAAGTTATAACTCCAACACGCTTGGGGAAAGAAACAGTAACTCTTCGACTCGCAAAATGGGATGGCAAATGTCTGACACCTTTTTTTGAAAACGGGCGTTTTTCATGGGAATTGAGTCAAGTAAGAGTAAGTAAAAATAAAATTAGAAAAGTTGAATATTGCAATAATATACCAGAGACAGAAATCGGAAAAGTAATCGATTCTATGCTTGACAAAGGAAAATGGTCGGTCTTTGTTCCTCTATCAGAGGTAAATGGTGAATGGATAGGTTATGCTGAAGATGAGAAAAAAAATCACATTATATTGATCTACAATCAAAAAACAGGTTTAATTATTAATAGAGAGTGATGGAGGGAAATTCATAACTTTTAATCTGATCTATGAAAAATGGATACTCGTTCAAAGAAGGGATGAAACTAAAGCAATAATTGCCCCCTGGCAGATTACAGAAGGTATCGAATCAGGAAATCCAATAAACGAACTTAATGCGTCTCGACCGGATTTTAACGGTGCACTAATACAGTTTTTAATCGGACTGGTACAAATAACGATGTCACCAGTGACTGAAAGGGCATGGAAAAATGTGCTTAAAAACCCTCCTTCTCCTGAAGACCTGAAAAATGCCTTTGAAAAAGTATCTCATGCCTTTGAATTAAATGGAAACGATGCACGTTTCATGCAGGATTATGACCTTGCTGAAGGCTCAGAAAGTCAGATTGATGAGTTGCTGGTAGAAATGCCAGGTGGAAACACAATTAAAAAAAATTCAGATCATTTCCTTAAAAGAGATTCTGTGAAAAAAATGTGTTTTCCATGCTGTGCTACTGCTCTTTTCACACTCCAGACAAATGCTCCTGCCGGAGGTCAGGGACATAGAACATCTCTTCGGGGAGGAGGTCCTCTGACCACTTTAGTAAAGGGGAATAATCTATGGGAAACGATCTGGTTGAACATTCTGGAAGAAGGAGATTTCAAAAATTTAGGGGATATAGAAAAGAGCGATTTAGTGAACATATTTCCCTGGCTTGGGCCGACGAATACAAGTGAGAAAAACCAGAAAGTAACTTCTTCTGATGTCAATCCCAAACAGATGTTCTGGGGGATGCCTCGCAGGATAAGAATCAATTTCGATGCCCTCGAAACTGGCACATGCGAGATATGTGGAAAAGAATCTCATGATTTGGTAACAGGCTACATCTCCAAAAACTATGGTATTAACTATGAGGGAGGTTGGAGGCATGTATTAACTCCGCATACAGAAGATAAGAGGGGTATTCTGCCAGTCCATTTAAATCCAGGGGGAATCAGCTATCGCCACTGGCTTGGCCTTATTCAAAACGATGGAGAAGGGGGTAAACAGCCAGCTTTTATTGTTAACAAGTTTCTTGACAGACATTATAAGTTCAATTTGTTAAACGAAGTATTCAATCGCAACCCTGCACTCTGGGCTTTCGGTTACGATTTTGATAACATGAAAGCTCGCTGCTGGTATGAAAGCCAGATGCCGCTGATAATAGTTAACGAATATATTAGAGCAGAATACGAAAATGTGATTTCTCAGCTAATTAAATCAGCAGACGTTATTGCAGGAAATACCAGAAGCTGCATAAAAGAAGCTCTGTTTAGATATTCCAATAATGTAAAAGGTGATCTTTCCTTCATAGATAGCAAATTCTGGAAAGATACTGAACCTGAATTTTATAGAACTCTGAATGAGCTGCATGGTCTTCTGGCTAAAGGAGAAAACACGGTCGAGTTAAAGCTCAGCTGGTTAAAATCTTTGGCTAAAACATCATCAAAATTATTTGATGAATATTCACAGTCCGAATTTATAGGCACTGCAGACCCCAAACGCATTTCACTGGCTCGTCGGGATCTTGCGAAGTACAACTCTCCAAAAGGGCAAAAGCTGAAAACTATTCTGGGTTTGCCTATAGAAAATTCTACTAAACGATGAAGTTAGTTTGGAGTGATAAATATGGAAGGTAAGAAAAATCTATTTTTTTCCTCAGACACAAAAGCCCGCCAAGTATTGTATGAATGGTGGAGTGAGCTGGAAAAGAACAGAGGAGATCGAGCAGCATTAAGGCACTGCCACGATGTAAATGAAATTGCTTTTACTCCTTCTTTTCACCGGCTCAGAAAAAATTTGCTGGATGAATTTAATTTAAATCAAGAGGCATTGGCTGTGGTAGCCGGTGTTCTTTCGCATGTGAAAAATAATGATACAGGTTCTGATTTTGCGGTTCAAATGGCTACTCCGTCTTCGGGAAGTTCAAATGCACGGGTAAGTGGTTTGAGATTCCGGAGATTACTTACTATTGAAGAAAGACGAGAACTGTTTGCGTCAATGATCCGTACAGTTCGGTTACTGGATGGTACTGCAAACATCTTCGATCTTGCAAACAGCATCTACTGGTGGAATGAATTTACAAAAAAGCAATGGGCTTATGATTATTACACCAAGTCGCCTAATGAAAATTAATAGATAGTTCTTAAACAATAACTGGAGGAATAAATAATGACAAACTTTGTACAGCTACATATTCTCACATCGTATCCGCCTTCTAATCTTAATAGGGATGATCTCGGAAGACCTAAAACAGCCGTAATGGGTGGAACCCAGAGATTGAGAATCTCATCTCAGAGCTTAAAGAGAGCTTGGAGAACCTCTGAGATTTTCCGTGAAGCTCTTTCAGACCACATAGGCGTCAGAACAAAAGAAATGGGGAATTTCATTCATAAATCAATGATTACAGGATCTAAATTGACTGATATTCTTAACAATGGTTCACAAGCTCCTGAAATATATCCCAAAATGGGTGAAAAGAAAGCTGGAGAGGTTACAAAACAGATTGCAGGAGTTTTTGGCAAATTGAAGAAAGAAGGATTTGAAATAGAACAGCTTGCTCATTTCAGTCCTGAAGAAATAGAAAGTATTGAAAATTTAATCATTGACATATCCCAAAATAGCAGAGAATTGACAAAGGATGATCTTAACATTTTAAGGAAAGATCACACTGCGATTGACATTGCAATGTTTGGAAGGATGCTTGCAGCAAATACTCAATATAATATGGAAGCCGCAGTTCAGGTTGCTCATGCAATAACAGTCCACAAAGTTTCAGTAGAAGATGACTTCTTTACAGCGGTTGACGATCTCAACAATGGAGAAGAGGATATGGGTTCCGGTCACCTTGGGGAAACGGAATTTGCAGCCGGACTTTTTTATATCTATTTATGTATAAATCGTGATTTGCTGGAGAAGAACCTGAATGGGGATATAGATCTTACTAAAAAAGCTTTAAAAGCCCTCACCGAGTCAGCCTTGAAAGTTTCCCCTACAGGCAAGCAGAATAGCTTTGCATCAAGGGCCTATGCTTCTTATGTACTCGCTGAAAAAGGAAGCCAACAGCCCCGCTCGCTTTCGGTTGCATTCCTTAAAGCCCTAGAAGATAAGGACCTTTTGAGAAAATCCATTGAAGAACTCAGGACTACGCAGGAGAAAATAGAAAACGTCTATGGTAAATGTTGTGAGGACAAAGTTGAGATCAGCACATACACCGGCGAAGGGTCCATTAGAGATATCCTCAACTTTGTAGAAAACTAAAGCCGTAGCAGAGGGTGAACAATATGAAAAACTATCTTCTCTTCCGGCTTTATGGGCCTCTGGCTTCCTGGGGTGATATTGCAGTGGGGGTCAATAGACCCTCATATGATCATCCCTCGAAATCGGCAACAATGGGTTTACTTGCAGCGGCACTTGGGATACGGAGGGATGAAGAAGAGAAACACCGAGAACTCTCAGAGTCGTATAATTTTGCTGTAGCTGTGCATTCCTCCGGAAATTTTCTGAGGGATTACCATACAGTACAGGTCCCTTCGGCAAGTGGAATAAAAAACCAGAAATATATACTTACCAGGAAAGAAGAACTTGGAGTTGATAAAGACGAATTAAGTACAATTCTCTCTTCAAGAGATTATTACTGTGACTCATATTACACAATAGTTATATGGGGCAAAAATGCTGAATTCCCTTATTCACTTGAGTTCATCGGAAAAAAATTAAGAGAGCCCGAGTTTGTTCTTTACCTTGGAAGGAAATCCTGTCCTCCTTCTTTACCTTTTGAAGCTAAGATTGTTAGTGGAGATAACCTAGAAGAAGCAATTAAAAAAGCTGAATTCAAATGCCAGGAGTTTCTTTCGCTTTTAAAAATCCCGAATCAAGCGAGGCTTTATTGGGAAGGGGACGAAAGCGGTCTAGAGCCTGTACATACGATTACCCGCAGGGACGATATTCTCAGTCGCAAAAGATGGCAGTTTGCTGACAGGAAAGAAAATTACATGGTGCTGGAACTGGGGGGGATGAAAAATGTACATCAGTAAAGCAAGCTTAAGACAAGATGCTGCAACAAACAAGAATTTCTGGAAACTTGTAAAGGACTTTGGAGATAACTACAAAATTCATAATTTAGTCTGGTCCATGTTTTCGGAAGACCCTGACAAAAAAAGGGATTTTCTTTTCCGGCAGGAAGAAAGTAATGGTCAGCCTTTGTTTTACATCGTATCAGAAAAAGAGCCTGAGGATCAAAATGGTTTGTGGGATGTTGAATCGAAAAAGTATAATCCGTACCTTCATAGCGGACAGAAGCTTATTTTTTCACTCCGTGCCAACCCTATTGTAACAAAACGAGATGAGAACGGAAAGCAACACAGGCACGATATTGTTATGGACGCAAAAACAAAACTGGAAGCAGAAGGATCTCAAAAAAACAAAAGACCAGATTCCTTTGAGATAGCCCAGAGAGAAGGGAATGAATGGCTTCGAAAAAAAGGAACTTCCAATGGTTTTGAGATTTGCGAAACTCAGGTTATTGCAAGTGGATACAGAACCAACCGCTTCTTCAAACCTAAAGGTCATCACAGTGTAAGTATTAGTACAATTGATTTTTCTGGAATTTTAACCGTAAAGGAGCCTGAGGTTTTCTTGAATACCCTTTATCAAGGACTGGGACCTGCTAAAAGTTTTGGCTGTGGCTTATTCCTTGTACGCCCGTCCAAGTAATAATTCTCAAGTTAGGGAGACGATTCGATTTGCTACCAAAACTGAAACCTATTACTATAAAAGAACGGATTTCACTGCTCTTTCTTGAGAAAGGAGAACTGGATGTTATTGACGGTGCGTTTGTCCTGGTAGACAAAAATGGAGTCAGAACTCAGATACCTGTTGGGGGTGTGGCGTGCCTGATGCTTGAACCGGGAATAAGAGTTTCACATGCTGCCGTTACCCTTGCATCCCGTGTTGGCTGCTTATTAATCTGGATTGGAGAAGCCGGTGTAAGGTTGTATTCTGCAGGTCAGCCTGGCGGTGCGAGAGCAGACCGTTTATTATATCAGGCTAAACTTGCGCTTGATGATGAAGCCCGTCGGAAAGTTGTTCGAAAAATGTATGAAATGCGTTTTAATGAATTGCTGCCTGAAGAATATAGTGTTGAACAGATGAGAGGGGTTGAAGGTTCAAGGGTCCGGAAACTTTATGAGAATTTGGCTCAAAGAGCAGGTATTGAATGGAGTGGGCGAAATTATGACTACACTGAATGGGAAAGTGGAGACATTCAAAACCGGTGTTTAAGCTCTGCCACTTCCTGTCTCTATGGAGTAGCTGAAGCAGCTATACTGGCAGCTGGTTATTCTCCGGCGGTTGGTTTTATCCACACAGGGAAACCTAAATCTTTTGTTTACGATATTGCAGATTTATTTAAATTTGAAACTGTTGTGCCCGTAGCTTTCAGTATTGCTGCCCGGAACCCTTCAGACCCTGACAGAGCTGTAAGACTTGCCTGCAGAGACATATTCAGGGAGACCAGGTTGCTGAAAAAAATAATTCCTACAATCGAAGAAGTCCTGGTTGCAGGAGAATTACAGGTTCCGGATCCTTCTCCAGAGTCTCTTCCTCCTGCAATTCCTAATGAAAGGGGATTAAACGATGTTGGTCATCGTCCTTGAAGGGGCTCCCCCAAGACTAAGAGGCAGGCTTTCACTCTGGCTTGTGGAAATAAGGGCAGGAGTATATGTGGGTGATTATTCCGTAAAAGTCAGGGATATGATATGGAAAAATGTGGAAGAAGAAATGATGGAAGGAGATATGAAAGATGGAAACGCAATAATGATATGGTCAACAAACAGCGAAGCTGGATACGATTTCAAAACTCTCGGAGATAATCACAGGATACCGAGAGAAATGGATGGGATCAAGTTAATATCCTTTGTGCCAGAAAATAAAGCTGAAAGCCAAATTCATGAGGACTTATGAAGAAGCTGAGTCAACCTCAAATTTTATATTATATATTAAATAAGTTTTTATTTATAGGAATTCTTTTTCCTATTAATCATATAAAAGAGAAACAGAGTTCCCCACAAGCGTGGGGATGAACCGCAGACGCAGCAGTAAAAGCCGCCGCTAATGCAGAGTTCCCCACAAGCGTGGGGATGAACCGGCTACCATTTTATCAACAGCCTTTGACGTGTCGAGTTCCCCACAAGCGTGGGGATGAACCGAATTAATAGAAATTTACAAGCAATTTTTAGAAGAGTTCCCCACAAGCGTGGGGATGAACCGAGGTTGACAATGCAGTTGCCCCGGTAGACAGCGAGTTCCCCACAAGCGTGGGGATGAACCGTAAAAAAGAGAGTTTAAATCATGCCTATTGTTGAGTTCCCCACAAGCGTGGGGATGAACCGCCGATAATATACGAATCCATGACATGAAATTGGAGTTCCCCACAAGCGTGGGGATGAACCGAGATCAAAACTAACGGACAACATTATCAACATGAGTTCCCCACAAGCGTGGGGATGAACCGCAGCCCAGGCAGCAGAACAGGCAGCAGCAACAGAGTTCCCCACAAGCGTGGGGATGAACCGTAATCTGCATCCACTCCGGTTTTGTGTGATCTGAGTTCCCCACAAGCGTGGGGATGAACCGTAGGTAGCCCCCCGCTGGTAGGACTCTTTGACGAGTTCCCCACAAGCGTGGGGATGAACCGCAGCTTCTCCGGCTCCTCCGGCTCTACTAATAGAGTTCCCCACAAGCGTGGGGATGAACCGTATGTGGAGGCACCGATCGGGAATACAAATTAGAGTTCCCCACAAGCGTGGGGATGAACCGTTGCTTGCCATACGGAATCTGTACCTCGATTGGAGTTCCCCACAAGCGTGGGGATGAACCGGCAGATATATACCAAAACCACCAACGAAAGGCGAGTTCCCCACAAGCGTGGGGATGAACCGGCACCAATAGGAATAACTGTTTAAAAAAGTAGGAGTTCCCCACAAGCGTGGGGATGAACCGAAGGTATCAAAAGATAAGAAATACCACAAGTGCGAGTTCCCCACAAGCGTGGGGATGAACCGGCGCAAAAACGGAGAGACCCGGAGCTCGCGGAGAGTTCCCCACAAGCGTGGGGATGAACCGCCCCAAGAGACAGCCACATTATTTCCCTCATTGAGTTCCCCACAAGCGTGGGGATGAACCGATACAGGGTATCTCCTGACATGCTATTAACCGGAGTTCCCCACAAGCGTGGGGATGAACCGCCCCCTTAATAGGCACATGAAGAAATGACATTGAGTTCCCCACAAGCGTGGGGATGAACCGATATAGGGTATCTCCTGACATGCCATTAACCGGAGTTCCCCACAAGCGTGGGGATGAACCGTCTTTTGATCTGCAAGCAGGCGAAACTTGTCCGAGTTCCCCACAAGCGTGGGGATGAACCGCGTCAGATACGAGTTTGACGGCAACAAAACAAGAGTTCCCCACAAGCGTGGGGATGAACCGGCAGTATAAACACTTCAATAGCTGAATTATTAGAGTTCCCCACAAGCGTGGGGATGAACCGACAAATGGCAAAACAAAAAGCAGCAACACCAAGAGTTCCCCACAAGCGTGGGGATGAACCGTATAATCCACATGGTCGCCGGGCACCAGACAAGAGTTCCCCACAAGCGTGGGGATGAACCGCCCTGTCTCCCTTTCAAAATATTTTTTAATATGAGTTCCCCACAAGCGTGGGGATGAACCGTTCCTCATCTCTTAGGTATACTGCCCCTTCATGAGTTCCCCACAAGCGTGGGGATGAACCGATCTGTCTCAATCTCGGTTCATTGGTGGCTTGGAGTTCCCCACAAGCGTGGGGATGAACCATTCGAGGTCTTAAGCTGGCTGATTTCATATTCGAGTTCCCCACAAGCGTGGGGATGAACCGTATGTAAGAAGCACAAACACTATGCAAATTGTGAGTTCCCCACAAGCGTGGGGATGAACCGGCATCAATAGGAATAACTGTTTAAAAAAGTAGGAGTTCCCCACAAGCGTGGGGATGAACCGCGTTTAGGGACAATGGGTACGAAATGGTGATGGAGTTCCCCACAAGCGTGGGGATGAACCGCAGGTAGAAGCCTAAAATATAGAATAATTTGTGAGTTCCCCACAAGCGTGGGGATGAACCGATTATGTTATACAATCTCTATAATTCTGTTATGAGTTCCCCACAAGCGTGGGGATGAACCGCTCCTAAAAATCAGCTCTCCAGCCAGCACAGCGAGTTCCCCACAAGCGTGGGGATGAACCGTATTTTATCAGGCTGGACGGGACGGGAAATGAGAGTTCCCCACAAGCGTGGGGATGAACCGAAGGAATACACGAATTGAGAATGCTCTTTTTTGAGTTCCCCACAAGCGTGGGGATGAACCGGCAGTCCGGAACGCTAAAAAACGTTTTGAGGAGAGTTCCCCACAAGCGTGGGGATGAACCGCTCTTTGGGGATGATCCCCTTAAGGCTTTAGGGAGTTCCCCACAAGCGTGGGGATGAACCGATACCCATGAGCCGGTTGTGAACCAAACAATCGAGTTCCCCACAAGCGTGGGGATGAACCGTTCCGCAACGCCGACCTTTTCCGAGGATTCGGGAGTTCCCCACAAGCGTGGGGATGAACCGCAGCAGCAGACACAGCCAATAAAGCAAAAGTAGAGTTCCCCACAAGCGTGGGGATGAACCGTAATACAGCTTAGAGATGATAGTTACACAGGAGAGTTCCCCACAAGCGTGGGGATGAACCGCGGACCGCACTAACTATATATGGTACGACGCCGAGTTCCCCACAAGCGTGGGGATGAACCCTAATCCCGGGCAGAACGGGCGGGAAGGAGGAGGAGTTCCCCACAAGCGTGGGGATGAACCCTAATCCCGGGCAGAACGGGCGGGAAGGAGGAGGAGTTCCCCACAAGCGTGGGGATGAACCGGTAATTGCATCAACCAAGCCAAAGTCCGCCCCGAGTTCCCCACAAGCGTGGGGATGAACCGCCAGGACCGCCAAGGCAACAGACAGTTAAATCGAGTTCCCCACAAGCGTGGGGATGAACCGCGTGTATACATACTCTCCAAATGATTCCCGCAGAGTTCCCCACAAGCGTGGGGATGAACCGCAGTGGGCTACTACTGCTCGTTGAGCACTTCGGAGTTCCCCACAAGCGTGGGGATGAACCGGGTGTCGTGTCTATGGCTCTGCGCCGGATAGAGAGTTCCCCACAAGCGTGGGGATGAACCGGGAATTTACTCAGATTAGTATAGGTAGTTATAGAGTTCCCCACAAGCGTGGGGATGAACCGAAATGGGGGAAGGGCGAACTGACGACGAGATAGAGTTCCCCACAAGCGTGGGGATGAACCGAGATAAAAGACTACATGTTCAACGCTCCCACTGAGTTCCCCACAAGCGTGGGGATGAACCGCCTGAAATAAGGAGGGGAAAAAGTGCAAACGAGAGTTCCCCACAAGCGTGGGGATGAACCGCAACTTGACCCAAAAAAACCAACGGTTCTAAGGAGTTCCCCACAAGCGTGGGGATGAACCGCCCTTGGTTCAGGCTCAAAGCAGCTGAAAGCAGAGTTCCCCACAAGCGTGGGGATGAACCGTTTCTTCTTTCGTGTTTTTAACACGTGGTTTTGAGTTCCCCACAAGCGTGGGGATGAACCGTAATACCAAACTCGGCGAGCCAGTCGATTGATGAGTTCCCCACAAGCGTGGGGATGAACCGTTATAACTGCAAAAATTGCTCCTCTGGTTTTTGAGTTCCCCACAAGCGTGGGGATGAACCGCTTATATTACTCATTGGGGCAGCATAGCAGTAGAGTTCCCCACAAGCGTGGGGATGAACCGAGCGTAAATGACCTGTGTACGAGCTGGCAGACGAGTTCCCCACAAGCGTGGGGATGAACCGTTAGTGGGAGACTGATAGAATGGTGACGAGACGAGTTCCCCACAAGCGTGGGGATGAACCGAATGGGGGATGGATGGAAGAATGGGGGATGGAGAGTTCCCCACAAGCGTGGGGATGAACCGGTTATTTTAATGATACTTCTTTAGGTTCTCCGGAGTTCCCCACAAGCGTGGGGATGAACCGTAACCCGATCTGCTTTGTCCTCGGATTTACTCGAGTTCCCCACAAGCGTGGGGATGAACCGGTACGGGCTGACCAGAGGGCACTTGCAGAAAGGAGTTCCCCACAAGCGTGGGGATGAACCGGAAATACTGGTGCAGACAAAACTAGACATCGAGAGTTCCCCACAAGCGTGGGGATGAACCGAAATGGACGATGTGGACGAACATTACGGGATGGAGTTCCCCACAAGCGTGGGGATGAACCGTCTGGGTTCCACCTTGTGACAACTTGGGCAGTGAGTTCCCCACAAGCGTGGGGATGAACCGTAATGGGTATCATAACATCGTGCAGTATTTTTGAGTTCCCCACAAGCGTGGGGATGAACCGTCATTACCATCTTATACATGGCACACAGTATAGAGTTCCCCACAAGCGTGGGGATGAACCGCAGGAAACCCTGATTTGGCGCTCGTGTGCAAAGAGTTCCCCACAAGCGTGGGGATGAACCGCAAAAAATGATAGCTAAGGCTCGTCTCATAATGAGTTCCCCACAAGCGTGGGGATGAACCGACTGCCCATTGCGCCAAATGCGCCGAGCCCTGGAGTTCCCCACAAGCGTGGGGATGAACCGCTAGGTCCGCAATGTCAACCGAGCTTCTTTCTGAGTTCCCCACAAGCGTGGGGATGAACCGCAGAATGGACAGAAAGTATCGGGGAATCCGAAGAGTTCCCCACAAGCGTGGGGATGAACCGAGAACCCGGGCCGTCTATATACCGAGTGATGAGAGTTCCCCACAAGCGTGGGGATGAACCGGCCGTGCTTTTGTTCAATTTCGCCTCCCACCCGAGTTCCCCACAAGCGTGGGGATGAACCGAGAGGGCGAAAGCCGATGACGATCGACGGGTCGAGTTCCCCACAAGCGTGGGGATGAACCGCCTTCGAGGATCAAAAGAGCTGCCAGCTGGGCGAGTTCCCCACAAGCGTGGGGATGAACCGGGGAAAACAGCAAAAATACCATATCAAATACAGAGTTCCCCACAAGCGTGGGGATGAACCGTCGGTTTTAGAAGAGATCCGGAGGCTCAACTCGAGTTCCCCACAAGCGTGGGGATGAACCGGTCCCGGCCCGAGGGCCCGCTTCGCTCGGAACGAGTTCCCCACAAGCGTGGGGATGAACCGTACAATTTAAGGTCGAGGGTAAATGGGAAAAGGAGTTCCCCACAAGCGTGGGGATGAACCGTCACACCCCGCGCCCCATCGACCAGATAGTCAGAGTTCCCCACAAGCGTGGGGATGAACCGGCGCTGAGTGATGAGTTGGGGAGGAAGCGGGGGAGTTCCCCACAAGCGTGGGGATGAACCGGTAGTTACCGTCTACTGCACCGGGTGTCCGTTGAGTTCCCCACAAGCGTGGGGATGAACCGCAGGCAACGAAAGAATCGGCTTCCCATCATCTGAGTTCCCCACAAGCGTGGGGATGAACCGCAGCTCGCGCAATGGGTGCTATGGAAATACGAGAGTTCCCCACAAGCGTGGGGATGAACCGGTAGGAAAAACGCCGTAAATAGAAAATCTGGAGAGTTCCCCACAAGCGTGGGGATGAACCGAAAGATTTTTCGGGGGGATTTGTATGTGTATGGAGTTCCCCACAAGCGTGGGGATGAACCGCGCACTTGCCAGTTTAGGTTTGGTATGCGATCGAGTTCCCCACAAGCGTGGGGATGAACCGAAGAATGGAAGAGGGCAAATCTGTATGCTTAGGAGTTCCCCACAAGCGTGGGGATGAACCGTAACCTGCTACACGTCGAACGGGTACAGCAGAGAGTTCCCCACAAGCGTGGGGATGAACCGATAGTTATTGACATGTCAGGAGTCCCTAAAACGAGTTCCCCACAAGCGTGGGGATGAACCGTCAGCAGTTTTGAAGACAATTATATCGAAATTGAGTTCCCCACAAGCGTGGGGATGAACCGCGCCCATCAAGGAAGTGTCCGAGGTAATTGCAGAGTTCCCCACAAGCGTGGGGATGAACCGAATTAGTTATCTCCGCTTGGAGCGGATTAAACGAGTTCCCCACAAGCGTGGGGATGAACCGCATATGCAACTCTGAACCAATTAGATTAAACAGAGTTCCCCACAAGCGTGGGGATGAACCGCCATTAACTCAAATGCTGATTCCCTCAACAAAGAGTTCCCCACAAGCGTGGGGATGAACCGGAAAATCAAATAAGAGTTAGAGAGCATTAGATGAGTTCCCCACAAGCGTGGGGATGAACCGAATGTAGTTCAGTGAACAGTCTTTATTTATTAGAGTTCCCCACAAGCGTGGGGATGAACCGATTAGGAGATGATTAAAACGACGGACGAGAAAGAGTTCCCCACAAGCGTGGGGATGAACCGATAATACAGCGTCGCTATTCCCAAACTGCCGGGAGTTCCCCACAAGCGTGGGGATGAACCGAGAAAGACCCGCTGGATAATTTGAAGGATGGAGAGTTCCCCACAAGCGTGGGGATGAACCGACATAGCCAGCAATTACAGGCAGATATACTTTGAGTTCCCCACAAGCGTGGGGATGAACCGACACTCCAAACAATTTACATAGTTTCACAGTAGAGTTCCCCACAAGCGTGGGGATGAACCGAAGATGAATTATATTGTGCTGAAGTGACACACGAGTTCCCCACAAGCGTGGGGATGAACCGACCAGGGAAGTACCATGGAAGAAACACATGAGGAGTTCCCCACAAGCGTGGGGATGAACCGAAGTAGAAATATTTTCAAATGAACATACAGATGAGTTCCCCACAAGCGTGGGGATGAACCGTCATTACCTGACTTTTGAGCTCTCCCTTTTCAGAGTTCCCCACAAGCGTGGGGATGAACCTTTTATTAACGTCGGGCAGGCGCTTGCACCCACGAGTTCCCCACAAGCGTGGGGATGAACCGTTAAGGAGTGTAGGAGAGAAGCTTATACTGGCGAGTTCCCCACAAGCGTGGGGATGAACCGGGTTATTTTGACAATAAAACCAAAAATCTATAGAGTTCCCCACAAGCGTGGGGATGAACCGTCATAGCGTAAACGTTAGCGTTAAAGGCTCCCGAGTTCCCCACAAGCGTGGGGATGAACCGATATTCAGGCAAAAACCCGCCGCCGATTGAAACATTTCAGGAGCCACAGGCAGCGGGAAAAGTTGGCTATTCGCGAGCAAGATCCACTAAAACAAGGATTGAAACTTCCTAAGTGAGTTGCTATTTCTGAAATAGTATATTATTCGCGAGCAAGATCCACTAAAACAAGGATTGAAACGATAGTCACCGTCATCTTCTTCTTCGACATCCCAAACAATTCGCGAGCAAGATCCACTAAAAAAAGGATTGAAACTATGTAACCTGGTTACGATGGGTTACGTTTTCTTATAAAAGTCGAATCTCTTATTATCTTGATAAAACCAAATTACAGAATAATCCGAAAAGAAGGACGGGAAACATAGACAATGGAACAGCGTATCAATATTGCCCTTTAAAATAGGGGTTCCGTTGCAAAAATAATTTTTCTGTACTTTAAGGCTATTATTATTTCCTTTAAATATGATTTTACCCCCAGTTTTATCACCAAAATTGCCTTATTGTGAAGGATTCCAACGGTTCTGTAAAATGCTCTGATTTTTTGCAACGGTACCAGTAAACTTATCTTTTCCAAAATTGCAAGTTGACATTAATATATTTTTTATAATCTCAAAGCATATAGATTATAATATTTTTTAAAAATCTCTCTAAACCACTCAACGAATGAAATTAATCAATTGAAATTTTTAAATTTAGAGGTGAAAAGTTGAACAAAAATCATCTTATTATATTACTGATTTTTATAGTAGCTACGATAGCCTATGGCTGTACAGGTGGCGGCTATCAAGATCGCCAGTGGGAATACAGCATGGCACGCCACACTTCGTTATTATCACCCTATTTAAAAACAGTTTCAGATGCTTCAAGAAGCGGCGATTTTAAAACGCTTGTTACATACGGTCAATACATTGCCGATGATACTCAAAAGGCAATCGATGAAAACAACCAATTTAAAGTCTCTCCGAAACTACAAGAAGCTCAAAAGGAATGGGGTCTTGCTATACAGGACTATAATTCTGCTGGGAAGCTAATGGTAAAGGCAGGTAATGAAGCGCTTGCTAATATAGATGCAGTAGCAGACATAAATCAATCTAGCGAATATTTGAAAACTGGAAATAATCATTATAATAGAGCAAATCAGGTGTGCTTATCAATCCACGGCTAAATAATTTAAGCCCATTTTTACACTGTACTTTTCCATTTTCATAAGCATTCCCCTTGATTTTGCTCTGAATAATGTGTTACGTAAGTTATTTCGTAACGAGCCCTTAGCGGCATGATGGAACATAAGTTCGATATAATTTTTATTCTTCATTATTTTTTTGATAGCAATTTAATATAGCTATTATTTTTACCTTGACATTGTCATATTAACTCATTTTTGTAGGTATTGCAACATATTTCCACCCAAATTTACATCATTTTGAGACTA
>MCHG01000300.1_pt1 | contig 18965 bp, 19 predicted proteins | sample 787351 | NCBI WGS metagenome assembly MCHG01 (sample SAMN05430296, study PRJNA330682) | permafrost metagenome | biome: Cold desert; feature: permafrost; material: soil; isolation source: enrichment culture inoculated with soil incubated with H2/CO2 at 20 degrees... ... | reverse complement strand
CCGTGTGCGTTAATTGCGCAAGCACGGTTCTGGGAGGGTTTGTCACTGTAAAGTGCCATTCTACTCGACCCAACTTATCGTGCGGCCGGGCAAGGTCGTGTGATTTAACGGGTGGAAATCCCGTCTGGAAAGGCTAAAGCCACGCCACCAGTAGCGAGTCATGGAGGCGCATGGGTAACCATATTAATATGTTGGAAAGCTACAAGAATGCCGTCACAAAATTATTATTCAAGTGGCTCAATAGAAGAAGTCAACGTCGAAGTTACACCTACGAGAAATTCAACCAGTATTTGAAATGGAATCCTTTGCTGGAACCCAAAATTTATGTAAACGTTTACGGATAATTCGACTGTGAACCATAGGATTGAGGAGCCGTGTGCGTTTGTTGCGCCTGTACGGATCTGAGAGGGGTGTAGGTGCAATCGGCGAAAACCGAGAGGCCTGCATTCTACTCGACAACCATCATGACTTGACGTCGCAAAAGGGAATGAAAATTAGGGTATAGTACTGGGTACTAAATAGGAAGTTCTCTTTTAGAAATAACAGTAAGTCTGGCTCGCAATTCCTTTTATTGGATATCCTAAGAGATAGGACAAGAGCAGAGGATGTAAATAAAATTGGTGGTAATTAAACCCCGTTTATCAAGCTTGGGAGAGTATTGGGGTAAGTAAGAATATGGTCGAGTAAGCATAACAGACAAGTCCCTGTCCCTTTGTCTGGCTCAAAAGGAGCAGAAATTAATAAAACTAGGCCATGGGTCGGTATTTCACATCTAGATAATATTCAAAAGGAAATTTTGAATATTATCTAGATGTGAAAATGTTTTCATGTTAGAATAAGCGTAAAGGCTGCATTGTAGGTCAGGGTAAAGAAAATAATATGAAAATATATTCATAAAGGTGGATTATGATTAATATCAAAGAAGTTGCCAAGCTGGCTAATACTTCAATAACTACAGTATCAAGGGCTATCAATAATAGCGGATATGTAAAGATGGAGACAAGAAAGAGAATAGAAGAAACTATTAAGATCCTGGGCTATAAGCCACTTGAAAGAAGTGGCGGAGCAAAAGCAACAAAAACATTCGGACTAATTGTCCCGAATATAGAAAATCCTTTCTATGGGAAAATGGCCAATCACTTGAGCAATGTTGCTAATTCCTTCAACTATAATTTGTTGCTCATCAATATCAAGTGTATTGACGAGAACAAGGACGAAGTTTTGATCGATTTGTTGAATAACAGGGTAAACGGACTGATTTATGCTTCTTCTTATAGGAGCTTGGAAATTGCCCATCTAGCCCAAGATAAGGGCATTCCTGTAGTTGTACTGGATAGGGAAATTAAGACTGACAAAATAACATCAGTCAGTGTAAACAACAACTATGGTGCTTTTATTGCTACTGAGCATCTAATAAAACTAGGCCATAAAAACATAGCCTTTATCGGTGCATCGGAGAAGATGGAAATATCCACAAAAAGAAAGACGGGGTACTTGAGAGCGCTTGAGGCTAATAATATTTCAGTTGATGAAAGACAGATATGTTATGGCAATTATACAATGCAAAGCGGTTTTGAATGTGCAGAAATGTTGCTAAAGGATAATCAAGAAATTACTGCAGTACTGGCCGTCAATGATTTGATGGCTATAGGAGTAATAAACTATTTGCATAAATCCGGTCGAAAGGTGCCAGAAGATGTTTCAGTCCTTGGTTTTGATAATATTGAACTGGCGGGAAGCATTACTCCCTCATTAACGACCGTAGAGTATCCCATAGAAAGGATGAGTGAAGTGGTCATTGAATTGCTTCTAAGACAGATTTCGGACACTGGGAACAGTGTAGAAGCGTTGACACTGTTTCCCAAGCTGGTTGTTAGAGAAAGTACAGGACCTGTTAAAAAGTGAGAGAATGAAAGTAGCAACGATAAGCCTCGTCAAGTTATGAATATTGAAGAAGAAGGAATAGTTTAGAATGAAAAATAAAAGTATTTACTTATTGCTCATACCGGGACTTATTGTTATCAGCCTTTTTCTATTCTTACCTATACTAATGACCACCCTACCTTCATTTATTGGTGACAATGGATTAACTCTAGGCAGATATTTGGCTTTTTTTAAAGATGATTACTTTATGAGTATACTCACCCGAACCTTGCGAATCGGGATCATCACCACCATCATTTGTGTCCTGCTCGGTGTACCCGTATCCTTTTATGTGGCTAAAAGTAACCCTAAGATAAAGGGGCTATTGCTTGCAGCAGCAATATTTCCTCAGCTGACGGATTCAGTGGTACGTTCTTTCGCCTGGATGACCATACTGGGGAAAAACGGTATTATCAATACCTTGCTCGTCTCAACTCATATATTGCAAGAACCTCAGAAGTTCTTATATACAGAATCGGCTATAATCGTCGGCTCTGTCTATCTCTTTCTACCCTTAATGATCATCTCCATGGTGGGGGTGATGGACAGCATAGAGGATGATTTAATTGAAGCAGCGGAAAGCTTGGGGGCCAACAAATTCACAGCCTTCTTAAAAATCATCTTCCCATTAAGTGTACCGGGGATGATTGTAGGCAGTGTTTTGGTCTTTACAGGTACCTTTACGGCGTACACAACCCCTCAACTTTTGGGAGGAAATCAGAATACAGTTTTAGCAACGCTGTTGTATCAGAAGGCCATGACCTTGAATGATTGGACACAGGCTTCGGTGCTTTCCACTGTGATGATTCTGATTACCCTGGCAGTGATGTTGGGGATCAATAAATTCGCCTCAAGATTATATGAAAGAGGTGTATAGCTTGAAGGGGAATAAGCTTTTTGTTTTCTTCGTTATTTTAGTCTATGTGTTTCTCTGCGGACCGCTGCTGATCATTATCACCACTGCCTTTGACTCAGGCAATATTATGTCCTTCCCCCCCAAGGGTTTCAGCCTGCAGTGGTTTAGCAATGCCTTTCACTCCAGAACCTTTATGACAACCCTGGGTATCAGCTTTAAGGTAGCAGTTATAGCCACACTTATTGCAATGGTTATAGGGATACCTGCAGCTTATGCACTGAGCAGAAAAAATTATCGAGGAAAAGCTGCGATGCAGAGCATATTCTTATCACCCATCATTGTACCCGGTGTGGTACTGGGCTTTGCTTTCTTTCGCTTCTTAACGTTAAAATTGCAATTAGATATTTTTACAAGTCTGCTCATAGGGCATGTAATTATCGTTATTCCCTACATCATACGTGTCGTCGGGTCCAGCTTGGAAAATCTGGATTTCTCTATTGAAGATGCGGCAGTAAGTTTGGGAGCAACAAAACTGAAGGCCTTTTTCCTAGTAATCCTTCCCAATGTAACGTCAGGGGTCATAGCCGCGTTTATGTTGGCTTTCATTAACTCCTTCAATAATGTACCAGTATCCCTATTCTTGACTGGGCCCGGTGTGAGCACCTTGCCCATCAGTATGATGAGCTATGTGGAATACAACTATGATCCAACGATTTCCGCACTGTCGGTGATCCTGATGGCGATGACAGTGCTAATTATGTTTGTTGTAGAAAAAACGTTAGGCATCAGCAATTTTGCGAAATAGGGAGGTGAAGTAATGGCGTTAATCAATTTAAAAGATATTACGGTTTCCTATGATGGGAAATCAGATATCCTCAAAAAACTGAATTTAGACATAGAAAAAGGCCAGTTCGTTTCCTTGCTTGGCCCCAGCGGCTGCGGGAAAACAACGACACTCAGGGTTATTGCCGGCTTCATAGAAACAAAGGCAGGAGACTTCATATTTGATGGCCATAATTATACAAAGCTAGCAGTTCATAAACGAAATTTCGGCTTGGTGTTTCAAAGCTATGCCTTATTTCCCCATCTGAGTGTGTTTGATAATGTGGCTTTTGGCCTGAAAATGCGTAAGACTACTAAGGAAGAACTGAGAAAGGCCGTCGAGGCAATCCTAGAAGTAGTGGATTTAAAAGCGTTTAGCAAACGATATCCCAAGGAACTCTCAGGGGGGCAACGGCAGAGAGTTGCGTTAGCAAGAGCCCTAGTCATTAAGCCGGACCTGCTGCTCTTAGATGAGCCACTTAGTAATCTAGATGCCAAGCTTCGCTTAAAAATGCGAGTGGAAATTAAAAAACTTCAGCAAAAGCTTGGCATTACGACATTATTTGTAACCCATGACCAGGAGGAATGCTTTTCTATCTCCGATAAGGTAGCCGTGATGAATAAGGGGGTAGTAGAGCAGTATGATTCCCCAGAAACGATCTATTCCCATCCTAAAACGGAGTTTGTCGCAAGATTTATAGGCTTTGAGAATTTCATCAATCTTAAAAAGCAGGAATTGGGACGATTCCTAACGGACGACGGTATTTCATTACATATTAGGGATGATCAGAACTTTGCAGAGAGTGACGCAATGTCTTACGGGACGATAAGGCCTGACGATATTGAGCTGCTTTCAGCTGAAGCCAGTCAAACTGCCAATGTAATCGAGGGTAATATTGAGATAAGGACTTTCGTTGGTAAGGACTATCAGTACAGCGTAGACACAAAGCTGGGGTCATTGATTGTAAACAGCAGTAAGGATCAGATTTATCAGCAAGGGGATAGGGTAAAGTTACATTTACCTTCCAATAAATTAATTATCATTAAAAAAACTAAGGAGGAATAGTCTAGTGAAAAAAATCGCAGTAATTCTATCATGCCTCATGCTAACGACGCTGGTTGCAGGGTGCGGTGCTCAAAAGCCCACTCCAACCAATGAGGGGACACCAAAACAATTAGTCGTATCAACTTGGGGCTTAAATCAGGATCAATATATGAAAAATGTCATTGAACCCTTTGAAAAAGCCAACAATGTTAAGGTCGTCGTTGAAGTTGGAAATAATGATGAACGCTTGGCAAAGCTGAAAAACAACCCCAACAGCACAGTAGATGTAATTTATTTAGCAGAATCTTATTCCCAGCAGGGTATTGAGGATGGTCTGTTTGCAAAAATCGACTATAGCAAAGTACCCAATGCTAAAAAGATTTTGCCTGTTGCCCAAAAGTTTGTCGAAGCAGGGTATGGGCCGGCTTATACGTTGAACCGTGCAGCCATCGTATATAATCCTAATAAAGTTAACGGAAAAATTACGTCTTGGAAGGATTTATGGAAAGCAGACCTCAAGGGTAAAATTTCAATTCCGGATATCACCACGACCTTTGGACCTGCTATGGTATTTGCAGGAGGAATCAATGCCGGCACAGAGGTAAAGAGTGACAATGGTGCCGCTGCCTTTAAGTCATTAGAAGCTTTAAAACCCAATGTGGTCAAGACCTATACGAAATCCTCAGATTTAGTCAATATGTTCTCCAATGGAGAAATTACCGCTGCAGTAGCTGCCGATTTTGTGGTTGCTTCCATCAAGAAAGCAATGCCTGATGCCGTCTATGTAGACCCAACAGAGGGAGCCTTTCTGAACTTTAATACCATTAATATTACGAAAAATTCAAAGAATCAAGAACTGGCTACGAAGTTTATTGATTATGTATTAAGTGCAGAGGTAGAGAGTAAGACTGCAGCCTTTGTGGGTGATTCACCGATTAATGTGGATGTCAAGTTGGCGGACAAGGATGCAGCAAACCTAACCTATGGTGAAGGCGTCAATAAAGCCAAGACTTTAGATTACAGCTTAGTCAACAAACAGCTGAAACCGTGGATTGATCAGTGGAACAGATTATTTAATAAATAAATAATTAATTAATTGAAGGAGAGCCAGCATGGATGCAGAGTTGATTATTAAACATGTGCACGTATTTAATACTTACTTTAAGAAGTTTTTGTATAGAGATGTCGCTGTTTTGAATGGTAAGTTTCTTCATATATCAGAAGTGGATGACATGCCATTAAAGGCAGTAACGGTTATCGACGGAAGTGGGAAGTATCTTATTCCGGGATTCATTGATATCCACATGCACATTGAAAGCTCCATGACTACTCCGATTCAATTTGCCAAGGCAGTTGTTACACAGGGTGTAACAACTGTTGTGGCAGATCCGCATGAAATGGCCAATGTATTTGGACTAGAGGGAATAGAGGCTATGATGGATATAAAATGTAGCGAGCTGATCGATATATTTTATGGCATTCCCAGCTCTGTTCCTTCTACTTCTTTGGCAATGGAAACATCAGGCGGAAGCATCGGTGTTCTAGAAGTGGAAAGACTGCTCCAAAGAGAAGATGTACTCTGTCTTGGCGAAGTGATGAATTTTAAGGATTTGGTTCAGAATAGCGATTCAACTATAAACCAAATTATTAGACTGATCAAAGAAAAAAAGCCTGAACTGGTGATCGAGGGACATTGCCCAAGGATATCCGGCTTAGACCTTTCCAAATATATCAACAGCGGGGTAGATGGTGATCACACCCAACAGACCGTAAAATCCCTTGAGGAGAAGATACAAAACGGTATGTTCATGGAAATACAGGAAAAATCGATGACCAAGGACAACCTGGATTATCTCATGGCAAATAATCTATACGAACATTTTGCCTTGGTGACAGACGATGTGATGGCAGATAAGCTGGTGGAGGGACATCTAAACAGCTTAGTAAAAAAGGCTGTTAAAATGGGTATGACGCCTGAGATGGCCATCTATGTGTCCACCTACACACCTGCAAGAAGAATGAAGCTACTAGATCGGGGGAGCATAGCGCCAGGTAAAGTGGCTGATTTCGTACTGCTCAGTGAGCTTGAGGATGTTGTCATTGACGCGGTGTATAAACGTGGCGTAAACGTTGAAGAAATGACAGCCGGCAGGACAGACCTTCAGCAGTTTTTTCCGGCACATTTCTATCAAAGTATCAAACTCCCCAAGCTTTCCGCAACCGATTTTATCGTAAAAACGCCCGATCATGAACCCAAGGTGTTCTGTAGAATCATGAATGTCCAATCGGACAGCACGTTTACCGAGGAGAGCTTTGATTGGCTAGGGGTAGAGCAAGATCAATTGATGTGGCAGAGTTCTAAATATTGTCTGCTGTCTGTCTTTGAACGGTATGGCATCAATAATAACAGAGCCTATGGCTTGGCGGGTGGAGATGTATTTCAGCGCGGCGCTGTGGCTAGCAGTTATGCCCATGACTGTCATAATCTATTGGTGCTGGGGAAGAATACTGAGGATATGGTCCTAGTGGCCAATTGGGTGATTGAACATCAGGGCGGTATTTGTGTGGCAGAGCAGGGAAGAATTGTTGCTGCCTTGGAATTACCCGTCGGTGGTATTTTATCTGAAGAACCACTAGATATTCTGGCTGAAAAGTTAAAGGGCATAAGACAGGCGCTGAAGGCACTGGGTTATCATCATCATAACGAAATCATGTCTCTGAGTACCTTGTCACTGCCGGTCAGTCCGGCTTTGAAGATCAGTGACCGAGGCTTGATTAATGTCAATGAACAGGAAATCGTGAATTTATTTGTAGAAACTAAATAGTTGATGAAAAGAAGGTACTCATTGTGGCTAGCTTGTTAATTAAAAATGTAACGATATTGACCATGAATAAGGAAAAGGAACTGATAGAAAACGGCGTTGTGGTGATCACCGGTGATGCCATTGAGGCTGTGGGCGGACAAGAGTTGCTGGAACACTATCATGCCGATAAAGTCATTGATGGCAAAGGCGGCATCTTAATGCCCGGGATGGTGAACACCCATACCCATGCTGCTATGGTGGTTTTCAGAAGTCTAGGGGATGATCTGCCAGATCGGCTTAAACGGTACATTCTCCCGCTTGAGAAAAAGTTAGTTGATCAAAACCTGGTAGCACTGGGCTCGAAATATGCTATCGCGGAAATGCTGGCCTCCGGTGTGACGACCTTTGCGGATATGTATTATTTTGAAGATGAAGTGGCAAAGGCAGCGAAAGAAATGGGCATTCGAGCAGTACTAGGGGAAACCGTGGTGGACTTTCCATCGCCAGACTCCAAGGAAGCTTACGGCGGCCTGGCCTACGCTGAACAGTTTATAGAAAAGTGGCAAGAGGATGACTTAATCACGCCTGCCATCGCTCCTCATGCACCCTATACCAATGACAGTTCGCATCTGCAAAGGGCATCAGCACTTTCTGAAAAATATGATGTTCCGATGATGATGCATGTGGCCGAGATGGATGACGAAATTCAAAAATACAAGACTGAATATAATATGACTCCAGTGCAATATCTGGACAGCCTTGGGGTGCTCAATGACCGATTCATTGCTGCTCATTTGATCTATGTTTCGATCGAGGACCTCGATATTCTTGAAAAAAGAAAGATCGGCGTCGCTCATAATATCGGTGCTAATGCCAAGGCGGGAAAAGGGGTACCGCCACTTAAGGAAATGGTTAATAGAAAGATGAAGGTGGGGCTAGGTAGTGACGGACCGATGAGCGGAAATACACTGGATATCATCACTCAAATGTCATTGGTAGCTAAGATACATAAGTTGTTTAACAGGGACAGGACTCTATTTCCAGCAATGGACATTCTAGAAATGGCTACGATAGGCGGTGCAAGGGCCTTAAATCTGGATAAGTTGATCGGCTCTATTGAACCGAGGAAAAAGGCTGATTTGGTGATTCTGGAAACCTCCTCTGTGAACATGCAGCCTATTTATGATTATTATGCCACCATTGTTTACGCCGCCAATGCAGGCAATGTAGATACGGTAATTGTTAATGGAAAGGTTTTGCTCAGGAATAAATGCTTCACCGAATTTGATTTCGGCAAAACGAGGGAAGAATTAATGGTATTAAGTAAAGAAATAAAAATGATGATAAGTTGACATCATCACGCCCCGGTTGATGGACTATTTGCTGAAAATGATTATGAACTCATAAGAAATTTTGGTCTAAAAAGACTTTGCGAGAGGGAGTGATTTCATGCGTTACGAAGGAACCGTCTATCGGCCACCCAGCGAAGGCGAAAGTTTGCTGATTCAAGCGACTATCGGCTGTCCCCATAATCATTGTACATTTTGTGGTATGTATCGGAACACAAAGTTTCGGATCCGATCCGTGGCAGATATCAAAGAGGACCTACTGATGGCCCGGGATTTTCATGGCGACAAAGTGAGGACGATTTTTTTCCCCGACGGGAACACGATTTTAATGAAAACAGACCAGCTTTTAGACATTCTTTGCTATGCCCGGGAAATGTTTCCCTACTTGAAACGTATGACCGTCTATGGCTCTGCAAAATTCATGAAGTTGAAAAAACTCAATGAGTTTCGCCTTCTAAGAGAGGCCGGCTTAACTCGTATACACTCGGGAATGGAGAGTGGGGATGACGAAGTTCTTCGTAGAATTAAAAAGGGCTTCACTGCCTCAGAAATGATTGAAGAGGGTCTCAAGGTGAGAGAAGCTGGTATTGAACTGAGCGAATATATCCTCCTGGGGATTGGTGGACGTGAACGTACTCAAGAACATGCCTTAGAAAGTGCTCGGGTGCTTAATGCCTTCACCCCTGATTTTGTTCGGTTACGCACTTATGTTCCTTGGAAAGGGACGCCCCTTTATGAAGACTATCAACAAGGACGATTTCAACTTCTCAGTCCCTACGAAGCATTAAGGGAAACACGTCTTCTGATTGCTAACTTAGAAGGTCCTTTTGAGCTGCTCAGTGATCATGTCTCGAATTTTGCTCCGATTAATGGGAACATACCTAATGATAAGCCAGAAATGCTGGAAACCATAGATAGGCTCTTAGCGGTACCAGAAAAAAACTTTAGACAAGTGGATTCTCGTTACCTTTAATTCCTCTTGAAGAGCGAGAGAAAGACCTTGGTGCATGACACCAACTTATCAACTTATTGTTAAGCTTGTACGTAAGCGTCAATTACGACCCAAGTTCTAACTCCACAAGCTTTTCAAAACAATGATGCTATAAAACTTAAAATGCTTTTCATGAAGTGAATTTTTCTACTTATTTTGATAATGGCATTTGAAAAAACTTTAAAAGATACTATTGGATGCGGCTAATATTGGGGAAGAAAGAGATAGGTGCAGTTTGAAAACTTTGTTTGATCTAAGAGAGAAACAAGACGGTGAAATTTATGAGGCCATCCGAAGTCTTTATGATGAGCCTTTGAAGGTTGTGAGATTAGGAGATAAATCTATAACTGCATGCATTGGCTGTTGGAGCTGTTGGGTTAAGACCCCAGGTAGATGTGTAATGAGGGATCAAATGGCTGAATGCTATCCCGACTATGTAAACAGTGATACTGTAATTTTACTAATGAATACAGCCCAGGGATTTATCAGCCATCAAGCTAAAGCTTTTTTAGACAGGACAATTCCCCACTTCCATCCATATATAGAACTTGTAGATGGAGAATGTCACCATGTTGCTCGATATAAGGGCTATCCTGATATGGTGTCTTACTATGATACTGATGGCTTAACAAAACAAGAAGAACAGGTTATTGAGGATTATTTATATCGTACTGCCTACCATTTTAAATCAAAAGCCTACCGCATTGTAAAAGATGGCAGTCTTCAACTGCGCCCACTAGAATCAAGAAAGGCTAAGAACCTGGCTATGGCCTTTGCGTCAACTGAACCTATGGAAAAACTAGTGATTTATAACGGTTCTCCTAGAAGGAGTGGCAGCAATTCTGCACTTATTCTAAAAAAAGCTGTTGAAGCCCTTGGTGATAGAGTTGAGATTCGTGATTTGAAGGAACGAGATAAATGGGAGGAGTGGGCAGAGGCTTTTAAAAGTGAGAAACATGTTATGTTCTTCATGCCTCTATATGTCCATGCAATGCCTTCCCACGTCATGGGATTTATCGAGAAGCTTCGAGCCTCTAAAGGGAGCATAAGCTTTTTTGTACAATCTGGTTTTCCTGAAAGTAGTCAATCTCACTATCTTGAGGCATATTTTGAACAATTGGCTCTCAAATTGGGAAGGACTTATCTTGGTACAGCCATTAAGGGCGGGGTGGAAGCTTTGCAGATGAGGCCGGCTAAGGCTCAAGAAAAAATGATTGAACCATTGGTAAAGGCCATTGTGAACTTGGTGTGTGAAGGGAACTTTAATCCAATAGATATACGCCAATTGGCTAGGCCAATTCGATTTGGAAAGGGTACGAAAATTCTCTATAAGTTACTTGGTAAAAGATTTCTTAACTTTTTCTGGGATCAAAAGCTTAAAGCAAATAATGCATATGAAAAACGTTTTGATCGTCCTTACTTTTAAAAGTTCAAACCTAAAATTTATAGAGAAATTAAAATATCCTCGATATAATTTTAAAGTTATAGGGAAGTCGGTTTGAAGGGCCCTCGAGTGAAGGGCTCTTTTTTTGGTGCATCTGAAGCGTGATTGAAGGAGGAAAATAAGAAATGGAAAATGACTGTAGGGAACCGTGGGTATCTTATTGACAGGAAGCGCTTGGGAAACGACTGGATACTTATAATTCAATTGGTCCGGGCAGTAAGGGAATCGCGACCATTCCTAGTTCTACAGTGACGGAGAAATAGAAGACTACTTCTATATTGAGAATACATCCGGGTTGAGTGAATTACCTATAGAAATGGAAGGCGGGATGACGTGGATTGAAAAACTCACAAATATGATTGGACATACAATCTACAATAAAAAACCTTTACCAAAATCAATTTCTGACAAATATCAAATGGAGCTTGATGCACTTCACAACACTTTGGTTGAACATGGAGTAAAAGTTCATAGACTAGATCCTATTGAGCCTTTGGCTAATGAATCTGATGGGCTTATACAAATGTTTGCAAGAGACCCGGCCATGGCTATTGGAAAACTTTTTATATTTGGGAATCTTCAAATTCCAATGAGGAATAAAGAGCATCGAGGATTTGAATCACTGATACCAGTGATTCAAAAAAATGGGTTTGAGATAAGTGCTATAGATCACCGATTAATTTCACAAATCATGGGAATACTCATGGCGCGTTTCGGTGTGCGACCTGTCCTCTAAGTAGAAGTGAAGTATAATTTAATAGACTAAATAATGTGGATTAGAGGATTGGAGTTGCTTTATGAAGAATACAAAGAGTATTGGTATTGTTTTAATCGTTATATCATTTCTCTTATGGGGTGGAATTTTTGTAGTTTCCTTTCTTAGTCTTTCAACCAGTGTGAAGATTACTGTTGTTGGGATTCTTGCAATTGCAGGAGAAGTCTTCTTCTGGGTTGGTTCTGTCTTTGCAGGAAAAGAAATTGTGAAGAACTTTATAAAGAAGATTTTTAAAAAGCAAGAATAAAGTGAAGGTAGATTTGTTGTTTTTACTTGACACGGGCTGACGAATTCCATCATGCCGCGGCCCCCTCCTATCAAGACCTGTTAGACTACTACCGACCGAAGATCTTGCTCGGGCTGACGGCAACCCCGGAGAGGGCGGACGACGAACCATCTATGCGTATTTCGAAGGTAGAATTGCCGCGGAGATCCGATTATGGGAAGCGATTGAACGAAAACTGCTCAGTCCCCGGGATTCCCTCGGAATTTCTGATTGCAGAATCGGAGGACAGCGTTCGGGATACTGTGAAGCGTCGTTTGATCATTCATGAAATGTAAAAAGTTCAAATCAATAGTACTACTATTCATGTAATGAAAAAGCTATCGCCATCCATGGCAGTTGAGGGATGTTCTAGGTGGGATTGAATTTGTAGAAGGAGAGTAATGATGGATTTAACAGATTTTCATGTTCAAGTCAAGATACCAATTGCAGAAGGTGAGATGGCTGCCTCTGGCCATGTAAAAAATATTCACTATGTAAGATACTTCGAATTCGCTCGGAACCAATATCTCCAAGTGATCGGGCTAAATGATCTGATGTCCAAGACAGGCATAGGTACAATATTAGCTCAAACGATCTGTAAGTATCTCAAGCCGCTGGCGTACCCAGATCAAATTATTGTGGGCGCGAAGGTAAAGTCGATGGGTAAATCGAGCATTATTATGGAGTACATAATCGTTAGCGAAAAAATGGGAGTATCGGCTACTGGAGAAGAAGTTATCGTAATATACGACTATAATAATTCGAAAAAAACGGAATTACCCTTAGCCTTGAAAGAGGGTATTGAAAAAATAGATAGTGAACTCAGTACATAAATAGGTCGCCCCGCCCATTCCCAATGGGGGAAGGGTATCCTGGTGCTTGGCAAAGAAGTGCTGAGGTCGTTAAGGGATGTGCTTGGGTGAGTAGATTGGTAAGCTGGACTCCCTCGGATGAAGGAAAAATAGATAGGATAGAGGATTGTTCTTAAAATGGAAGAATCAATCATAATGAACAAGGAACCAGTTATTATTCAAACATTTGATCATCTTAAACAGTTCATGGCAAAAGAGGAACAGGTTATTCTTTATTTCAGCTCCCCAGACTGTAATGTTTGCCATGCTGTTTTCCCAAAGCTGATGACTATTGTCAATTCTCATCCAATCAAGGTGGTAAAAATAGATATCGATAAGCATGTAGAAATTGCAGGGCAGCTAATGGTTTTTACAGTACCGACGATTCTTATGATATATGAAGGCCGAGAAGTTCTTAGAGAGAGCCGATTTATTGATTTTCATAAAGTTGAGAGAATGTTAAATTCTTTTTAAGTACCACATCCCGAATTCGAAAGAAAACCCTTTCTTGATGGACAAAAGATTGCTTCCACTATAACGTTAAACAAAGGGTCGGTTTGAATGGTCTATAGTACTTCATATGCAATGATTAAGGAGTTGGTCTAACTGCTCTCATTTAATATTTGGATACTTGCAAGCATAACGGTTATGAGTGCTGGTGTCATTCAATCCCTCACTGGATTCGGTTTTGGGCTGGTATCAGTTCCCTTTCTACTGATGCTTTTTCCCATTCGCCAGGCAGTTCTTATTAGCATGGTGCTCTCGCTGTGCAGCCTGCTAATGCAAGGTGTACGCTCACGCGAACTCGTAAATTGGATTTTTGTCCGTCAACTTATCATTATAGGTTTGCCGGGTCTTATTTGCGGACTCATTCTCGGAGATTTTCTAAATGCTGTTATTGTCAAAGGAATTGTCGGAGTAACTTTGATTTTTTATGTGTCTTTTCAGTGGCTTCTGGCGGAAAAGCAAAGAAAAGCAGCTCTCTTACATAATTACAATACGGTGGATTCCGTTGCGAGCGAACCAATTTATGCCTCCAGTCATAAAGGAAAAGAAACCTCTAAACCTAAAGGTTTCTATCTGGCTGGTATTTTCTCAGGGTTGCTGACAGGTATTGCTGGTCTACCCGGACCACCGGTAATAGCTGTTCTGATTAATGCAATGCCTAAGGAGAAATTTCGGGCTACTATTGTGTGGTATTTTATTATTGAATACATTCTAGCCATTTCGGCTTTTCTTTTGCTGAATCATTCTGAACAGTGGGTTCACACTATTCTTTGGGATATACTCCTCTTCCTCGTTCCTACAATCATTGGATTTCTCAGCGGGGTACCGCTTCGAAAAATATTGTCGGAGACGCATTTCAAACGACTTGTTTTTGGCCTTCTGCTTGTCGTCGGTTTTACTTCTTCATGGGATGCTTTGAATCTATTTTTGCACTAGCGCAGGCAGGATTCTTTTATTCAGCATTGTCTTATATACTAGAGTAAAAATGGAGGTGGCAGAAGTGATTAAAAAGACGATCATGGTGATAATAATGACAATCGTCTTATCCGGCTTGACTGGATGTGGTAGTAAAAGTACGAGTGAGGTAAATTCGGGCCCAACTGCGGGTTCAGCTGACATTGCCAATCCGCAAAATAATTCTGGTTTCTCTAATAGTGTTTCGGATAAATCAACCCAAGCTGTTCCAACATCGCCAACTGCAGTTGCCCAGACGACCCAACAAAAGCCTGTTGGTGGGCATAAGATCATACAAACCGGAAATATATCCATGGAGTCTCTTAAATTCGATGAGTCTGTTTCAAAAACTCTTGATTATGTGACATCCATAGGGGGCTATGCAGAAAGCTCAAATATTGAAGGGCAGGGTATTAGCTCAGGTAACACAGCTATGAAAAGAACAGCTAATTATGTATTTAGAGTTCCGGCGGATAAATATACAGACTTTTTTAGCAAGATGAAGGGGTATGGCGTAGTAACTTCAGAACAATCACAAGGTCAGGATATTACCGATAAGTATTTTGACACGGATGCGCGGTTAAAGTCGCTCAAAATTCAAGAAGAAAGGGAATTACTTCTTCTTCAAAAGGCAATTAAATTATCAGATATTTTAGAACTAGAAAAGGAACTCAATAATGTAAGATATCAGATTGAGACTTATACTGGTACATTAAGAAAATGGGATAGCCTTGTCAATTACTCCACTGTAAAAGTAACCATTAGAGAGGTCGATGAAACGAAAATTATTGTCCCCACAAAAGAAAAAGGATTGTGGGCAAGAATCGCATATTCCTTCACATCTTCAATGAAGCAATTAAGCGAGATCACACAGAATTTCCTTGTGTTATTGGTTGCGATGTTACCGTTCCTCGTGGTATTAAGTGTTATCCTAGTTATTGGCTTCATTGTTAGAAAGAATTATAAGAAGTGGCTCTCGAAATTAAAAGGAAAATAAGTTCAAGTACTATTTGCCTATCTGGAAATAATCGGAGCGGCTAAAACTTCATTCCCAAACGATCCAAGCGACGATTGAACTCCATCACTGTTCTCAATGAAGGTTTAGAATCCCCCTCCTCTTAGCCCTTGGGCGTAGGTGGGGGATTGTTCAATATTTTACTAATTAAAGTTGCATGTAAAGCTTCATCACGGATTATTTCTTCAATGGTAGGGAACTCTTCTACAAGTAGAGAATAACCTTCAGTAGCCTTGAGTTCTCCTTTTTCAAGTAGTTTAAGTATAAACTTAAGACCTAAAACTTTATACAGGGTAATGACCACTAAGGCCTTAAAGTTACTTGCTTTCAATGTCTCACCAGTATATTTCTTCAGGATACTGGCATGTTTTCCTTCGTCAGCTGCAATTCTAAGAAAGAGTTCTTTATCCTTAGTATTTTTTACCACTTCAGCTAATCTGCGATATAGTATTACAGCATCTAGCTCTCCTTGTTGTGCTTTTATAAGTTGTACTTTCTTTTCATTCATACGTTCCGTGGATGATTCAGTTTTCATTCTAATGATCTCTCCTTATTGTATATAATTATTTTGTTTTCGAAAGAGGGAGCATGGCTGGAGGAGTTAAAGCTATCAAAACCTTTGTAGGGGTCTCGGCAGCGTTTTGACAAAGGTGAGGATAACTCTCGTCCCAGTGAATGCTATCTGCTTCTAAAATTGCAGAAAATTTCCCTTGAATAATCCTTACTTTACCCGAAAGAACCATAATCCATTCTTCGCCTTCGTGTGTATGTGCACAATTGCCAGCTTGATATCCTGGGGGTACATTTGTCCGAAGCCACCTGACTTCCGAATCCTATATAGACTGGTTTTTCTCCTTTAGCAAGAAAATCCGAAAGTTCTTTTGATGGTGTGTATTCTGATTTTTCTTCTACAAACCAATAACCGTCTTGATGAATATTCTCATTCCAGTCAGAAGGTCTTGGAAAAACAAAGTTACTGCACGAAACTATTGCAAGATGCCTTTTATCCACTTTTTCAAAGGGGCATGAAAAGTCTTTTGGTAGGGGGCAATCCACTCAAATGAATTACACCTTTAAAGATGATAGCCTTCTGTAATAATGTTTTTAGAAGATCACGCCTAATGCGATAAGAATCAGAATTGCAATTGCAATTATGCCTACACCTATGCCAGCACCAACGCCGCCGCCGACAGGAGGGCAACATGCTCCATGCATTCCGACTGGATTCATGCCGCCGTAACCCATTCCAACTCCACTCATTCCACCATAACCAAGTCCGCCTTGATTCATTCCGAACATAGTAATTTCCACCTTTCTAAATTTAGAATACAATTCCCATATCGATTAACAAAAGAATAATTACAACAACAATTGCGATTCCTGCGCCAAAGCCTTTTCCGTGATCACATTCGCAACTGCAAGCTGTTCCATCAACATTACCAAATGCCATTTCCATTTCCTCCCTTTCCAGTGATACTCATAATATGAATAAAGTGGGAAAATAAAATTTGTCTTATTGGAGCGTCACATATGCAATACTTGTAAAAGAAGAACCCAAACGATCAGTAAAATCTCGTTGAGGAAGGAGTGTCTTGGTTCCAATAAACCGTCTAAAGGCACACCCGACGGCTTTAAAGGATTCTTGGCGGATTAAGTGTCTATTGACACTCCACATCGAGTCGCCCCGATTATTCCCAGATAAGGGTAAGGGTGTCCCGTTGCTTGTTAAAGAAGAAACTGTGACTGTTTAGGGATGTTCTGGGTGGGATGAATTTTTAAGTAATTCTTGATACATGGGCAAGATGTCTACCAAAGTTGATCATCACTGAAAATGTCACAGAAATGGCATTTTCTTTTGTTATAATTATAAATTAGCGTTGCAACAAAATAATTGGTCTATATCAAGAAGGTAAATGGACCATATCTAATCAGTAATCCTATACCCTTACTTGGTCTTAGGAACAATCGCGATAATTGTCATAATATTAGAGCTTATAGGCAACGTTACTTAAGTAGCACTGTTTGCAGTATGAATAAAGTCGGTGAAAGGAGTATTTAAATGAGTGTATTAAATAAACTATCACCTAAAGAGGTTTTTGCCTTTTTTGAGGAATTATCCTGTATCCCAAGAACTTCAGGAAATGAAAAGCAGGTAAGTGACTACTTGGTGGACTTTGCCAAAAAACGGGATCTGGAGGTCTTCCAGGATGAAGCGCTGAACGTGATTATTAAAAAGGGTGGGACTAAGGGTTATGAGAAATCAGCCCCTGTGATTATTCAGGGACATATGGACATGGTCGGTGAAAAAACAAGTGGTAGCAAGCATGACTTTTTAAAGGACCCTATAAAATTAAGACTCGATGATGATTTTATTTATGCAACAGATACCACTTTAGGCGCAGACGACGGTATTGCCGTGGCGTATGGATTGGCAATCCTTGATGCGCAAGAGTTGAAACATCCTCCCCTAGAGTTTCTAATCACCACCAACGAAGAAACAGGTATGAACGGAGCAAGTACATTAACGGCAGAACACTTATCAGGAAAGACTATGCTAAATATCGACGCGGAAGAAGAAGGCATATTCCTTGTGAGCTGCGCTGGAGGTCTGACTTCTTATGTAACCTTCAAACCTGATTATGAAGACCTGTCCGGAATGGTTATGGAAGTTTCTGTAACGGAATTAAAGGGCGGACATTCAGGAATGGAAATAATCAAGCAAAGAGGAAACGCTGTCAAACTTTTAGGACGAGTTCTGAACAGACTCAACGAGGAAATCGGCATAAGACTTGTTACCTTAAGAGGCGGAGCAAAACACAATGCAATTGCAAGAGAAGCCTATGCAACAATTGCCTTCACTAAGGAAAATGCTGCGCAGGTCTCTGAAATTATAAAGGATATGGATTCTATTTTTAAAGATGAAAATAGAGTTGAAGACCCTAAGGTGAAGGTGGACATTAAAAAGGCTTCTGGGGATAAGATGATGGTTCCAAAAAGCAGCAACAACATCCTCAACTATATTTTGACCGTTCCCAATGGAATACAGAGAATGAGCAGCGACATCGAGGGCCTTGTTCAGAGTAGCTTGAATCTAGGAGTGTTGGAAGACAACGATGGCAAGATAGAATTCACACATGCCGTAAGAAGTTCAGTCAAAAGCCAGAAGGCGGAAATAGCAGAAATCATATCTGCCTTGGGAAGTCTTACTGGGGCTAAAGTAAACAATACAGGTGATTATCCTGAGTGGCAGTATGAAGAGGACTCCAAACTAAGAAAGACAGCGATGCATTCCTACAAGGGTCTTTTCAAGAAAGAGCCGGCGATAAGCGCTATCCATGCAGGACTTGAATGTGGCCTACTTAAG